>Ga0116231_10001221_pt1 | contig 51720 bp, 43 predicted proteins | sample S1TSphgellanicum_2_FD_89695 | JGI IMG/M metagenome (GOLD analysis project Ga0116231, IMG submission 89695) | Host-associated microbial communities from peat moss isolated from Minnesota, USA - S1T2_Fd - Sphagnum magellanicum MG | ecosystem: Host-associated > Plants > Peat moss > Unclassified...
GGGTTTATTAAAACAATTGTTTTTTAAATTTGGAATGAAAAGGTTTAATTTAATCGAAAGCGAAGGGGGCAGGGGTAAGGGGTGGGGGGGGTGTTAGATAATTGTTTAACCTATTTTTTATCACCCTATAATTATTTAATTTTCTAATATATAAAAACTAAAACCATCTTGTATTAATTAGGATCCATTATTACATATTATTACATACCTTGTATTATAATTAAATTAATTATTTGAATAAAGTGTACCTTATTTTTAAACTAATCAATTTATAATTTTTACCCAACAACCAATATATTGCACCCTATATTTTAACTCACTTATTTTTTATTTTTTTTACTACTATCCCCCTCAAGATTTTCTTCAACAATTGACTTTTTCATGTAGTGGGTTATCATAATATCAAAAAACATAATGAAAATTTTCCTTAATAATGACATTGTTGAAATTCAGAAATGCACCACCTAAAAGATAATGTGCAATGATACACATTTAAAGGGTCCCCCATGTAGTGCTTTCATCCTATGACATGTCTAATGACACCCAAATCAAAGTATCAAAAAGTATTGTCAATAGTTTTAGTGAGGTAGGTTTCAAGTCATGCATCAACATTGTTTCTTGAATCTTTTTTAAACAAGTGGTTGCATTCATGAAATATTTAAAAGCCAAAAGGGTCACAAAGACAAAGTCCTCATAACTAATGGATTAATTGATCAAATGGGTCATTTAGGGAGAATATTTTTAGAACCATGATTTACAAGTTGCTAAAAAAAGTTGTTTAAGTTTTTATGGCACAAGAAGATGTTGCATTATATTATTATATAAATGTGTATTTAAAAAAATTCTTATAACTATGTGAAGATTTTTAAAAGTCAATTAAATATTAAAAACATTGTTTACAAACACATTAGCGTGATTCTGGATCCCATATTTTTGTTGTCATCATTTTTTATTGTGGATTTAAAAAGCATTTCTAGTAATGCTTTGCATGAAAAATTTTGGATGAGGAAAAACATTTATTATGTTGGCTTGCAACAAGAAAAATGGTTTTAAACTAACATTTTCATATAGGATGTTACAACTAGGGAAACAAATCATGCTATTATTGATTAATTGTTTGGTTGAATTGATTTGATTAGTCCAAGTGGTTTTCTATTAATGATACCCCACCTTTTTATGGTGCCAATTACATATTTATGGGTGGGGTAGGGGAAATGATTATTTAGGTAACTTGAATGTGAGGTTTAGGGTTTACATGACAACTATGGGTGGAAATGTTTTAACAACATAACAAATAATCAAAAGAAAGTTCAAACATGCTAATTGGAGCCAAAGTCACCTCCTTAGATGGTTGCTTATCCTAGACTATTTTAAAATATCTTATGAATATTTTGTTTGAAAGTTGAAATATATGCGTGTGAAAAAGAGAGATTCAAAATGATGTTGTAATATACTATTATGTATGTTTAAAGAATCTCCCCAAAATATATCATGTTTTATTTATTTTTTTAAAAAAAGAGTCTTTACAATGTTTAGAATATTTGATTAAAATGTTCGATGAATGTTTTTGAACAACTTTCAACATTAGTACAATTTTTGATACTAAAACATGAAAAGTTAAGCAATGCTTGCACTTGCTTTGACTCCTATTAATGTGAATGCACCCAAGACCTATGTAAAAAAAAATTACAAGATTTTATCAATGCATTGATTTTCAAGCCAACCTACAAACTTAAGTAGTGATTACCAAAAAATTGGTTTTTAATAGAAGAATGCACTCAAACTTGTTTTTTTATTTTGTTTTATTTTGAATTTAGAATGAATTTCGTCCAATGGACTCATTGTTTTTGAAAAATGTGTTGAAAAATCAAATCAAATTCTTGGATCTTGTTTACAACCCTTCAAGCTTCACACTTTCATTCCCAATAGCCATTCGCTTTATAATGTCAATAGTTTATGACTTATTGTTGGTGGCTTTGACACATTACTTTTTCAAATTCTTTTGCTCCCAACTCCTTGTATTGTTCCAATTGTTATTCGATTGTTTTTTTTATTGCCTTCAACTCATCAAGACGATTAGTTGTTGTCTTCATTTCAAAACGAGTTGTGTGGTGAACATGCTTCTCCCTCTAACTAACCACATTTTTTTTTTGATGTGTCTCTAGTTGCATCTCTTCATTTAGTACCCTCATTTCAATATATTAAAATTTTGGTACCCAGTAATTAGGTTTGTAGGTTGGCTCCTACTTTCTTACTTACTTTATGTTAAGTGGTTACCAAGAACTCCAAGTCCATATAATTTGTAGTTAACAAATCCGTATTCACATCTTGGTGTCAAAATGTGTCTATTATTAGAATCCAACCTCCAAAAGCCTAAACTATAAGTGTGTCAAAAATAAAATAAAATGCATACCTATTGTTGTTTGATTCACTAGGAATGGAAAATTGAAGTTCATCCATTTGCCATCCATTAAGTCACACTCATTACAATGGGCAAAAGGTTTTAAAAATGAACTCTTCTTTGGAGAGGAACTTTCACGACACGAGTTAAAATTTAAAAAACTTAATTGGGTTTCGCTTCCCTAGCTAACTCGTGGTTAGCTTGGTTTGTGTTTTTACAACCTACCTTAGTAACAACCCACTAGCCCTGACTTATGAACTAACCATCCACACGCCATTTACTTACCCCATAGCCACCAATTTTCCTACCTACCTACCTACCTACCTACCACCTACCTGCCAGACCCATCCTTTACAGGATAGGTTTGCATGGACTCATTTGGGTTGGGATATTGTGTCTCGATCACAAACGGGTTTAAGATCCAAGTATAAAAGACAAAGGAGAAGCTTGAAGGAATGCATGAAAACTTAAAAACTTACCAATTGAGGTACTGGCTTGCACTCTGCAACAATGGTTGAGACAGATATGCCCCAATAGTGAAACCAGCTACTACAAAATAAGGCAACCGAAGGAACTCCTTGTAATAGTCTGCTGGCAACTTTTGTCGGCCATCTATAATAGCTGCAAATGGGATAACAGAGGTTCGTTGCTTCAATTGTTGAAAGGACTCCCCATAACGCTCTGCAAGCCTTTTGTCTCCATGCCATACACCAAAGAGGTGATGTGCCACTAGCCCTAATGATGTTGCAAGTGTGAAAGAACTGCCTATCCACAGTGTGTGTGCAAAACACCACAGCACTTGTCCCACCATCTGCTTTCCATGCAGTATGATTGATCAGCACTCTAATAAACTAAACCACCATTTCTGTAGTCTGTTTTGCAAACATTGGAGGACAAATTTTCCGGGTCCTGTTCTTTTGTGTCTGTGAAACATTCTAATATGCTAAGTTTCCATGATCTAAGAGGCAAAAAAGTTCATCTCTTTGGAATGACGCTGAGAGTTGGGTCTTATCTGAAAATGGGAAAATGGTTTAAAGCAACAAGGTCCTTAGGATGTGTTCATTCAGCTTTCCAACTACAGACTTGATATACTCAGCGTTTTAAGGAATTTGAAGTTTAGGAATTTGACACAGCTACTTGTATCTATATTGTAGGCTTGCACCAATTTCACAAGAAAGAATATTAGACAAGAAAAAAGTACCTGTGGATGCCTTGTGATACGTATGATGCCAGTTTCCCACATATGCATCTTGGGTTTGTCAACAGCTGCTACCTCCAGAAGATTGAAGGTGGATGGGTACAGGAAGAAGAAGGAAACAAAAGACAGTACCCATACCAGCTCATGCACGCCAGGAACAGTTTGTACTTGCCACAGTTGAAGTCCATCAGACCGATGATTGATGAAGTACACCTGACCCCACCATCAATCACCCTTCAGCTCCAACAGAACCTTTTTCTAGATAACTCCAACCCCAAAGGTCAGCAACATGTGTGGTTGGTCACATGTGAGGCTGATCCCACAAATGAATGTCATGACATCACAAGAGGAAGCTGAAGGATCTGAAGGATTACTGCAAAGTCATAGAAGTGCTCCTTGAAATCAGATGGAGATTGCAGAATTGCATACCACAGCAGAAACTGCCAGTGGAAGGGATAACACTGCATACAAGACTCGATAAGCACGCTCACCAACCAATTTCTCGCCTTCTCCTCGCAAACTTGCCAGGCCACTATGGACAAGTGCAAAAATAAATAGAATGATCAAGATCACCACCTGTGTTTTCCATAGTCACACAACACATGGAATTTGTAAAAATTGTTGTTGTATCTCAGGAGAGAGCAAGTCTGAGTTATTGTACTGCATCTGAAACCCCAGCAGCAAATGACAATTCACCTAAGGTCCAATGTTTTATATTGGTGCAAATAATACATATGGAGAAAGAAGAAGTTGGGAAGTACAACTGCACCCTCAATCCAATGCAGAAAGTTGAAGCTTAACAATTTACATTCACCTAGTACAAATCTCTTGAACAACTGCCTGCATGAAAGTTTAATCCCTCATTGCAAGAGGGAAGAAGGAATCGAGTTTACCTCATGGCTGCTGGATACAGAAGAAACTGCATCAATAAATGCTCCACCATAACCAGTGTTGGGATCAATCCATAGCACATACAGGGCTGTCAGAGAGACACCGAGAATCAATGTAAAGAGGAGCCAGGATGAGGTCTTTTGGTTGCTTGGATCAAAGACAGCAGCATCTTCACCAACAAGAAGCTGTAAGGCTCCAGATCCAACAGATCCCCCATCTTCATTGGTAGTGGCAGAAGAATTTTCTCTGGATCCAGAACCTGGAGATGATGATGATGGCACAGCAGCTGCTAGTTGTGAGGAAGATGAGGATGATGAATCTTCTACACTTGCTCTTGCCTCTGAACTCCACCTCCTTGTATTACTATATCCCTGCATGAAGAAATGCACATTGTGTCTTAGACCTAAAAACTGATTTTGATCTTTGGTGATTAATTCCCTTGAATGAATTTGAAGCAAAAAAAATCATGAGTGTTGCGACAACAAGAAATCCCAACTTCATGAGCAGGAGCAGATGAGCAGAACGAGGAACAAACCAAAATGGAGCTGGAAAAAAGGGTATGAGAAATCATCATGAGTATTGGCTACTTACAACATGATACACAAGACGGTGCGTCGTCCGAGGTACGAAGAGATGGGTTGTTGACTCCAGAACCTCGATAGCCTTCCCAGCAGAGTGTACAAGTGCAGCAGAGCGAGAAGCTTGCGGAGTCGTCGTCCGAACCCTAGTTGTGGAGAAAGAAGCGTGAAATGGGTTGTTGAGTGCCAATGAGTACAGAAGCTGCACACCCCTGCAGGACGACGCCATCGCTGCAAAAAGCTCTCAATCCACTCAGAACTTCCTTGCACACACACGCCCAAACACGCGTACACAAACACCTGCAATAGGCAGAACAGTTCGGGGTTTTACGGTTTAGGGTTTTTCGGGGTTCTGGAGAGCAGTGAGCGGATCATTTCTGGGGGGAGGAGGAGCATCATCCAGAAGAATCCATTTTGTTGTAGTAAGTAGTACTGACGACTGGTTTTGGGAGTATCCAGAATTTTTTTTGGCGGTCTGTTCTCCGGGAAAGGGTTTTGGGAGAGGGTGGGAGTACTGGAGACGATGATGGAGGAGCGGATAATGAAGATGTTGGAGAAGATGGGTTGGCATTTGCAACCTTCAGCTGTGCCTTACATTCTTCAACGGTTGCAGCAGGAAGAGGAAGAAGAAGAAGAGGGAGCTCGAGTAGAAGAGAAAGACAAGAATTGGGAGAAGAGAGTGCACAATAAGCTTTTGGATATGGATATGAGTGTGGTGGGTGCACGCTTCTTGCCTGATCCTCACTCTCTACTTCAGCTCCACAGCCTACCAACAACTCCTTGCGTCGTGCAGGTACCCCACTCATTCATTCAGTCATTCAGTCATTCATTCATCCATTTCTTCAGTCCTCACCTGTCTGAGAGCTAGCTAAATCCCCCACAGAAACTGGACATATGAAGAATAGTATTCTGAGAGAGAGATGAGACTCACTCAGTCTCATTCACAACCGGAAGGAATCAGCTTGAATGTTGCTGCTTGTATTTTGGGATGTTGCAGGTGGGTTCTGTGAATGACATCAGTCAGAGCAGCCACAGTCTAGGGCATACAGGAAGGCTTCTGCGCTTGCGCCTCACTGATGGCCATTTGTGGCTTACAGCTGTTGAGTATCACCCCATTCCATCACTCTCTGTGGATATTCCTCCTGGCACCAAGGTACCCCTGCTATCAACCAATTCTTGATGCTGCTTTTTTTTCTGTCCTGTTTTGACCTGCAGATCTTTTGTCATGTCTGAATTTGTTTCAGAGGAAACTCAAGGATTGTAGTAACCTTGCATCAGTTCGCATCTTCTACTGCTGCAGAAGCAAATGTGGGCATCTCAAGGCACTGGCACACAATGCACACGAATTGATTGAAATGTCAATGCTTCTCTTTTCTTGAGCTGCTTCATCATTCTACCTTTTTCATTCAAGACATGAATTTACCTGATGACAGACATTGCAAGTGGGGGGAACCGGGGATGGGTGGGGGTGGGGTGTGGAGTGTAGGTTGTGCTCCAAGGTGCAGTGGCTGTACATAGTGGGATTGCACTTCTTGAGCCAAATTCAATTCGTGTGGAAGGGGGTCATGTGGCAGCATTGCATGAGGCATGGGTGATGCAGAAGAAGTATTCAGGGAGCTTGGCTCGTGCTTCCCTGGATGGTGTAACAGGGCCACCCCCCTTTCGTGCCTTGCCCATTGGGCTTAAGGGAACCCAGGTGGCCTCAAATCCAACTAGCCATCCTGGTGAGCACACCTTTCATGACAAGCATTTTGCTTATCTGACAGTTTCCATGACATTCTATGACAGTCTGTGACAGCAACTTGGAGCCAAATATAGAAGGCACAGATCTTTGATTTTAAGGTTTTGGGTAAAATCCTGGTCTTTGGAGGATTCAGCATCAAGGAAATCAAAGAGTACACTTTGCAGTTTGTTTTTCAGAATTTGTAGGGCATGTTGCATGAACCTAGAGAGGAAAGAAAATTTGTTTTGGTGACAGAGTAAGGTTTGCTCAAGAGAATACTTATTGGTTTTTGTTCTTTCTACAGGCGCGGCATCAATCTCCACATCAACATCACCTATTGCCAGACCCATCCGATCCTCACAGGAAAGGGTTGAGATTGCAGCCGAAAGTGCGAGTATGACTGGAACTGTTGCTGCCAAGCTACCCAACCCTCACATCAGACCAGGAGCAGAGCCATACAGACCAAGAACAGGGCCACAGGCCGGACCAGAAGTGTCTGCTGCTCCAAGTAGAAAATCAGAAGCCAGTCACCCACAATCCATGCCAATTGATAACAATCTGATGGATCAACTTCAGCAACCGACAATTGCTTCAGCCTCACTTCATGAACCTGGGGCATCATCAGATGCACAATCAGGTAATGACTGGTGCACATTGCCAATTCAGGCTATCTTCTTCTTCTTCTCTATGACTATTGTCAGCTCCTCCAGATTGGTCAGCATTCTGATCTGTTACTGAAAATATTTGAGTTTTGAGAGTATGGGAAACACCTTACATGGGTTTATCAATCTTCAGAGCTGTCCGGAATTGCCAGAGATAGAGGTTCTGCATGTCATGGTCTCACCGTAGCACAGATTTTTCAGCAAGTGTGTGTGTGTGCATGGCAAAAATCTGCAGGGGATGCTGGAGATGGGAGGTTGAGAGCAACCTTGAGTGCAGAGGTGCCTGTGCAGAATCGGCAAGCAGCACAGAAGCTTTTAGAGAGAAGGAGTGATTCTGGATTTGGGGTGGAGAGAGGTTCTGCCAGAGGGCGTGGAAGAGGTTCACACAAAGGGGGCCGACATGCATCTGACAACCAGGGTGAGCGGGTGATGACGCTTGATGAGTGGGAAGCCCTGAAGGCCACTTCTAGTTCTCCTGCAACTGCAATTCTTAGTGACCAGGAGCTTGCATGGAGGTTACAGCAGCAGTTTAATTTGGAGGACTCACAAGTAAAGCTCTAACCTTTCACTGCTTGTAATGTTGAGATGGTATCTTGTTGCTGCTGATTCATTCTCAGATCCCATCCATTGCACTCTTAAGACTTGCAACTCCAAAGATGCACCGATGAAGCATACAATAATACATTAAGTTTGACCTATCCTCTTGTGATACTCAGCTGCAATTATGATTAGCCTCTTTGAAGATTAGTAGCTCAGATGAAACTGTTGCTTATGGCATTGGAGCATGAATTGTGGCAATAACAGGGAGGACAGAAGCCAAAGGAGCTGGATGCAGCTGAACAGCTTCGATTAAGTATGTTCAGCTTTGCCAGTGACTCAGCAAGTAGGGGAGAAAGCGGTAACAGGGGTGGTGGTCGTGGCAGGGGCCGTGGTAGGGGTCGGGGCCGCAGACATGGATAATTGAAAGCATGGCCCATTCTTTCTTCCCCACCACTTTCTCACAAGAACTGATATCAAAAGATGAGAATTCAAAATGGCTGCTGGGGGTTACCTAATGAGACAAATGTGCAACACCAACAAACAACACTCTGGTCACAGCACCCTTTTTCCCCTTGTGTTGTTCAACCAGGATGGGTTTTGAGTTGCTGTGTTGAGTGCTATTGGTTTCAAGGACACAGACAATTGATAACAAAAAGTCTGCAGCAATAAATATATCAACGAGAACTGTACAATTGTATGTACCAAGAGTTTGTTTGCTATAAGAAAAATGTTTGCAAGAACTCTGCATGTTGTACCACATAATCACCATTACATTCTCGAATTATTCTGGAATGTTCAAGCATAGTAGTAGGATGATGTCGTCATCATTGTCATCAAGATCCCTTCTTTGATTCTACAATCTAAGAAGGAAGCTGTGCACTGCTGCAATCCAAGAAGCTGCAACTATCATCATCCTCTGTTGATTCTACAATCTAAGAAGCTGTGTGCTGCTGCAATCTAAGAAGCTGTGACTGTGGATCTCATCATCATTCCTCCATTGACCCTACAATCTAAGAGGCTGTGTGCTGCTGCAATCCAAGAAGCTGTGACTATGGATCTCATCATCATTCCTCTATTGGCCCTACAATCTAAGAGGTTGTGTGCTGCTGCTGCAATCTAAGAAGCTGTGCATGTGCTCCTCCTGAAAGCCAACAAGAAGCTTCTTCACATCTGGGTCACTGAACACTTTCTCCTCCCTTTCCACATTTCATGAAACAGATTTGTTGTTTGTTGCATTACACAGTCGGTGATGTGTGCTGCCACTGATGATGATATGAACAATTTTGGTCCACAATAGCCTTTTGTGATGATTGTCGAGACACGAATGACGATGATGCAGACAAAGTTCCCTTCTAATTCCCACCCCACGTGTGTTCAGCTGCACTGTACAGCAGAAGAGTCCCGAGAGTCCAGACTACTGCAGCAGCAGCTGATGCACTTTCTTCTTCTTCTTGCACATGACGTTCACGTCGTCCAGTGGGTGCCCCGTGAGTACTACTTCCAGCAGCTGAATTTTGCTGCAATTCAGCTACCTGCCTGCCTGCCTGCCTGCCTGCTGATCATGCGTTGCAGCTGTAAAATTTTTCAAGCTGCTGGATTCTACAAGAAGTCTTGTAACAAAAATTGCTGCATCTGATCAGCAGAACTTCTGGAAGAAGAAGGTGGTTTTGACTCCTTGGACTGTGTTTCTGATCTGATTGTTTCGCAATTGGGTTCTTCTCTGAAACTAGCTATGCACAAAATCTTCAGAAGCTTGAATGATTGACGAGCTTGTTGAGCAATTCGGGAGCTGAAGCTGCGAGGAAGCTGGAACGGAAGTCTATTTGAGACCTGTATGCTTAGTCCTGATCTCTTCTTGCTCTAGCAGCTGGGGGTTCTTGAAGCTAGCTTGCTGAATCTGATCAGCTGGTTGCCTGAGCAATTGTGTAGGTCACTCCTGAAATCGGAAAGAAGAAACGGAAGATTCGGAAGTGTGAGAGAATCGTTGAAGAAGTGACTTCCAGCTGCAGAAGAAACCATCCATCATCATGTTGAGTTCGTGGTCTTCGAGCTTAGCTATTCCAGGTTCAAGTTCTAGATGTACACTACAGCAGCAGAACGTGGTTGCAGGATCGACTACACCGCCGCTTGCAGTTGCTGCAGGAGAGACAGTAAGAAGAAGAAGAAGAAGAAGGATCGAAGGATTCATGAACATCGGAGGAGCAGGAGCGACAAGAGCAGAGATCGAGCTTGATCAGAAGCTGCATGAGAGTGACCAATTAGTCCAAGTCTCATCAGCTTCCAAGGATTCCATCAAGCAGATCAGAAGAGACGCAGGAGTGGCGTTGTTGAACAAGAGTGCAGCAACAGCTCAGACCAGCGTGAAACAAAGCCTGGATGACACAGCTGCTGTATGGAGAACAAGGGAATGGCTGCTAGACGAAGCTCGGGAGATCCTGGCAGAGGCCGTCGACGACAGAGGAGGACCCCCGAGGTGGTACTGCCCTGTAGAAGCTGCAGGCTTCCCAGAGAATGCTCCTCTTCTTCTCTGCCTTCCAGGTCTGTAAAAACCTCAACTTCTTCTTCTTCTTCTAGTCACCACCATCAAAGTCTTGGATCAAGATCATAGTTTCTCTTGCACAAAACATGAAAGATTCTTGCAAATTATGCAAACCCTAGAAAGACCCCAAGAGCTTCTTCATCTTACAGTTGTAAACCCATGTCTCTTCATGCTTGATAATTGAATCTGCAAACACTGTAGTAGATCTTCATGCTTCATGGCATGCAGCTTGAGGGTTGAATCTGCAAAGTACTGTAGAGCTTCATGATGCTTCATGGAAGCCTAGCTTGATGGTTTCTGCTGCAAGTACTGTAGATTTTCATGGAACTTAGCTTGATGGTTGAACCTGCAAGTACTATGATCTATCTTCATGCTTTGTGGACAGTTTGATGGTTGCTGCAAATTGCCTGGTATATCTTCTCTATAGCTTTTCGTGCATGATCCAGTTGCAGACAATGTGAAAAACCCTAATTTGAGCACATCCAAGATGGTTGTTGCAGACATCATTTCCAATGGATTGAGCATCAAACTGCATCAACAAAAACTAGCAAGGTACTAAGTTTGATCTAATTGGGTTTCTTCTCTGGGCAGAGACAAACCCAAAATAGACAACAAAAAATCTCAGGACTTCTAAAATGCATTTCTAAGCTTACTGTAACAAAAAGGCTTCAAGCTCAGGAATCTTTTTTGCTTGTTGTATGTGACAACAGTTTGATTGAAATTTTGGGCATACTAGATATTTATATGTACACTTATCTACACCCCCACAGTGTGGATCACTGCTGCTGATGAAGTAATGGGGGGGGGATTTTACCAAATGGATGCAGACTGTTTGAGGTGCGGTGTCTGCATGTTCCATTTTATGATCAAACTCCATATGACAGTAAGAACTTTGCAATGCATACCATCTACAGTTTCTTCTGGAGCTGCAAACTTGAAGTCACTGTTCCTCTCAGACTCTTCAAGGATTGAAAGATTTCTTCTCTTGAAAGGCAAAGAAAGGAAGCGGGAATTCCCAGATTGAATGGTTCTTCCACAGTGCTGCATGATTATCATGAAATCATATGACATCGGCTGACATAAAAATTCCATGGGTGCACCCCATTGCTGCAGGTTTACTGGAACAAGTGGAGGCAGTGATACAAGAAGAACAAAGCTTCCAACCCAACAGGACCATTTACTTGATGGGACAGGCATATGGAGCATTGCTTGCACTCTTGCTTGCTGCTCACAATCCTGATCTCGATCTCGTCTTAGTCCTTGTCGACCCAGGTGGTGAAATTTCTTTTCCTCTGCCACACTTCATTCCAGTCAGCCAATTTCCTTCTAAATTGATTTATATTTCCTTCTGTACCTGGGGTGTGTGTTCTGTACTCTATCTATTTCTTGGGGTTTAGTGTGCCATTCCCCTTTTCTTTAACTTCTTCATTCTTTCTTTCTCTTAGATCTCAAGCCTCATTCTAACATGATGGATCTTATGTGTTTGGTGGATTGCCTGACAGCAACATGGTGTGATGGCTACCAAGTATTGTCACCATTTCAATCATTACTTGAAGCAGTCACACCTGGTCCCATCTCTCTAAGTTTACCCTTCCTCTTCTCCTTGACATTTGGTTAGGACTCATCCCCCATCTTCTCATCATCATTCCATGTCTCTCTAGTTTAAAGTCTTCAGAAAAAAAGAATGCACAATCTGTCTTCTGTTGAATGTACATGCTCTATGAAGCTTGAGAGAGAACCTAATTCACCTGAGAGCTTCAATGGTAGCAGCACCATTGGAGATAGAAGAAGAAGACCAGTCACACCCTTGAAGCTCAACACCCCAAGTTTAGAAGAGAGTCATCAGCTGCAATTTCAAAGGCTTAAATTCTTGTGGGTCACTATGGCAGGGGACTTGGCAAGTCTAACAAAGGCGGTGAATATGATGGATTCCTCCTCTGGCCCACAGTTGAAACAAGTACAGCAGCGTGCAGTATTCTTGAAAGATTTGCTTCAGATTCTCATGAGTGTAAGTTCGCACAGATTATTGCAATTGTATAGATGAACTATAGATTATGCTGTTGGACTCCCTTGACAGTTTAGGGGTTTAGGTTTTAGGGTTTATTACAATACAGACACATTTTCTGCTTTCTAGTACAAGACAGACACATCCCAATCTCAACATTTAGAGTTTCGAACGCTAACTAACTAACTTGGCTGAACAACAACATCCCCGAGAACAAAAGATGGAAGTCCCCACCTCCTTTGATAACAACTACTTCAAGAGAATTTGAATAAATGTGGGATTGTAAAAAAATGGTACAGACAGCCGCAGCCGGGCGGTCCAAGGCACAGTGTCAATGGAAGGTTAAACAGCTACAGCTCGCTGCCTACAATGCAAACCGACAGTTGGGAGAAGTTAAGGCTGATGTCCTCTTGCTAGCTAGGTATGTACCACAGATGATGACTCTTCTGCCAGTTTCAAACTGACATTTTCAAAGTGGAGTAAATTCTCCATGTGAGAGGGAGAGAGAGCTCTGAGTTTGACGTTTACAATTCAGTTTGGCAATCTACTAATTACTCCTCATCAAGAGACCTCTGAGGTGATGACACTTTGAAACTCAGAGTTTGATAATAAGTAAAAAATCAGAACAGTTGCACTTTGGATCCTCCAGAGTGTTGAGCTTCGGATCTGTTAGTTTGTTTGAAGATAACCTACTTTTGGGTTAGGATTTTTTTCTTATGCTCATGTGCATAACCAGAAATTGTGTTTTTCTTTCAGTGGGAAGGAACAAAATGTGACAGCGGCAAAGAAGTTGAAGCAGTTCCTTCCTTCATGTACTGTGCGCTTCTTCAAAAACTCCAATCCGCCCCTTCTCTTGGTAACCTTCCCATCACCTCTTTTTAAGTGTCAACAAAGCTCTCTAATTTCTTCTTGTTGTGGAGGAAAACCTACCCACAACACCCACTATTTTTCTTCTTGTATCATCTGAATTTTGAAAGATTCATTGGTATTCAGCTGTGTATGTTTTAGATGAATGTGTGGGTCAAGAACATATGGTCGATGATCACTGTACCATAAAATGGTAAATAATAAAATGAGCTTATGTATCACACAAACTTCATGTATCACATAAACTTTGATAAAATTTTGGAAACTGCTTACATTTTCAATGGGTTCATGACTTTCCTTTGTACCAGAACTTGATTTTATATTCGTATTTTAGTATCAATTTTCTTTGACAAAAACCCACATTCTTTGTCACCAGGATGAGCGTGTGCAGGTGTCAAGTTTGATAAAAGCAACAAATATGTATCGTGTCTCAAAGTATCGCGATATTGCTCTTGACTATTTACCACCTACTGAGGATGAAGCTAAAACCTTCCTTAAATCACACATCAGGCATGTTTTTTTTCTTCATCTCCTGCAGTGCAATTTGCAAAAAAAAAATCTACTACAATAATATCATTTTTCTGCTCAAGTTTTTAATCACTAGAATGGGTGCTTATTTGGGCACGTATATGTGAACCTGATTATCTGATCATCTGATCTATTGGTTTTAATTGCTCAAATTTACTTCTGGTAGCAACTTGACAATCTGCAATACATGCTTTGTATGGTATTCACAAAGTAAACTCATCACTAGAATTGAGGTTCTATTCTCTTTCTCATGGGAAGAGAGAGTATTTATTAAGAGTCGAAGGTAAAAATGATATCCTGCAAAAAAACTGACAATTTTCTTCCTTCTTCCTGTTTGTACCCTTCACAGAATTTTGAAGCAGCTCTTTAGTCCCATCTTTTTTACTGTGGGGAAAGACAGCAAGATGAAAAGAGGTTTGCCTCAAATAACAAAGGAGCATCCAATTCTCTTCATTGGCAATCACACATTTGTGGGATTCGATTTGGTTATGATTGTGAATGCATTTCTGGAAGACCAAAATGTGATGATACGGAGTCTAGCTCATCCAGCTCTCACTGCAGGTAATTATAAATGCAGCCCCAAGTGTCCCTTCAAAATTCTGCCTGATAACAAATTCAAGATTTTGATGTATCATGACCATTTACGTCCACTCAGAAAAAACCTATGTCGTAAGTGCAAATTACAGAAATTAAACAAAGACTTGTCAGAGTGATTCCAGTCAATGGTTTGTGCCAAGATGGTGTAGATAAAATGCATTGAAATGCAAAAAACTAGAGAAAAATAGAGAGAGCACATGCATATGTGAAGAGGGATGCATGACAAGAGTATGTGACATTATGGAAAATCAAGCAATGAAATTTTTTGTACTTTTTTGTCTGTGTATTACTTGTACAGATGTGGCCAGAGGTTCACAGGAATCAGGGATACAAGATGTAGCCCGTTTGTTTGGGGCAGTACCTGTTACTGGAAGCAACTTATACAAGCTCATGGCAGCTCACGAGGCTGTCCTATTGCTTCCTGGTGGTGTGCGTGAAGCATTGAAGCCAAAGGTTTGATATAACAAGAATGCTCCCCCTCATGCTGCAGATTTCAAGCACTAAACCTCCCAAGGAAAGAGGTATCCATGAGGAAGAGGTTTAGGGTTTAGGGATCTATCACATTCAAGAAAGATAACCCAAGTTCTTCTCTATCTTTTGGTCCCATTAATCTAATTTTCTCTACCCCAATTGTCTGGAAGCATTTGTAAAATGTTGTGTGCTTTGAATACAGGGAGATGCATATAAGCTTCTCTGGCCAAAGAAGGCAGAGTTTGTAAGAACAGCTATTCGCCATGGTGCAACCATAATCCCTGTAGCAGCTGTTGGTGGTGACGACTTTATTCAGGTATTGCAAGTAAAACAAAAGCTTAAATCTTTTTCACTCAAGTATGCATAACAGGGGACTCAGCTCTAGCTCCTTTTGATGTCCTCAAAGGAAATGACATAACAGATTGACCTTCAAGATATATATCTTTGAAGGAAAATCACATAACAAATTGACCTCTGACATATATATCCTTGAAGGAAAATCACATAACAGATTGACCTCTGACATAATATCCTTGAAGGAAAATCACAAAACAAATATTGATTTTCGACATCCTTGAAGGAAATCACATAACAATTTGACCTTTATTCTATTTTGACATGCACAATCATGTATCAAGCTGAAGCTTGTTGTTGCCCTGGGTTTCATGAAACTGGTGGGCATGTAATTGGGAGGATAGATTTTACTGGATCAAGAGCAGGTGTTGCAGTTCCCTGTCATAGGAGAAATTATCCGCAATATAGGAGCCAATATGCCCCATGCAAGGTAAAGACCATGATGCACTACAACCTCAACGTTTCATGAAAGGTTGCATGCGATTTGTGTCATGTCACAACATGATTGTGCTAATAGAGAAGGTCTGGATCCAAGTCAATTATCCCTTGTTGGTGCAAAGTAATATATAGTGGTGCAAATCACAAGATTATTCAACCATTGTGAATTATGATCAGCATGGCTCAGTTTTCCACGATTTCCATCTCTCAATATGCTACAACTTTTTTCCCATCTGTTAAAAAAGAATTTGGGTTTAGGAACTAGCCCATATCTTCATAAATTTGGCTATAATGTTTATGAGAGTATCATATTGCAGGGTAGGGAACAGGACTGAGCGATCTGATCAGCCATTCCTTGCTCCTTTGGGATTGCCAAAACTGCCCCCACGGATGTACTTTGCATTCCAGCAGCCCATTCACACATACGGTAAGAAGCTCTACCATATTCCCCAAATTTCTAAGTGCATTCTATAGAGCAGATTGAACCTTTTTGCTTGTCTTTTTCATGCAAGACACCTGCTTCTTCTTGAGTTTGTGCATTTTCCATGCCTTGATCACAAATTTACATAACAATATTTCTGATGAGTATCAAGAAATCTCCATCCTTACAATTAAAACTAACCAGAAGTTTGTGAAAAACAACATTGCCCTCCAGGAGATGGTCTCAGTCCTCATCTGGAGGTTTTTTTTTCAACTTTAGCAACAGTGCCCTCCAGGAGGCCCAGTAAAAGGAAATGACTAATTTTTTGTATTTCTAGTAAATTTCAGTTCCTGACATAACTATTTTTTTGAGCTGATCTTGGCAGAGTTTCCGCAACTGTTACATGATAAAGAAGCAGTGGACAAATTGTACAAGCTAGTGCAATCAGAAATTGAATCAGGTCTAGATTATTTGCTGCAAAAGCGCAAGGAAGACACTTATGAAAGCTTCATCCCAAGAGCCATCTTTGAGGGCACATGGGGTCATTCTGCACCAACGTTCAAGCCTTAGCTGAAAGGGTTAGTCTTTAAGGTTAGTACAATTTTTGATTATGCTCCAATTGAAAGCTCATCAGATCTCAAGACTTTCGGACACAATGCAATGTATATTGAAATTTGCTCATAACTAGACTTCAATTCCAGTTCCCATGAAAAAGAAAAGGTTGTACTCATGTGCACAATGGAAAGACACACAACACCCCTAAACTTATTGCCACCCATGGTTTCATTAGATGCTTGTACAATCTAGGATATGGTGGTCTATTGATGAAATAAACCTCTCAAACTTTCTTATATAAGAAAGCCAAATAGCAAGGAAGAAGGGTTGGAGAAACTAGGGACACAAATCCCAGTTTAATTGCTAGGGATAGAAGCTTTTGAAGCGCATTATTCAACTACCATGAGTAAAGAGCAGAGTAGAAGTGGGAATGGGTGATGGGTCTACAAGGGATGCAAGATTAAGAGGTAGCTGCAAGGAAGTGAGAAGCACTTGAAGCGTTGTAGCACCACAGAGGTAGCTAACTCCATATTGGGTGAAAATTTTGAAAGGAGTGGAAGTTGGGAGGTGGTGAATCCCACTAGTAGAATTGTTCATGTTATTCTAATGGAAGCTTGAATCTTTTGAGATATGTTTGACACTTGTTGCCTAAACAAAAGTGATTAAAACCAAAAGAAGATGATCTTATGGACCTTCTTCATCCCCACACATTGTTGATGCAAAACAATGTAAAAGAACTAAATTTGTTTATCACAAGTGGGATGAATTGACCTCTTTGGTGTTGATTTCTAAGACCTTGTGCTCAACATGTCTACTACTCTTTGAAACACTTCTTCTCCATTCTACTTGTTGGTTAGATTAGGGGTGCATGAAAACTGGGACTCAATACTATAGTATAGATTGTGATAGTGCTCTTGGTATTTACATGCATGAAGCAAACATGGAAGTACATTATGGAAAAAGTTATGCATATTGCCCCATCTTATCTTGGAAAATGGCTTTGGTTACAAGTTACAACCATCAAAAGGAGTTGAATTTGGGTGCCATTGAATCAATGAGATTCGTAGACCAATTGAACTTCCATTCACAACCATTGAACCACATCATCAATCCTTGGATCAACACCATTCTTGAGGCTCAAATCTTCCCCATCAAACTATGTGGAACAATATTTGGTTGATCATGGACAATATGTTGCAAGGAGTTCAAATTGGTTTCAAGGTAGCTCATAAATTCACAATCACTAACTTCTTGTAAATGAATTATTGCATGTCTTAGGAGCACTACTCCCACAAGAATTTGACCAATGATCAAAGTTTGCATCTCTTTCAACTGATTTTTGTGGTTCCTAAGTTATTTTTTGAACCCCCACTTAAATCAATAAAAACTGAATTTCATATCCTCTAAATACACTAGAATGTATTATGCATGTCTTTTACAATAATGAGATGATGTATGAAATCACATCCCACATCTTTGTGACCATTTGACATAAAAAGTAATTGATGATCTTTAGTGCAATGGTAACCCTTGATCGAGGGCCTCTAATGCATTTTTGCAATCAACATCCACAAAACAATTGATGTCAATCCTACATAAGATGAATGGCCACGTACCACTTCTCAACTCCCACTTTTGCCCCTTATGAACCTTCTTCCCATTCTAGATTTTAAATTGTTAAATATGTCATTTTTTCATAATTGATAAGTTCAATTATTGGCCTTCCAAACAAAACTAGGGCTTTAACGTTGAGCTAGGCATAATTTTGATAGTATGTTTGGTTTTTCATTATATTTCATCTCATATCCTTTGTTGTCATGTTGTATTGCAATATATCTATTACATAATTCCAAAGTACTACAAACGAGAAATTTTTTAAAAATCACTTGGGCTTTGTGTTCCTACATACTATTGTGGTGATCAATTCATCAATTGATGTAAAAGCAAATTGATTTTGTGAAAATTAAATTCCATTCAAATGAAAATATTAAACGACATTACATCCAACTTGAATTGAATTGAACTTAAATACATTGAAGGGAATTTGAATTCAATCACTAGAAGAAAAAGGCCAAGATGCACCATTTTATTTGTAATTACATACAACTATATGTCATTACAACCATTTTGGCATCTATTTACCAACATCGGCAATTTTTGGTCATTTTATAACTATGTTGTAACTAGATTGCAACTATTAATTTCTTCATCTTTCCATGTGAATGATTTTTTAATATTATATTCAACCACAAATAAGCTTATATCCTCCATTAGTCACATTAATAATCAAATTAAGTTGCAACTAATTTGTGAAACCTAGCCCCTAGAAGTATACTAAGGTGTATTAAGAATACATTAAGCATAAATTTCTAAAGGTGTACAATAAATTTATATTAAAATTATATTTAGGGCATATTGGGGGTCTGAAAAAGTATATTATAAATATATTGAGGGTATATTAGGGTAGCTAAATAGGTAGGAAGATAGATAAGAAATTAAGTAGGTACGTAAGGTAGGTAGGCATGTAGGATCTTTTTTTTTTTAAATTATTTTATTTTGGGTTTAACTTGTAGGGTCAAACCTCTTTGATTAGTTCATCCCAAATTTGACATTTTCTTTTAAAACGGGGTGTGATCATAGTCAAATGAGCCAAAAATCATGTTGAACGATTGAAAAATTATCAATTTTTTCAAACATATTTTTGTAATGCCGCTTTAATATCATAATGATCAAAGAAATTTGTCCTAAATGATTTATACGAGTGTTGAAGAATTCAGAATTTTTTTTTTAATAAAGGACCTTTGAACTTTAACACCCCAAAATTAGTTTTATAAAGCTTTAGGCTAAGGACTCTTTTAATAAAGAAAATTTCATTTGGAAAAACATTTATATGATAATATCCTACTGTCCACATATGAAAAATATTCATAGTTTAAAAATTGTGGTACTTGAAACTTTTAGAAATTCAAAATATGATTTCAGAATGTTCAAATTTCAAGAATCATTTGCTAGATGTAAATGGGTCATAATGTCTGACATATGAACAAAGTTGTGGTTTATGATACAAAAAACTAAAGCTTAAAATAGTTAATTTTTTTGGTTCAAAATCATTTAAAATGTAATTCCAAAAAGTCAAAATATGTCAAAATGCTTTCAAAGATTTAAAAGATTTGTTTATAATTCTTGTAGTTTTTCATGATTAGTTATGTTCATGCATGTATTTAGAATTCAACTAAATTTAAATCCCTTTGAGTATGAATTTAATTCAAGTTCAATAATTGAATTCAATTGAATCTAAATTCAATTCAATTTAGTTTAAGAATTTCACTTCAATCAAAGTTTAATTCAAGTAAATTTGAATTCAATTTTGATTCTATTGAAATCAAATTGAATTTAAATTGATACAATGTCATTCAAATGGAACTTAATTTCCACAAAATCAACTCATTTTTTTCATCATTTCATTGTCATTGGTAATGTGTAGAAAAGCAAAGCCCAAATAAATCTTCATAAATTCTACACACAATGTTAACATCAAAGTTTGGATAGGGTAGAGGGGTTTAGGGTCCACTAGTAATCATGTCCTCCCAAAATGGATTTCAATTTGGAAATTGCTCTTAATGGAATAAATGGTGCATTTTTAGATCTTTGTCTTTCTAGAATTGTTTTTTTTTCAACACCATAGTTGTGGATGGTGGAAATGATGAGCATATTTTCAATGCCTTGTGCATCAATTTGCATCCTATTTCTTGTCAGTTGAATTAGAATTTAGATTCAATGGAATCTAAATACAATTGAATTTCATTGAATTCAAGTTACATGCAATGTCATACAATATTTTCATTCAGATGTAGCTTAATTGCACAAAATAAACTCATTTTTTCCTTCACTTTATTTTCAATAGTAATGCATTGTAGCATGGAACCCAAATGAAGTAATGCAAAATTTATGCATAATTATGACTATTTCCAACACCTCAAGATCAAGGGCGGGTTTTTTTTTCCAAATTCCTCAAGAAAGTCCACTAGAGAGGATCCCAACATTAATTACATTACACCAAAACATGGCAAATATGTTTACATCCAAGACTAGGCTTGTAGTCATATCTCTCCTTGATGATTATGTGAGTATGTAATCAATACAAACACATTGTTTTTGCCAATAGTCGTATTTTTGTCCATAGTCATAAATTTCATTTGCAACTATGTCCTTCATGATTACATTCATAAAACACAAATATGATTGCCTATATTGATCAATTTAGGTTGTTGTATTAATTAGTTAAATCTAAAATATGAAATGTATTCACCTATGAAGCATTGCCACGTGAAACACTTACAAACATATATGGGTACCCTAAATGACCAAACATACCCTAAATGTACCTAGGCTAGGTTACAAAGCTTAAACCAAGCACCTTAGGTTGCTTAGCTTAAGGTAGGCCTTTTAACACCCGAAGTAACTAGCCTAGGTAAACCAAACTACTTAGACTAAAAACATGCTTATGGACCCTAAGTAGCTTATGAACCTTAAGAGGTTTAAGTTTTCTCTTCTAGGCTAAGCTAGGTAGGCTTCACATTGTAGGTGTAAGGATTTGATTTTGTCCCTTGCACATTGGAAGGCAAATTACTTACCATTACACCACAACTTTTTATGTCAAACAAAGTATATTCACATTATCATGAACACTTATTTTAACCTACATAAACAACCTAGCCTACCTAATTTAAGGACCTACTTAAAAACTACGTAAGGGTTATTTAAAGGTTGTATAAGGTGATTTATGCTTGCATAAATATATTTATGGGTTGTACTTAAACTACTTATGAACTACTTAATGGTTATTTAGGCTTACCTAAGGCTATTTATGGGTTATTTAAACCTACCTAGGAGTTATATAGGGGTTGTTTATGGCTTATACAGGTAGGTATGAACATGTTTAACCTACCTAAACATGTTTAAGGCTACCTAAGGGTTACTTAAACTACCTAGTTTACCTAAGGGCTACTTAGGCTACCTAGAGTTTATTTAAGGCTACTTAGTTAAATCATGTAAGGGTTACCTAAAGGCTACATGGGGGTTACCTAGGCTACTTAAGGGTTATTTCAAATTGCTTAGGACTAACTAGATTACATAGGGGCTACTTAAGCTACCTAAGTTTAATTACTTAGCCTATGCAAAGGTTAACTAAAATTTACATAGGGGTTACCTCCTAGGGGCTATTTAGACTTGCCTAGGGTTATCTAAGGGTTAGTTAAATTACTTAAGGTAGTGAAAGCACACTATGGGGACCCCCTTTGGGTTGTCACATTATACTATTTTCCCAAGATGTGCATGTCTGAATGTATCCCATTTCGAACTTTTGAAATATTTTCACAATATTTTCACATATTATGTTAGAATATAACCTAAGCAAAATATTAGAAATTTTTTTATTTCATTTCATTTTATAAAGTGGGAGATTGAAGTACATTTGTGAAAATGAATGTAGTATACTAGTGTATTCAAAAACACAAATATATTCCAAAAATAATTTGAATGACTTGATTTTTATGAAAGTTGAAGGTATATTAACCCATGTCATTTGATATTGTTTGAACCATGTTTTGGATACCATGTGATTAATTTGAAAGTTTCATTTCAAAAAATGATTTTTTTCAACAAAGATATGATAAATGTGTGGTAAATTGAAATTTTGACAAGTAATCACATTCACATGGAAGATGACAAGCATAGCTAGATTGCTCATATTTTAAATTCTATTAAAATCAATTATTTTAATGACTAATGAAACCTTAAAATTAATTAGTCAAAATGAAAATGGTCTTACTATACCAATGTATACAATAAATATACCCATGGATCTTTCAATATAGATAATAAAATGTATAATTATTTTTGAAACAATATTACATAACATCAATTTTGTAAAAATAATAATTTTAAAGCCCAAAAGCCAAAATTGATACCCAAAATTAAATGTACCATACTTTTGAAACAATTGTATTGCATCTACTATAATACTCAACCCAAAAGTGACCCAAAGGGGGGTGACCATAGTGTGTTTTCACCTAGGGGCTACTTAAGGCTTACTTAATGCTAGCTACTTTGGTTATGTAAAGGCTACCTAGTATGAGAGCTATGTAGTTAGGGGCTATATGGGGCCTACTATATATGTCTACCTAGGCCTACCTAAAGTCTAACTAGGGTTTAGCTATGGTCTAATTGGGCTTCCTAACCTACATACCTAGCTTACCTACCTATTACCCCTTAGGTAGCTTAACCTCCAAGTAGCTTACCCTAGGGTACTTAGGGCTTACCTTGTACTAGGCTTACCTACATACTTGAAGCTTACTTTGTATTTAGTCTAACCTACAAACAGCCTACCCAACCCACCTAGCCTAGCTACCTTTTGTGATTATTAATCATAATGATGCATGACTAAACTCAAATAATCAAGATTATAGTCACATACAACTATGTCATATGATTCTATGATTAGGTTTGGAATATAGCTATCACAAAATGCCCTAGTCATCGATGTTACGTTTTGACATTGTGTTAGCATTAAATGATGACTGCCCTAGGCAAGCTTTGAACATTTTTCAAAATCCCACTTTGTATGAGTGACAGTGCATGAATGTAGTATCGAAATGTGGCAGTTTTTGACAAAATTCTCTCAAAATATGGCAAAATTTGCAAGAACATTCCTGGAAAACCCTTTGTAGCATTTGCATGAAGAATTTTTTTTGTCACCATAGTGCAAACCCCAACCCTACCTCCCCCCTCTAAAGAAAAAACAGCAATCAGCCTCATGTTTTCAATAAGATTTTCTCAATATTTTTAAAGGAGTTATTTAATGACAGAATTGACCCTATGTTTTAGGGTTTAGGGTCTGAATGGCAATTGATGGGTATGTTTTGGTGGGATCCTTACTAACTCCTTGTTCAAGAAGAGTCTGACTAGGTATATTGTTTTGGTGATATTCTCTTTTAATACATTGCAAAGTTACCAAGTAATGCACAAAGATTCAGAGTTCCTTGAATTTTGTAGCTGCACAAATGGTTCAACAAGCTATAAGCATTGGAATTTTGACTTACATACCAAGCCTATGCCAGTGCAGATATACACAAACATATATCATGTTGAGTAAATCATCGCTGTGACACCAAAAATGTGTTGGCCCTATCTATGGTGATCATCTAAACCCCCAAAACCATCGAATTCTAAACCCAAAACCACAGAATTCTTTGAAGACAGATTGCAAACATACCCACTGCAAATTAAGACAAGTGGTAAGTACACTAAATTAGATCCACATCCAAAATAGATCTGCAAAATACAAGCTTTATTGGTTATAGAGTTCAAGCGTTGTACTAAAATTTTGAGCTAGATTGGTCATGATCAAAGATGGCAATTACAGTAACTCATATGGTCATTTAGTCTAAGATCTAGGATTCTCAATTGAACATCTAAATTGCCCTTCCCCCCCAAAAAATCATTAAACCCAATCTAGAAAATTAATTATACAAAACAAAACTATAATCCACAATCCATATTCATTCTAATATACATTCTTTCATTCATTCTAGTACATATATCTCATCACCAGCTAGCCTTGAATTCCAAGTTACCAGACATGATATGAAGCTGGACATTCTGGCCTGGCGCAAGCGGTTTGATCATATCCACCTTTCAGTAGTCCTGGTAATATGATCATAAATCATTAGTATTGCTCCAATTATTCCTGCACCATACATACATACATACATACATACATAAGTACATGTGATTTCAATCCAAATGAGAAGAAATGCAAATTGATTTGGTCATACAATTTTTTGCCAAAATTGTTGTGAAAATTGGAATATGAAGCCCACAAAAAAAAACCCCCAAAAAAAAAGATACAAAAGAATCATGTTATGGAAACCTTGGAGGGATGGAGGAAGCAAACAGACAAACAGGAGAGGGATAGTAGGTAGAATTGCCATGACCAGATCGAGAAGAACCAGTTGAGTAACTACTGTACCTAGTGCTCATGAAGAGAACTAGTTGGGGTGACCTTGTGAGTCGTGGGGAGGAGGAGGATAGGGAGTCGGAGTTTGAGTGGCGGGTCCGGGGTTGTGTACAACAGGTGCAGGCGTTGTTGCAGCTGGTTGTGGCCCTGCAGGATGGGTATACGACTTCAGCCCATGCGAGCTGCCGCGGCTCAACAAGCTGCACACCATGATGCTGCTGTTGCTGCTGCAAGTCTTCGACTAGTTAACTAGCTAGCTCTTCCAAACTAGTTTGAGATCTTCTCAAACTAGTCGAGAGGCCACAGTCGAAGATTAACCCCCTAGCTGTGCGCGAGTTCTTATAATGAATCACCTCAAGATCAAGCAGCTTCTAATTCGTCACAAGTACATGGAAAAGATATTGATCTATCAGCGCTGATATAAGCAGCTTGGAGTACTGCGAAATTATCAACTAATTCTCTAGCTGCAAGTACTAAATGGATTAATTTGCTGCAGCGATCGATATCTTGACATGAGAAAAATTCTTAAATTAATTTGCAGGCTATAAGTTCATGTTGAAGAAAAGCTGCTCAGTTGAAAGAATTATAGATCATCATCTGAATTGAACATAGAAAACAAACTACCCGAAAATGAATAACAAGTACACGCATGAGCTTGAATCTCTTCAACTCATGTATTATAAGCTCCGGAATACTGATCACGTGATATAAATTACTTGAATATTCTAGCTGAGAAAGAAAAAAACATAAGAGAGAGTCAAATAATTGGATCATGCAGCTGGTTGGGATTTGGAAAGAAAAAGCAACAGAGCGACCCAAGAAGAAGCAGGGCGGCGAAGGGCGATGTGTGACGAAATGAAAATGATGCCAAGACATGGCGAGGCGAAGCGCATTTTATAACGCAAGCAGGAGACGAAGCAGGCGCAGTGGTAGGAGAGGAAGCAGGCGCAGTGTAAGGGACGAGCGGGCGGGAGGGAGGGAGGGTGCGAGGGAGGGAAGAAAGGACGCCGGGCAGCAGTTTGTGGCTACCCAAAAAAAAAGTGGAGGTGGCAATGATAAATAGCAATAATAATAATTTTGGGGATAAAAAGGGCAAATGAATTTCGCCACATTATGAGGGAAGAGATTCCAAATTCGCCATATTTAGACAAAAGGCTCCAACCAGCCAGCGTTCTTTTGGTTGCGAATTTTCGCCAGAACTCTAATTTTTTTAAAAAAAGGGAACATAAATATTCTGTCACAATATTCCCGTAAATTTTCGGGTATATGAAAGGGGCGGTTAAGAATTTCTGGATTTCATATTTTGGGACATAGCCAAATTTGGCTAATGGACTCATGCATGATTGTCACTTTAAGCAACATTTATATATATATATATATATATATATATATATATATTATGTAATTTTTATTTATTTGTATTTGAAAAGTCTGTCACCAACTAACACACCAACCTCACAAAATTTGAAAAAGAATAATAAAATAAAAATAAAAATAAAAATAAAAATAGAGGGGGCAGTGGGGGGGAGTGATAAAGGAAGCAGAGGCAATTAATTGGGCACACAAGTGGGCATGTGTGATTGTGGGGAAAGTGCGGAAGCAAATCTGGGCAAAAAATATACCCCATGTCAGACGCAGAGAATATTGCGCGCTACTTAAATCAGTTCCAAATGCTCTTTCACTCTAAATATTCTTTGCTTTTAACCTCACTCTAATAATAAATAAATAAACAAAAGACTTGTGCCTAGCCCTGAATAAGCAAGCAAGAAAGAAAGAAAGAAAGAACAAACAAACAAACAAACGAAAGCCCAATAAAAGAAAATAGGCAACAAACAACACATGATGCATTTTTGGATGAATTTTAACACATGATGAATAATATATTTGGATGAATTTTAACACACGATGAATAATATATTTGGATGAATTTCAACACACAATGAATAATATATTTGGATGAATTTTAAACACGTGGTGAATTTGAATGAGTTTTAACATGTTGTGAATTTGGATGAGTCTTAACACATGGTGAATTTGGATGAATTTTTAACACCATGGTGCATTTGGATGAATTTTAATAACACATGGTGAATTTGGATGAATTTTCACACATGATGATCTAGTATTACCACTTAGGAGGGCAATGAGTGGATACAAGTCCAACAAGGGAGTTGTTGGAGTTTGTGAGAAGTTAGTTGATTATGGCACAAAGTGATCTATCATTAGTTGTGCACATCCAATGAATGACTAGTGGGTGTGTCACAAACCAATTATCTACCTTACCCTAAGGTTAGTTTCATCATTAAATAATCGTCAAAATAGGTAGTGAAATGAAATTTTTGTGAAAAATATAAAGTTGACATGTTGAAAATCATCCTCATTTGTCATAGTAGATGATGGGAAAAATAATAATAATTTCAAAAATTAAAAAGGAATTCATCTTTTGAAAAATAAAATTTATTCATTTTTGTGAAATGGAAATGACCCCCTAGGCTACGATAATACAAAAATTTATGTGAAGAGAGAGTTAGAATTTTCAAACCAACTAATTCCAATGAATCACTACTCAATAGTGAGAAGTTATGACTCCCCTATTTGGGAATTAGTGGGAGGGTTTAGGGTTTTAGGAATTAGAAAACTTTTGGTAGTGTAAGGTAAGATAACCTCATTGCCTTTTGCCTGAAATGTGTGTGTGTTTTATAAATAAAAAAGGGTTTTGAAAGTATGGAGGAATCCCTTGTAAAAACCCTAAAAAACACACCATAATAAATCATCACATAAGTAAAAGGCACATAATAGAGGGTACTAAAGAGGACACAAAACACATGATATTTGTAGTAGTACCCCATTTGAGTTTGCTCTTTGGTGCATATATATATATATATATTGGGTTGCACAAAAAATAGAAAGTAAGCCAAGACTATTTAGAGTTTAAAAAGCATGTCATGGATGACCTTATTGGCTAGGCTAGATTTTCTCATTATAATTGTTAGGACATTCTCATTCTTAGGACCCTTCACACAAAGATTAGATTGTATTGGGAACCACAAAACAAAACACCCAATTATCACTTAGTTTTTGCAAGCTAATTATAACTTGCAACCAAAGAGGAAGGAATCACAAAGGATTGCCCCCTTATTATTTCTTGACCTAATAATAATGATGGGCATTTTGGGGGGGGGGGACCCCTTGTGGAGCCAAGTTTTATTTTTAGTTTTGTTAGGAAATCAATTGAATGCTCTCTATATTGGGTTTGAGGTTGGTTCAGCCCATTTTCTCAAGTGGCTTTTTTTATTTATTATTATTTTTTCATATTTTTTTATTTTTTAATTTTAGTTTAAAATTATTTTTTTAGCCTCCTTTTGAAACAAAGGAGGGGTCAGGCCTCCACTTGTTATAATACATAAATGAAATCTCAATTTTGGTAGGTATAAAAATAACAGACAGATGAATGTTGACATCCATTCAACTAGAAGATTTGCATCCATGTAAGATTTTTTTTCCTTTTCATTAGTGTTTCATCCATTTTTATTTTCAGAAATGGACGAAACCTCAAAGCCTAATGTCAAATTGGAATATTAATACAACCGTATGGTATGGCACAATTAACATCACATATATTGACATTGTAATGAATGAAACCACAAAGTTTAGTTTACCTCACATATGTGTATGTGTATGTGTGGTCATGTGAGTGATGCATTATTCACATTACCAAAAATCGAATGATTCTTAAAGTAAGTTGAACATTTACTTTGACAAACGATAACATTTGACGACAATAATTTGTTTGAAAATTAATCAAAATCCTTTTTCTATAGTCGGAATTAAGGAATATTTTAGTTGATTTGCATTTGTGGTGTTTAAAGTGTTTACAAGTAGCTTGGCTTACAAAGTTCATCACTTAAGAAATTATACACACATTAGCCTAGTAAAATGTTTGCATCAATTTTAGTGGTAATAGAAAACATGTCTTGCCCTTAGCTTATTAGGTTGGGCGCATCGCCAAGCTTTGCCCTAATAGACTTGGATGAACCAACACCTACATTGGCACAAGATTTGTATATTATGGTTTTCATTGCGTAGTCAAACATATAAAGGGATTATTAAAGATTTGTACTTTACTTCGGGTTTATAGTCACATTTTGGCTAATGAAGCTAAGGATGATTGCCACTTTAGCTACAAATCAAAATTCCCCCAAAAAAACAGACTTGCTAGGTAGGTTTTTTTTAATTTTAAATTTTGTGCCACATATGGTAGCAATATCAAAAAATCAAAATCAAAATCAAAATTTAAGACCCACCAATTATTGATTTCATTGGTTAAAAAAAAGTAATAGTGGCCATTTAAATGGGTTTTGGGGGTTTTACCATGATCTCAATGTGGGGGTCAATTCGCCTTGGCCCACCTTCTTAAGCAACGGCCTCTACAAGGCTAGGCTACCAGAGTACAAAAGTAGCTCCAACATAGGTTTGCCAAGCAATTAAGATTCCAAGTCCAAAAAGGGAATATTCTTTCCTATTCTAAAAGATTCTCTAGTTTTTCCTTGGATGGCATTTTCTTCTTTGATTTTGGGGGAGGGGGGAATTTTAATATATATTTTATAAATAATATAATCAGTGTGGAAGCTGCCAAGGTAGGTAGTAGTAGGGTATAATTTTAACTCAAGAAATGATAAATTTGGAACTCACTCAGATGACCTGATTTTAGTCTTGAAAGATCAGTTGCAATGTTTAGAACTAACCCCCAAATAGGTAAACTTGTGGGATTTAACCATGGTACCAATATAAGTGTTGTTTAACCCAGGTCAGGTTAGGTTTATTACAAAATGGATCAAATCAGAGCAAGTTATTTTAGAGTGTACAAGTCCTCACTTTTGTCTCTCATCAATGAATGATCTAGAAAGGTGAGCAGGGCTATGGCCTACTTTAAAGTCTAGTCTAGAGGAGAGGAGAGGAGAGGAGAGGAGGAGGAGCTTGTAAAGTATCATGCTTTGTTTCCCATTGGATGAATCATGTCAACTCACCCTAGAGATCCTCCATCCATGCTATGATTTCAATGCTTGGGACCCTTATGAAATTTTCAAATCATCATCCAAATTTCACTTGCATCTAATAGCATATGTGTATTTTTTCCACTTGTTTCTTGGGACTGCTGCCTCCCACTAGGCTAAGTGTGTGTGTGTGTGTGTGTTTTTTTTGTTTTTGTGACTAGTTTATATCTAGCCAAACTTGGGCTAATCCTTCTCATCGATGATCCAAAGGTTTAGCCAAAGTCGGGGATCATCCATGAGAAGACTTAGCCCGAGTTTGGCTATATAAACTAGTTATGAAAGCTTTAAAACCTAAGCATCCTCACTAATTGGGCTACATATTGGAACAAATTGTAGAAATATGGCAATTGGTAAAAATAGTTCTAAAAACATAGAGAATTTCATATGTATTAAGTTAAATCCTTCCCATTGTAAGTTTTGAAAAACATAATCCATTGAGGGGATATGTTTCATTTTAAAATTATATCTATGTTGGATTTATTTTTAAATTACTCATTTCATCATTCATTCATAAAATATCAAGATTTGAGAATGGTTTAACAACCTAATGCATTAAATTTAATGCATTCAGTTCCGATGCAATTCACCTTGTGTTAAGTTTGGAAAATAAGTTTGTCAAGGTTAATGATGAGCTTTTAACCAAGGTCGGGTGGTTTTTTGAATCTTCAAAGAATAGCCAATTACAAGCATGACTTTTTTCATTTAAAAAGAGTTTCAATTCTTCTATTTTTTCAAATTCTAAGCATTGGTTGGGTATGGGGGTTTGATAAGGTTGAATGGCAATTATTTGGGCTTTTTTTGTTTTTTAAGAGAAAATTGATTGGGTATATGTGATAGTTTTCAATCAAAGAACATGAATTGTTTATACTCTACTATTATTATAGCATGCATGGTCAACTATTTGAAATTTACATTACATTTTAACACCTCACTAGAACGAAATTTCTTTCAATTAAGTCACAAGGAACAACTCACATTGAACATTCAACTTACAAATCCAAAAGGGCAAATTGCATCACAAGTCCAAGGGGACAACAAATGATCTTAACAAATGTGCATTGAAATCAAGAAGAAATAAGGAATGTATCGAAAACAATTTTCAGATTGCTTCAAAAGTCTGTGGACTACAAATGTCCCTAACAAATGTACATTGGAATGAAAAAAGAACAAGGAACATAAAAAAAGGATCACGAATATTAAGGAATTATTTTCACTCAACCTCATTTTCAAATTCCATATTGAACTCTTCTATCAACTTCAATTTTGCCTAGCATCCACCTACAAGGTTAGAAGGCTTAGAACACTCAACTAGTGGATCACATGACCAATTTTTGCTGAAAAAATCAATTAATCAAGTTCATCAATTTGCAACCAACACCTACAAAATGCAATGAGAAGTCCTACAATTGGAGAAAAAAAATCATCTCAATTTGACTCTATAAAATTTCAAGAATTTTCAAGACAATAAAATCACTATTATAAACATATATTCCTCTATGTGCCACCAAAACAATGCACACAAATGTAGTTATCCACATCAACATGATAATGATGAAATGCACCAAACTTTTGTGTAACAAGTTTCTTCACTTTTCTAGCATTAGTCCCCATAATAACAAAAAAAAAAATCAACACTCAAAATCAAAGTTATGCACCTTAACCTCATCAAGAAAATTGGGCATCAACACCTTGTAATAGTGAACCAATAAAACTAGAGACAAATGTTCATCATATTGAACAACCAAAATAGAAACATTTACATGACCTAAATAATTAATCACCATGTGCATAGTTTTGAACTTTAGATCCAACATCAAAGGAAATATATTGTGACATTTTTTCCTATCAAATTCATGCAAAAAGGAAAAGAAAAGGTGAAAAACATTCAATACTTGGTGCTCCATGCAAACTGTGAATTCTTCCAATTTTGCATCAAAAACATTTGCTTCAAGATCAACCAAGTTGTTTGGAACAACTAAATTACCTAGCTCATCACAAATTTCATGTGTCTTGGTTATGACAAATTGCAACATGTCTCTAAGAAACCAATGTTTATAATTTTGATTCAAAACACATCTAATCACAATTGGTGACAATACTTTCACCACAATTTCACAAGTTGCCCAAATTCTTGGAGATGGAACATGACTTTATGATGCCACTATTTATCAATTATAACACAATGCAATTGTGCTTCAATAAGTCAAGCATTTTGGAATAGTAAAACGTGACTTTCAAAGCTATAATAAAAAGCAAATAACAACACAGATCTCAAAGAAACCATGCAAAAATACTAAATTGAAACTCAGCCATCAAATCTTAACCATGACAAAATCAACCATGGGAAAAAATCATCCATGAACATCTAGTCCCAAGTATTGTTGATAACAATCCTCCTCTTAATAAGGAATTCTTTCATCCTAGAATTAGTAAGTTCCTTTAATTGGTTTGGTGGACAAATATTAAATTTTGATATGAAAACTCAGCCCCAAATGCAAAGAAGGCTGTTTCCCATCCTATAAGAAGAAGAAAAAAATTGATGGCCAACAAGTTCTCTTTTGAGATTGAAGGAAATTTGAAAAATATAGCCCCAAGTCCCCTTTTTCTTTGCTTAAGGCTTTCCCCAATCTTGATGGGAAAGGAAATAAGGACTTGCAAGCTAACAAGTCCCACTTTCCAATTTTGTGGAGAGGAAAAAAAGATTTGTTAGCTAATAAGACCCTTTTTTGGTCATGGGAAAATATTTCTTATTTTGAAACTATAGATTTTTTTTTAATATAGCACCAAGTCCTTTTTTTCACTCAAGGCTTTTCCCATCCTAATGAGAAAAGAAAAAGGGACTTGTGAAGTCCCCTCTTTCAATTTCATGGAAAAAGCATTTTATTATCTATTATACATGAAAGCTTGAAAATATCACCCAAAAATGCCCTTCCATAAACAACAAATCATGAAGGTTACAATCTAGAAACATGCGTCATCTTCATGAAGGTGTTCAATTTGTGAAGGCTCATATTGAAATCCATGAAAGCCTCATCTCATGTTTGCCTCCTTTTGTTAAATTCACTTTTTGGATGTCTACTTGTGTAAACTTTATTTAACCATAACATAATGCCTAAGCCACCTTGTCATCTAAAGTAGCCTATTGACATACCTTTGATAGTGCATGCCCATAACAAGAGCTATTAAAACACACAAAACATGCCAAGGCTATCACATCAAACAACTAAATTGAAAGTTGTTGCACAAGTTTGCAAATTGAACCCCTTGTCCTAAACATAGACCATGATCTTTTGTGTGAAATCAAATTTGTCAAACAACTATTTGAACTTTACAACCATTGCAACACAACTCGTATTACTTGCTTCAAATAAGCCAACAATTACATGTTTGGGCTCCTAGCTATTAGAAACAAAATTAACAACAATTACAAAAACATCATGAGCCCTTTTGACATCCAAAGATTGAAAGTGAATGTGATTGATAAGCCATGAATGGGCTACACATATTCATTAATGCAAAAAAAACTTCTTCAATGAAAACTTTCTTAAATAGGAACTTCATTTTTAGGCACAACTAATGTGCTAATATGTGAAACCAAATAGATTCAACAATCCTTAATGGCAAACAATCTTTGATCACAAACAATGCATATTGTGATATCTTCTAAAAATCCCTTAATCTAGATCTCATGGTGATTTTTGGGGAATGGATTTGCAATGGAAAAAAAATTGGAAGATGACATTTTATCACTTACTTGTTGATTCTCATTCAAGAAGGCATCAAGGATGAGCATTTGCCTTTTCTACATAACTTTTAAGTAAACCGACATGATCTTAGTCAACATGTTTCTTCATAGTCATTATGCCATTAGCCGTGTGGTAAGCAATGAAGCTTTTGTGGCACCTTGTGATTAAGGCCAAAATCTTTGGTCCCATCATTTTGTGATGGCAAATTATGCATTACATGATTTTATTATTCTTCCAATCAACAAATTGGTTATTGTTCACCTTGAAATGGCTAAATTTTTGTGGTGAGGCTTCCGAGCCCTTGCTTGCTTTTTTATTATATCAAGGAACCATGAAAAGACAAAATAAATGGCAAACTTGACATTAATGGAGAAAACAACTCCTTGCAAACATTTGAGTCACAATGGGTTGGAACAAAATAATCAACATGATTTCTTAAAAATTACCTAACTTGATGTTAAACTCTTTGTATGCAACAATTTTTGTAGCTACCTCCCCCCGCCCACCCCCCAACATACAAATGGCATAAATCAATTTTTGTATGGTTTTCTTTTTTATATTGCTATAAATATGTTTATGATTTTTCGTAACAGTGATCCTAAAAAAATTTGACCACAACATTGGTATTAATTTAATTATAGTACGAATTTATGCCAAACAACTTTTCATTCATGAGATTGTGAAGTTTTGCATTGTGACATTAAACTTGTTTTGATATATGTAAGATTTGAACTTGTCAAGTTTTGCATTATGACATTAAGTCTAATTTGAAAAAAACATGAAGTTTTGAACAAAGAAATGGTTTAATTTGTTTGTGAATAATGTGGAGAACTTGAGGAAAAAAGTGCGATACTTTGAGCCAAGAGTGGTATAACTGACCTATGATTCTATGAAAAAGTTGAGAAGATGAATTGGATAGGTGTGGTTTAACCTAATGAAAATTTTATAAAGATCAATGGGAAAGCTTTGAGGCAAAATTGTGGATATGAGTCAATATTTCCATGCACTTTCCCACACACTTTGAATTCACACTTTTGCCACATCACTATTGCACAACTTTCCCAAGATTGGCCACATATTTGTGACATATAATCCATGTCATGAAACATCAAATGTGTGGACAACTTGAGCAAAGTGGGACCCAAGCTCTCACTTGGGCCCTTTTATTCTTGTGGAAGTAATGGCTCTATGAGATAAGCCATTGCAATGTTGTTGGGTTTTGCCAAGAAACCTTTTCTTCAAATACCCTACCTACAAACTTAAACCTTAAGCCTTGAAAACCCTAACACAAAAAACTTCGAAATAGACCTTACTGAACACCCTATATATTAAACCCTAGCTACTAGACCTAAACTAAAAACTTGAACATGGGTTAACCCTTTTATATTACCTAAGTATCAACTTTTTGAAATTTTCAAATGGAGCCAATTTTCATTTGGATGAAAGCTAACAAGAGGGTTATTGAGTTGGGTATCACCTAATCCAATATCCATTAGTTTTCAATTGAAGAATTCGCCTCAAAAATCAGCTATGTAACTACTTTTTTTTGTGATACCTACCCAACATTGAAAAAACCTTGGAATGTTTTAAGTGGAGAAGGAGGATAGGTTCAAAGGGGATTGTTTGACAACTTGGCAACAAGGGCATCAACCGGAATTCCCAATCTTACAACAAATATAACCATATATATGACTTGCCCTTCTCCAACATAAAAAGATTGACATGATTTAGATTTGTCACCTTCATAACAAATTATAGATTTGTAAGGTGCTTTGGAGGTGTAGAAGGACTTGATAGACTCAAAATATAAAATACAAAAAAGGAAATAGCTTAGGTTTTGTGTTGGCACATCGAACAATTCTATTATCTGTCTCACAAAATAACTATATAGCAAATGGGTTTGAAGTTTCATCTAGTGTTGGGCGGTTTTCAGGAATTGGATGAGAACCATCTCAATTTTCAAGTCGAATCTCACCTTAAATCCTACCAATTATCACTTTTTCTCATAGAAGAGTTGAAAACCAAGTTTCCCGATTATCGATAAGTTGAAAACCTAACATTGTGAAAATTGACCAAGTTCTCTTTGTTAAAAGAAGTTGATACCCATGCAAGGTATTGGGTCTAAACCCAATATCGGTTCTCAACCTTGCTATTCACATGTCTAAGATGTAAAGTAAAATAGATACATTTATCACTAAACACTAGCCTATCATTGAATGCTTTAACAAATCTTTCTCAATTTTTTTCCATTTTGAATGATTTAAAATGTTGTAGGAATGCCTTTTCAAGCTTTACAAATCATCTTTGAAATGCAAAGCCAAAGGAGCAGCCAAAAAGAGTAATAAAAATATATATGTTTTTTCAAATTGCAAAATATTATTTTTTTCCCTTCATTTTCACCCCTCCCACTTCATTAGTGCATAACTTTTTCTTTCTTTTTTGGGTTGAAATTGAGTGATTTAAACTACTTTAAAATTGCCATCTTAAGTTTTACAAATCATCTTGTAACTTTGAAGGCAACAAAGTAATATTTAAGGACTTTTTGACGGGTTCAAAAATAGGCTATGAGCTGTGTGATAGAATTTTTTTGTAAAAACAACACCTTTATTTTAGGGAGCCTTAATTTTCTTGCCTCTAGTTTGTTTTTGTTGATTTTTAATGCAATAGATGCATCAAGAGGAAGGCTCCATCTACTCTTTGAACACCATAAACAATGGGGCCCTCCTCCAAAAACGACGATCAAATGTTACCTTAATTGTTCAAACATTAGCCTGCCCACCCTAATTTATAGGGTTTTGCTTATAACTAACCACCTAGGTAGCACCTATGTTGAAAATTTAAATATGTTAATTTTTTTAAATGACAATTTTTTTTAAAAATTCAAAAAAATCTTTCATGGAAATCATAGAGCTTTCTTTTTGCATTTTCATCAAAAAAATTTAAACTTTAGGTTTTAAAACATCCCCTAACTTGGGATGCAAAAAGGGAAAAAATAAAATAAAATTCAATAACTGGTTTGTGAGAAGCAAATGTGAAAATCAACTGTTATTACATTTGTGAAAACTAGCATGTTTGAGAACCAACCAACTTAGAAATTTCAAAAAATTTGATAAATGACTAGGTTTTTAGCAGGTAAAAAAAAAGAAAGAACAAAAAAAACAGACGAATTCTCACAAACCTATGTGAAAACCAGAATCAGTCAGTTTTCACAAAAATCTGAGAACTACCCAACACTGGTTTGAACTTTGAACCTCTAAAAATGCACATAATACAATTGGTGTCCACAAAACCAAGTTAAAGAAAAATCATATTTGATTAATTGGCCATAACAATCGGCAAACATGATCTATCTATGAAGGAAGGTAGTTTGTTTTGTTTTGTAGTTGTGAGATCCATCAAACCGGCATGCTTTAGATCTCGTTCTTGGTGTTTCTGGAAAGATCGTGACAAGGAGGGGTGCATGGGCTTGGTTCCATGACATTTGGACTTGCAGTGCAAAAGTTCTTGAATATTGAATGATTTCTTCATTGAAAATTAAATTAAATTAAATCATAGCTGAAATTTTCAGAGGATTTGGAATGTGCCTGTGGTGTTGTCGGAAAGATCTTGATGAGCAGGATATAATGGAGTTTAGTTGGTAAGATTTGGATTTATAATGTGGGAGACATTGATTTTTTAGGGTGATTTCTGCTACTGAAAATTCAAATAAATTCCAAAAAACCCAGGCTTTTGAAAGGAAAAATCAGTTGAGGACCTGGTAACACTCGGGCCAATGGCACAGGCCACACTAATAACATTTAAATAGTCTCTCACTTTGTACTGTTCAATTTCTCATGTTTCAATTTCTCATGTTTATGGGTGTGACGGGGGAAGCAATAATGGTACATTTTGATTGTTGATAAGCATTTATTTAAAATGACAAGACAAAAAAAATTCAGCAATATTTTCAAAAGCCTTACCATTTTAATACTTATTTTCAAGATTTTGGGAGGTGTTGTGCACAATTAGATTGGTACCCAACTCCACCAAAACACACACACATAAAAGCATGCACCTAAATGTTACAAAATATATTTATGTGTAGAATTCTAGGAGTCCAAGTTCAAAGCACAAACAAAAGACAAAACAAATATGACATCAAACCGATAGCTTCATGAACTCCTTCCTACGTGTGGCTTTGAAGTTTCATCTTTTCATGTTATAAAGTAAAATCATGTAAGTGAGTTCCTTGTGACTAGCATGATGTTATTTTAAAGACAAAGAAAAACCGAATAGTGAATAGTAATGGTGTGATTGCTTTTTGCTTTTGCTTTTGCAGCTTTGTTGTGAAACTGATGACAACAGGAATCAGCTTTGCTTGAATCAACAAGCTACTTACTTACTTACTTACTTGCATGTGGCTCTCTGCAAATGCAGCATCCACTAAAGGAGAGCAGGTTATATGTTCTAAAAAGTCTCCAAAGTTTAGAACACATGATAAAAAGACATCGATACACTTCACCTTATTTGGTTGGCCAGGCATGAGGCGAGGGTTTTGTTAATTAAACACCGTACCAAAGTCATGAATTGAAAGGCCATTACGCCATCCATACCCACCAAGAAGATCAGTTTTAAAAATTTAGGATCTAGAAGGCAAAAAAAATCTGTCAGAAAATCTGTCCAACATTTTACAACATTTTGCAACATTTTGCAACATCTTAGGTTGGATGATTGTTTTTAAGAAAAAACCGTCAATTGGCATCATCTCCACAAGGGAACAGAAAATCTGTTTTACAACATTTTACAACATTTTGCAACATTTTAGGTTGGATGATTGTTTAAGAAAAAAACCTCAATTGGCGTCATCTCCACAAGGAAACAAAATATACCACCTTGACTTGCCAATAGTAAAAAAAACTGTAAAAACCTACCCAGTTGGTTGGTTTTTTCTAGTGTATCCAGAACATGCCTTACAAAGTGTAAAAGTCGATGAGCTTTGTGAAAAGCATAACACTTGCAAACCCACCAGGTATCATGGGATTTTATTTTTCTTTCTTTTTGGAAATTTTTTTGAAAACAATTTCAATGTCATGTGAAGCCTTTGATCCTAGGGCTTTTACCCTATACTTCCAGCCTCCATAAGAATTCGATCTTCATTTCTTAATAGAAGTCAGTATATAAAGAGTTACTTGTTATGAAATCCATTATGGTTTTAGTCAACACAAAAAGATGCGCCTTTATATGATAATACAATCCATCACAACAAAAATGCATTCCATTCTTTCCCTGTAACAAGTCATGATAGGAAACCCACTATATGCCTCTCGGTTTTAAAGTACAATGACAATATTGGGTGCACGATAGAATTCTAATTTGACTAAAACTTATGTATGTTTTCCCATGTCTCCTCCGATTTATAAGGAATGTTACACTCAGTATATTGAGAAGAAAACTGACATGCCTACACATAAGCACCAAGATGAATTGGCATTGACAGCAAAAACTTTTAGTTGGGGCCCATGTTTTCAAAGTCCATGCAATTGGTGAAGAAAGTTTAGGAACTCCAGTTTGTTCAGCCATATACGTACGTATATTGATTGTTGGTTTGTTGCTTGAGCTTCAGACAATCTGCTGCTGGTGCTGCTGGTGCTGCCACTGCCACCTTTCTCTTTTAGTCACACATTGGGGCACTTGTTGGGAAAATTGAGTTGAGGATGAACAATGGGGAATGGTGAAAGCACCTGCAATATCTAGTACTTACTGCTGGTTGTGTGCTTTAGGTCTCTCAAGTGGTTGGGTTTTACAAGATGAAGTCTTTATTGACACGATAGCCACCCTTGGGTGAGGCCAAAGGATCACCCGTAGAATGCTCCAGCATGGACCACATGACATGGATGTCATTGTATTGGCACAAGCAGACATCATTATACAGCTTCCCCACACCTCGCCCTAGGCAAGTCCAACACACAAAGAACCATGAGCTAGCTAATTGTTCCAATGCCATGTATATCAAAGAATCTTATTATATATTTCAGAGAGTAGCCTATATAAATTCTATTACAACTTTAAGCTGTGCACCTCTATAGAGATATCAAGTTGAAAGGATTCATCTATATGCAGTAGAGTTTGTACATTCCAACATCATGTAGCAGCTAGCATGACATATAGCAAATGCAGGACCACCAATGATTTTTAGAAAAATGTCATGAACCTGAAAAGAACTGAAAGATGATGACCACCTGACAAGAAGGGTTATGTCATAATTTTTCAGACTACCTGACAACATGATGAGTACTTACTGCAACCAATTGGCAAGCATGAAAAAAGAAGAAACCCAACCCTAAAAAGAAAAGAGAAAACAAGACCAAAAAACAACCAAGAAGAAGAAGAAGAAGGGCAGTTCAAAACACAGCAACAATTCATACACATGTTCAGCCAGGACCTGAAGAACAGCAACAATAAGTATGGTATTGATCACTGATCATAACCTCCCCACAGACTAATTCATCAGCTTCCAGCAACCGACAGAGGTTAATGTCAAGATTAAGTACCAACGTATTGAGTTTCTGTCACATCCTAGGTCACAGTGCAGTTTTTGACTTTCTGATCATGGGGTCGATGGAAATTCCATGACTTCCACGTTTGCTGAATGTGGAAAGCAAAGCAAGCCAAAACACACACACAAAAAATGGATTTGACACTGGAGTTTCTAGAAGGCCATGAACTATATTCTCACTTGAGCTGATCAGATGACAAAATGCTGCCCTAAGGCATGACTGGAAAAAAGCTCATGGAATTCATATTCATCCATGGTTGTCATGATCCACCCTTTACTCAAAAGACAATGCAAAAAATGACACAGAAAACCCACCCACCACCCAACATAATTCCAAAACTCTTCTCAACTAGTTCTCTGCAACCACATGACCCTTATGAAGCTTGAAGAACTCATCCTTTATCATCAGCTCCTTGCTTTGCTTCTTTGATTTTGGAATTTGGGAGATGTAATACATAGTAGATTAATTGGCATTTATTTTTCCTGAACATGTTTTATTGATGAAAAAAATGTGTTTGTGTGTGTGAGAGAGAGACAGAGAAGAGGAGTTCTAAGAAGCTGAAGAGATTGAGCTGAGCTGAGCTCTTTTGGGGGGATGCAGCACTCGGAACAAAACTATATCCTGCATTGCACTCCACATCCGACTGAATGGAGATGTCATGGTCCTGAGCCAACCCATTTTGATGTGCAAACAAAGATCTGCAAAACCTCTTTTTCAAGGAGAGCTCTAATAAAGAAGCTAGCTCCAAGAAGATCAAGCATCCAATTATAGAAGAAGAATGTCCCTTGAAACAACCAGCTGCTGGAGCTTTAAAAAGGACAACTCTTCTCTACAAAACCCATCACTCAGAGCAGCTTCAACAAACCACTCTCACTCTCACTCTCAACTCAAACAGAAAAAACTTCTCAAAAATTTCCTTTTTGAGAAAGCTTTAGCTGAGCTGCTGATCACCATGAGATTTAAGAAAAACCCATCACTCCCAAGCATTGGGAAACAAAAAATTTTGAGGAAAAAAAAAACACACAAAAACAAAACAAAACAAAACTGGTGGTGGTGGTGAATCATTTTGTTTTGGGTACTACAGTGGTGACCCAAAAAAAAAACAAATCCATGGGAATTGTACAAAAGAGTTTTTCTTTGGAAAAATTACACAAAAGTTGCCAGATTTTGAGGGAAAACAAAAGCTGAAAGTGGTCAGATTTTAGACAAGTCAGAGTTGTTTGCTCCATCCAGGTTGCCAGAAGTAGCCAGGATTCCCAAAATTTTCTACTAGCCTAAACCTTGTCCTGACCTCTAGCCAACCTTTTTTTTTTGCTTTGGCTCATTCCTCTGCTGGATTGATTGCTAGTCCAGCTACTTCACAAAATTGAACCCTAAAAAAACCCTGCCATGAATGAGTGATTTTTTTTTTAAATTTTTAAATTTTTATTTTAATTGTTTTGTTCTTCTCAACATGGTGGACATGGTCTCCATTAGTTCATTATTTATTTACTCTAGATTGGAAAATTGTGTCTTTTTTTTCATGTCCATGTTCATCATTATACCTTGATTGAACCAACACCCACATTGGTAGCATGATAAAAAATTATTTCTAAATATTAGGAAAAATATCCCAGGCTTAGATTAAATTAGGGTCTCTATTAAGTTCAAATCCAACTTCTTTGGGCTTAATATGGCCACTAAGAGGCCTCAATCACCAACATGGGTGTTGGTTCACCCTATGATAAAAAATCCCAAAACCATTGTTCCCTCTAAAGCCCATCATTATAAGCTTGAAAAAGGGAAGTTATCAAATTATTTCGAACATAATTACATATCGATAGGTGACCGATGTTTTTCATTGATGTGCTAATATGGCATGATTAGCCAAGGCCATCTAAGGCTCTCCTTTGTCAGCCTTGCATACATTTTTATGAGTATAGGGTGTCAATGGTTTTGCAAATAGTTCAATTCATCTCCATCTTAGACAAGTCGTTGAAAGTGGTCTTCCAAGCTTCATGTGTTAATGGTTTTGCAAAGAGTTGAAGTCGTCTCCATCTTAAGGTGAGTTGTTGAAAGTTGTCTTCCAAACTTCCATGTGTCAATGGTTTTGCTAAGAGTTGAAGTCATCTTCATATTAAGGAGAGTTGTTGTTGAGAGTTGTCTTCCAAGCTTGGTGCTTTTTCAAGCTTCCATCTCTCTTTTTTTTGTCTCATCAGCTGATGAGGGGTTTAAAACATAGGCTAGTCTTTAGCAATTGCTTTTGGACATTGGTCCTTTCTCTTTGTTCTTCTTTTTGCCCTTTTGGATTTGTGTTTTTATTAAAATAAAGTTTCACATGGATTCATCATTTTGTCCATAACATGGGCATCAAAAGACACATGTTAATTGCCTTTTCATATCCCCATAAGTTGTAAGGTAGGGAAAAGGAAGGGGTGCTTTGATTTGAAAAGGTTGGTTTGGATGACATAAATTTTTTAAATCATGTTTTTATTATTTTAATTTTGTGATGTACCCACATTGGCCATCATCCACAATACGAATCAACAAAACTTGGCTACATGTCAAAAAGAGAAGTAAAAAAGTTATGAATCATGTTATATTTTCACAACCTACTAATAGAACCTATTGTTTAAATATGGCAATTTCAAAAGAAAAAAACAATCTTGATCATATGGCAAGTTTTGGTGCATTTTTCTTACAAAAAACTTTTGTATGAGTCAAATGGATTTGTTTGGATCACCAAGTAGAAAAATTCCCCAAAAACAAAATATTACAAGTGATTTTCCTGGGTGGTGAATTTTCACACAACTCCAAAAGTTTTAAAGAAATATCTTGTCTCAAATTCCTTTTTTTTTCAAAACAACTCTTCAAATTTTTGGAAAATACATTTTTTGGGGGCAATTTTCTATATAGTTTTGGGGTAGGTTTGTAGTAGTTTTTAAAATAATTTTGACAAATTTTTACACATGTTGTCACCATTGTTCTCTAAATATGTTTTTGGATGGTTGTTACATGATGTTACAATAGAAAACTAAAATGAAAACACTAGGTCACTCCAAATTGTGTTAATTTAATTTCCTAGCTATAATTCTTTCCTAAATGATTTTTCAAAATTTTTGATTTTGTATAAGCGAAGAATTGTATCTAGTTTAAAAAAACACATGTATGAGATTTTTAATTCAAGCTTTCCTATTTTAAGAAATGAAATAGCAAAAAATTGTTATTCAAGTATAACAAAATCATGAGTTCAAAATGAACTTTTAAAACCCCATATTGAATTAGAAAGGGATAAATATTTCCATCCTTCACATCACCAATTAGTAGGGGAAAACAATTTAGTTTGTTATTGACAAAATTCAAAGGCTGAAAATTTTGAAAATTGGGAAAGGTTTGCCTAATAATAAAATACAATAAGGTTTACCTATAATTCTTTAAATTCCATTTGACATTAATTTTTGTATTTTGTACTCAATCCAAATAATTACATTCACACAATAATGACCATATGTGATTGAGCACCATTGTGACATTGTTAAAATTGAAGATCCTATTGAAGACTAAAAACTACATTTAAAATTAAAACTAATGTTGTTCTAGTATTAAGAAAATTGTGGGTATGAACTAGGTCATGCATTAAGGTATAGAAGAACCTACAAATAGATTAACAATTGTATGAAAAAAAGTTGAAAACTTTATTGTTGATTTTAACTTATTGTGTTAAATTAGATTTACTTCAACATTCAAGTTTAGGGTTTTACAAATCCCATGTGATACCAAGGCCCCACATTAAGTGTTGAATTCTAGTTTCAAGAACCTAATATTAAATTTGGTGTTAGAGGTTTATGAACACCTATTTTAAATATCATGACACAAATTTAAATAAATCATTTTTTGTGTGAAAGGGGTCATTTGACAATTAGGAGGTTAGTCAATTCATTCAAAGATTTTCTTCTTCATTTAGGGTATGGTCATCTAATTGTTGATTTTCTTGAAATGATTATGGTTTTGAAGGAAATATTGCAAGCCAAAAATGTTGCGAATGAATAGCAACAAGTTAAAGAAGAACCTTTTGGAAGCAATGTTTTGGTGCAACTTGTCACCAATCAAACTTTTAAATTATGTTTCATAATGCAACAGAATCATGGGTTTTTTTTCATGTTGAATGATAGTAGTGTTGTGGTTGACATGTAAAAGACACAATTCATAGGGGCATGATGTGTCATTCTTTTGATCGTTCTAAAAGTTCTCATAGCTCAACCAAGTCTCAAAGGGATTTTTATCTTACAATTTGGAGCATGTATCACAATCATGTAATTAAGAGCATGTTGCTAATGAACATGGCCCAAAATTAGTGAAGTACTTGGCACATAAAACTACCCTAGAAGGCAAAGAAAATGGCATATAATAAAAGTGTAAGCAATGGACATTTATTATGCCTTTGGCCATCACAAGATTTTTTGAAAATGTGAGGCCTTACAAAAATGCCACCATGTTTAGGTTTGATTCATTAAAGACCTTTTGTTGATGATTGTTAAGGGTTATATGCCATTGTCTACTATGGAGAGCCTTTAGTTGAGGAGAATGGTGTTGCATCTTTATGGTCAAGTTTAATTTCCTTCTTAGAAACTTGTTTGTCAACATTTTTTTTGTTTTGATATAGAAAACTATGAAAATGTATGTGTTTCCTACCATTATTCAATGTGCAATTGTGACATCAAAATTTGACTTGCAGAAAAGGCGAGCCATGAAGTTGGCATGTGAAACAAAATATTAAAGAAACACATTTTACTTCCAAGGTCATCATATTTGACTAAAAACACTTGGAATATGCCAGTGTAATCAACATTTGCCATTTGGTAAAATTCATCTTTGCAAACTAAGGTTCCCAATGGCTTTACATGGGCAATTGCTTGGGTTGTAATTGAAACTCTAGACCCTATTATTCATCAATGCCTATTTAATTAATGTAAAAGGTATTGGATGTTGTTCAATGCATTATTTATTGTTTTGGTAGTCATCGGAACAATGAGGAAGAAGTATGAATGTCAAGTTTTCATTGTTCTTTTGTTGTAGTATGGGGAATTTGACCAAAAGATAGAAATTCTATATGTTAGAATGGTTACATAAATTATTAACGTGTTGTGTCCTTTTCTAACTTTTGCAAAAACATTATTTCAATAGAAAGTTCATCACGTATTTGCTTTGATGTTTGATTTACATGTTTTAAAGGCATGGATCACATTGGAAAAGATGAAACCATTACTAGTAGGATTTTTTTTTAAAACTATGTTTCCAACTTGATTTATAGTCATATTGGATTAATGACTATGGTCACTAAAGTCGTGCCAAATAGCTTGCTTAAGCAACTCAACATGACATGGTGTCAATTTGTGTCAAAAACAACTATGTGTAATGTTCACATGAATTTACATTTAAACTAAATATACGTAATCATTTTATAGTCATTTAGGACACATGTAATCATGTTATAGTCATTTACAACACCATGTAGTCATGTTGTAATAATTTAAGACCAACTTTAGAATGTCATTAGAAGAATGGAACCTTCATCTCCATGGTCACAAACCAACTCCTTAACCATCTAACCAATATTTCAACTTGGGATATATTATGTCATCACATAGATATAAATGTGTAAATTTCAAATCTTATGCATTATAATATCATTATTTAATTATGTAAATTCATAATAAATTAATTTCACATTTTAATTACATAATTATAATTTATTTCAATAAATATTTTTAATTAATTATTCAAATTTAATGTTTTAAGATTCTGATTTCAGTTATAAATTAAATATAGTTTTTAATTTCTAACTCATTTTAATTTTTTATTTCTTTATTTGGTTCATAAATTTGGATTTTTTTACTAATTATGTTAAACCGATTTAATATTTTTGGGCGATAAATTAAAATTAAAATTAAGATTCTGAATTAAATTTAATCCATATTTTAATTCCATACTTCCATAAAAATTTGTAATTTTCAAATTTTCAGATGTAAATATATTATATCAATCTAGAATATTTATTTCAAAAATTTCATTGTAAACTTTTTTATTATAGACATACACATAAATATCACATGATTTAATTTTTAAAAAAATATATTATCATTTATAGATGTACGCATGCCATTTGTAAAAACAATGAACTAAAATATGATATTTTTATAAATCCCTAAAAAATGATTCCATTTGAACTTCATATACACATGTGTTTTAATGTAATGCATACATGACTATTGTCATTACAAAATGACCTATGAAAAACCTTATGAATGTACATGTTAAATTATATTTTATGATGTATGATGTCAATTATTATCTACATTTTTTATATAATTCAAAATATAGAATTAGATTATGATTACAACTATGTTAATTTGATTACATATTTACACCACGTGGCAAAATTATACATGTTAAATGTAAAGTGATGGACATTAATTTTGCACATCATATTTCAAGTAATATTGCATAAGACACCAAATTTTTCTAATATCATATGCAATATCATAATGTCATAGATATTGTTGTTGGTTAGTCGTTTTAACAACTTTACATCTTTAACTTGAATATATATATAATTGAATGCATGCCCACATTATGTTAGTTCAACATTCATTATATTAATTCATTAATTATAATAACCATTAAATTATAACTACACATAAGCTAGATAGTTGTAAATATGGTTCATAATTAGATTTTAGTATTTGAGGATCACTAGTTGCTTAAGAATTGATTGCATAGGAGATGAATTCTTCTAGTGAATCATGTTGGTGTAGCAATATGGTGATTTGGTTTTAAAGCCCTTGTTGAAAATTGTTATGGGTTTTTGAATCCAAATCAAATAACAACTTTGATTCTTACAACATTTAAGCTACCTACAACAAAGTTGTCTAGGTCAATGATTTCATCACAAGAAGTTATTGATAATCTTTTCAAAGTTGAACTCTCTTTGTTTTGTGGATTTCATATGGAGGAGGCAGATGGGTTCAACATGTTGAAATACTAATATGGCAATGAAACTAAATTCCCAAATGTGGGGTTCTTTGCCTAATAGATCTTGGGCATCCTAAATTCACAAATCAAGGTGGATCACATTTTTTTAATTGCATGCATTCTCACTAGCTTACAACAATTTCGTCCTTAGGGTTGATAATCTTGACAAACTTGTTAAAATTTACAAGTACTAGCCTAGTGATAGATAAACTAATTGTGAACTCATTGATATAGACAAACTTGCTAAGTTTTTTTTGTGGTCAAAGAGACTTTGTTGGAAGAAAATGAAGACCTATTTGAAAAGATGGGATATTTTGAAAAGATCAGATCTTAGGTTTGAGGATGTTAAATCTTAAATGAGTTATAGATCAACTTAAAATTTGAACTCAAATTTTGTACATGTACATTGATAATTGTAGCATTTTGGATTCTTGCACCTTCAACTTGCTCACGATGCTTGCTAGATCAATTGCTTGTATGTTGGATGCTTATTTTCTTTCTCATTGCTTATGATTTTGCCCATCCTAACACTATGTTCTTTTAATTGGGCAAAGAAACACACGTATTTTCACACCAAAAACCTTAAAATATGATACCAAGATTTGAGTTATGATTTGTTTAAGTTAAGTTCTAACATACCCATGTTCATATTGGTACTATTAATTTATAGATAACCATTTTATTGATACCACACTAATACCAAAATATTGGAGTTTTGAAAATTTTAAAACCTACCCAAAATGAAAAAATAAAAGACTTGCTACCAGGAATCTCGTGATATCTCCAAAACCTAATACTAGAACAACATGGGTTTAAATCTCCCATTGTTTTGAGGGCTTTGAGAACATTCTCCACCCCTACCTAGTATTATTATTAGGGCCTCCAACACTAAATTTCACATCCAAGATGGAGGCCTTACTATCCATTGGACTTAAAAAGGTGAGAGATTACTACTAATAATAAATCATTTACAAGCCAATAAATCAATTCGGCCAATCAAATGGCAAGTGGTAGTAGACTACACAATGCCTTTTCCAAGCCATAGATAGCATCATCATGTGCACAAATGGTGATGCAAAGTGAGTTTACTAACTTCATATTGACATAATATTTAGTGTTCTTCATCCAAAACCTATTGTGTAGTGCATTGCTATGGGTAAGGATATTTACAAAGCATCTCCACTCCACAACCCCCTTATTTGACTCTTTATTAGTGTTCACCACATCCAACACAAAATGCTTACTTATTCCCACATACTACTCACCTATAGACATGAAAAAGTGGATGGTAGAAAATGAGAAATGGTTCATTTCAATCCCGACATGAACCAAAAATGGTCATTTCCTTTACCTTGGCCCTCCTAGGGAGTGTGTTGTAAGTTGTATATTTATAGGCCCAAATTGAGTTTCACATGTTTTGATTGCAATACTTCATCTAAAATAGAGTGTACAAGTCATGTTACCGATGATGGTAAGTGACGATGAGATCTAATAATGGTGCATTCACACTTGATGTTAAGTCTATATTAAATGAAAATCTAGGTGACATCCTAGGTGGCACCCAATGTTAAATGGGCGATAAGCTTAATGTTAAATGAATGTTAGCTTAACATAAAATTTTCATGACATTAGATTTGTGTCCTAAATGGTTAGCCTGGTGTTAGGGGAGGACTCAAAATTTATAACTTTTTAAAAATGATAACCTAGTGATTACTGGATGATACCCACCGGGTATCACAATGAATTTTTTTAAAGGGTCAAGGTCATCCATAAATTTTCTTTTTTATGGAATTTTTATAAAAAAAAACCGCTGATTAACAATATTCCACTCTTGAAATTTCATCAATAAGTATTTGGATCTGCATTTCAAGCACTTAACCATGCTTTCAACACAAAGCCAGGCCTTTTAGCAACTTTAAACAAGGCAAGAGTTAAATAACAAAGGAAACAGTTGATGAGTTCACGTACCATAGTAGTTGTACAACGGTAGTGGCAACACATGTCTATCGAATAATTAATTAATTAAATTTGAAGATTCCATGTTTTAAAATAGATTTTTTTGAATATTTCAATAGAATTTTTTATAAAAAATTCCTTCACAATTATTTTTTTCCTTAATTTTTTTTTTGAAATTTCAACATTTTTCAAAATAATTTAATTATTGTGGAAGCTGCCAAGGTATCATGGTATACAACTAGTGAACATTCCTCCAAATGTGGGACCAAATGAAAACTACATCGGAGTTGTGTCAAGGGAGGTTTTTTAAAAAATTAATTGTGATATCAAAAAAAATTGTAAAAAATTAGCAAAAGTTTTCAAATTTACACTAGAAATTCCCAAATTTTTTGTTGAAAAAAATGATTGTTTGGTAAAAACACAAGTCCAATAAACAAATAAGAAGTGTAACCATTTGGTAGGCAAATTTTGCACCATTTTTTGAACTACATTAAGAATTTTCAGTGAAAAATGGGCCCACTTTTTTTTCACAAAAATGGGCCCAGATTCTGAAAATAAAAATAAAAATACAAAATTAGTCATATTTGTGCAACAGGCTCGACTAGGAAGGTAGTGAAATTATTAGGAGGATGCCTAAGTTCAATTACTTCCATATTTAGTTAATAGCCAAATTTCACTAAATCTTCTTATGGATGATTGTCATTTTGGCTACATCACAAAATTGGAAAATATTATTATTATTTTTAGAAAATCAATTCCTTTTTTAGAATTATTATTAATATTATTACTTTCATGAACTTTAATAGTCTACTATGATATTGTCGTATTAGTAGTGAAATTATTTACATTAAAGGGTGCAATAATTAATTGAAGAGTTTGTCAACACCTCAAATTTCATATATTCACCCCAAAAGAAACGAATTCATTTCAACATTTAAACGATTATTTAATGATGAAATTGACATTAGTGTAAGAAGGTAAGTACTACTAGGTACTCTAAAAAAAAATTGGTAGGTCCTTTGAATTCTTCACAAATGATGCCTTTGGGTGCAAAGGTTCCCCCCCCCCCACAAGGGGATGTCAGTTTGAAGCAATTAAAAAAAAGAACAAACCCTCGTCGCAAAAAAGATGTTTCTCCTCACGATGTTCTCCTCCCTCGACATTATTTCAACGACAAATCGTAAATGTGTCACTCGTTTCAAGGTGGCCCAACATGTGTTTCAACGCATGGGCAATCTAAGCCCCTCAAGCAAACCGCTACCAAAACATGTCATTTGGAGCTTGAAAGCACAATTGAACATCAAAACTATAAAAAAAAAATCATTGAAGGAAACAACAAAAGACATGTTGAAGTACAAGCTCACTTTCCACAAAGGTTGAAGGCTTATGAAGGGACCAAGGAAATGTGAATGAATGGAAAATGAACATTAAATGCACTTTGGATAATGTTTCATGGCTAATGGACTTCGTGCTAGGCCCGCCTATTTGAGGCGGCTTGATGCAAAGTCCATGCGTTCAAAAAGTCATGATTGGTTTAATTTTTTTAATTCAAATAGTTTTATTTAAAAAAAATTAAAGGTGGATGCAAAGTTTGTTCAATTATGAACCCAAAACCTTGTGATTGTTTGGGAATTTATAAAAATAATTTGTTATATATGTATGGAAGTGGGCACAAGGTTTTTAGACCATGGGCCCAAAAGGTTTTGATTGGTTCATTGTTTTATATATATTTTATAATTGAAAAAAAAGATTTGAAGAGAAAAGAGGTGAGGTTATTGAAAAATTCCCTCCAAATTTTGTTACCCTAATTTGTCTTAAATACCTAACACATCACAAATAAAAGGCTCATCTCTTTCATTTTATCATCATTTGAAAATGTTCCACAAGCTTGTTGTTTTCATGTTTGTTCCAAGGTTTTTTTTTAATAATTTTTTTGTAATTATTTATTGTGCAATGGAAGGTTACTCACAAGATGGAATTTGAGCTCCAAATTTCTTTAATGGAGCCAAAATTATCCTTGGATGTCATTATCTCAACATCAATTCCAAAATGTCACTTCTTTGGGGCATTCAAATATTTGATGTTTTCCAACCAATTGATCATGGTTCAAAATTTATTTGTGTTAATCAAGAATTAAAAGATATTGATAAGAAAATGTTTCCAAACAAAAAAATGTTGGGATTAGTTATCACAAATGTAGTAGAAGTAACACCCACCAAGAAGAAGAGAGTAAAACCAATGGAGGAAAAATCAAAAGTGCCATTAAAAAAAAAAGGGGGCAAATAAGGAAATTGTTGATTTGGAAAAAGGAAGCCTAATCAAATAAATGACAAGATTATGAATCTTGAAACTTTCATTGCAATTTGTGAGGAGATGGAAGAAGAATTTGCAAAATCAATGAGAAAACAAGGTTTGTACATAACCCCAAAAAAAAGGATTTGGATTAGGCCAATTATGCTTTTTAAAGGTTGCATGTCCCATTGCCCCCTCTCCCTCCTCCCCATGCCTACACTTTTGGGGGGGGGGGGGGGGGGGAATTTTTAAATGAAACAAAAACAACAAACCTAGAAGGAAGAGGAAAGGTCAAGAAAAAAACAACAAACTTTTTTTTTATAAGAAAAAACAAAAAAAA
>Ga0116231_10001222_pt1 | contig 51718 bp, 44 predicted proteins | sample S1TSphgellanicum_2_FD_89695 | JGI IMG/M metagenome (GOLD analysis project Ga0116231, IMG submission 89695) | Host-associated microbial communities from peat moss isolated from Minnesota, USA - S1T2_Fd - Sphagnum magellanicum MG | ecosystem: Host-associated > Plants > Peat moss > Unclassified...
AGATGATCAGCATCCTGCAGCAGCCGTGATCTCAGTCCAGATTTATTGGGTGTCCTTGAAGAAAAATAGTGCATGTTCTATGCAGTTGATCTCTCCTTATGCTTCATGAGCCTCAGATCCTTTGCTTTGCCCATGTATGAATGCATTCAATCTTGCAGAGGGAAAAGCTTCTAGCAATCATGTTGACCACGATGTGGGTGTGACATGCTTTGATCTTTGAAACTGTACAGCTGCTCACCAGAAACATCCAACTATTCAAGAAGAAGGGATCGAGGTTCAATTTTGTGGAGGACGTGAAAAGAGGAGAACACAGGGGACTGCCTGGAAAGTCTATTTCAGTGTTTAGTCTGGTCTTCAGCTCCAACTTCGTAGTGTTTCTGTCCCTGCTCGCATTTTCAGTTGTCATCCTAGTCTCCTGCAACACTATCTTGTGCAAGGTAATGATGAATGCCTAGATATCCATGTATGAGTACGCATCTTTTCCAGTCATGATCTTGAAGACTGCTTGGCTGCCTTGTATTCTTCTGTTCTGTACAAAACTTGCAGAAATTTTTGTACAACATTTCTCTGAAGTAGATAGATGCACAATCTATCAATAATGGAAACCTCCATCATGGTGCAGATCAGGGGCAGCTGCTGCTCTCAATTGGATTTTTCTTGCTGCTTCAAATGCTCTTCTTCACCAATGCTTGAGTATTTACTCATCAAAACTGCTCCTATGTTCTGTGCAGGGAAGACAATGCCAATGCCAAAGCTAGTTTAATATGTGGAACTGAAAGAAGCTACTTTGGGAATTAAACGGAAGTAGTTTTCAGTTTGGAGCAGCATGGGGAAGATGCAGGTTGAGCTGGTTAACAGAACTGGTGAGGTACTTAGAATCAGAGAGGAAGTTGGTGTCGGATGCCACAAAAGTGATGTGACTCTGCATGGTGATGGTGGTCGTACAACAATCGAGGTTGATCTAAACAGGACGTATTTTGTAGCATGGGTCATCAAAGATGCAGATGGAAGCAATGCTATCGATTTGAGTTCTGATCAACTCAATGACAGTGAGAGGATCACAATTTACCTCCGGAATGACAAGTATGAATTGGAAATGGAGACGAGATCAAGAGTTGTCGATTTCATCTCCAATTTATTGTGAGCTATCTATTCTCCCCTCACTATATACGCTCATAGTGGGTGTTTGTCTGAAGTGTTTTTCAGAGTTTTCAAATATGTGGGGGTCTTTTGCATTCTCAATTGATCTCTCAAAGAAAGATCAAATTCTTGACATAGTGCAAGGCTGGTGAATGTGCAGTATTGTATGAAATTCACATTACCTTTCAAAACTGATGTGACAATCTCCTCAAGGTGGTGATGTGATCGATTCAGTTTGAGATTAGGATCTAGGATTGATCTTTCATATCATTGCTTCTAATGTTGTGTGTTGAACTGCAGCACAGGACATGAGAGAATAGATCAATCAATTGAGACGCCTTCAAACTCAGTCAAGGTTAGTGGTTCCAGGAGCAATCATGCTCCCAACTATGTCACACCTGAACAACCACATGCACATGAACCACCTGTGGCAGCTGAACCAGCAGCAGCTCCTACACATGTGCACAGAGGGTTCTTCAGTTCATTCAGGAGATTTACATCAAGTTGGCTTGTCTGTGGTAGTTCATCTGCAAACATCCGAAGCTAGGATTGATGGGTTGATGTCTGCCTTATACACACACACCTTGGGTTTAGATGCGCACCTAAGTTGGAGTGAAACATAGAGATAGGCTGTCTAGTGTTAACAAATGCATGGAAACACACCCATGGCCTTCAATTACTTTCTTCACAGACAAGAAATAGTGAACTTGTTTTATTAGTGTTGTTTTTGGGTTTTTAATGTTGATCATGACAGCTTGTCACTGCCGTTGGTGATGAAGGTGATGGTCTGTCACTTTGTGAGCAATTCTCATGAGGTTATCACTGCACTCATTGTCATGTTACCTATAATTATTGTTGTGGAGATTTCTCTGCAACTTCATCAAGCTATTAGTGTTGTTTTTGGTCCAGACTACTACTTCCCAAGCTACAAGAGAGACAGGGTGTGAAACAAAGAATTTATGTCTGTAAATCTTGAGGAACAGAGGTAGTTATAATATCAAGCCAGTGAGGAATGTGTAGAGCCAAGTGGTGGGAGAACAGAAAGAAGATCACAACTGCAGAGGTCTATCTGAGAGCTGTGCTGGGATCTTGAACTGGAGTTATAGAGACGGTGATGTACAGCAATTGCTGAGCCTCTGGAGGTGCTGCTGGTTACTTGATCATGTTTGGTTTTCTGAGTAGAGAACACCTGGGTTTGAAAATGTGAAGGTGGGGTGATCTTGAGCTGCCATGAGTTCTCTTGTTGGAATGTTCCACTTAGATTGGTGGTCAGCTCACAAGGATCCACAATTTCCTGCAAAGAATCCAAACCCAGATTAGTACAGAAGCTGACTCCATGAGGCTATCTGTTATGCAATTAAAACAGCAATTCAATGTCTTTCTGTTCCATATATAGACTGGGCATTTTCACTCTTGAAGTTTGTTTTGCAGACCAAAATGTTTCTGTAACTCTTGTCAACTTTGTACTGCATATATGTTCGATACATTTTCTCATTGAGGACATGAGCATGAATCTCTATACTTCTGTGAAGTTTAGGGAAGGGTATGGATTGCTAGCAATGCTTGATTGAACAGCCAGTTATGTATGCTACTCTCTAAATGGGGAGGGAGGAAATCTGCTGGTCTTCTCTGTCTCTATAAAGCTCAGAAAGTAGAGCAAACCAGTGTTGTGCAGTTACCCAGATTAGCCTGTTACCAGGTCCCGGTTCTGGTTCCAGTTAACCAGAATCTACCTGAATCCGGAGTGAGGTTCCAGAACTGGATATAAACCGGAACCAATGGTAGTTGTAGGTCATAGAACCAGGGGAGAACTGACCCCCTGGGTCACAAAAAATTATTTAATGGAATTGGAGCTGAATCGGGTTCTTTTTTCCAAATCTCAGTTTCAGTTATTTTTTAGGGTTTAGGGTTTTTTGTTTTTGTTTCTTTTTTGTTTCAAGCTTCCTTTTGGTGCGTAGCGCTTCAAGCTTTGACAAAAAAAATTCAAGGTATGTTGTTTCACCAGCTTTGTCTCGTTCACCATCACCCTGGTCCTCTTGTTGTTGGTGTTGGCCATCAACTTGATGCTCTTGTTGTTTGTGTTGGCCATCACTTTTGGTCATCTTGCTGTTCATGTTGGCTATTGCCCTTGGTCCTCTTGCTGTTTGTGTCTTTCATCACCCTTGTCCTCTTGCTGTTCATGTTACGCCATTGTCTTGGTCCTCTTGATGTTCATGTTGCCATCGCCTTGGTCTTCTTGTTGTTTGTGTTCAACATCACCCTTGGTCCTCTTGGTGTTCATGTTGGTGATTGTTTTGGTCCTTTTGCAATTCGTGTTCGCCCTAGTCCTCTTGCTATTCGTGTTTGGCATCGTGTTTGTGCTAGTCCTTTTTCCTGGTTGTGATTGCCCGAGCCTTGTCCTCTTCCTCATCATGATGTTGTTTGTGAATGTCCTAAAACCTACAAAATAATAAATGGGATTTCTGCAACATGAAAGCATCTTAAGACTACACATTAAGAAGTGTGGGCTGAATGGATTTAATAACAAAAAGATAGGTTAGAAGTAGAAAAGGCAGTGTACCAAAAAAAAAATTGGCCCCACCCCTTCTACCATTTCTTCTTTTCTTGGTAGTGTTACCCCTTACACCAAGGATGACCCTCAACATAAATAGTTTGAGCAAGATTTGGCATAATTCATAGCCAAGGAGTTGGTGCCATTGTCATCTGTTGAAGCTCCATTTTTTAGGACACTTCTCTTGAAGTAGAATCCTCTTTTAATTTTTCATCTAAGGAAGCTTTTGTTAATGAACTTTTGCCCAGGATTGTAAAAAAAATTAAAGAAAAATATGTGTCTTCAACCCTTTAGTCTTGTAATTCTTGTATAGTGTCTTTTAATCTATGGATGTCTAGAGTCGATACATTTGTTTTCATTGTGCATTTTTTGAATGAGTATGGGAGCCTTGTCATGTAACCATTGGTTTTTTTTGAGATAGTAGAAAACTTTTGGAAATGCAATGGCTTTGCAAGTAAATGAAGTACTAGTTAAACATGGGCTTAATGCTCGTGTTATTGCATATGTCAAAGACGAAAGAGGTAATGGTAATCTTTTAACCATGACCCAAGCTTTGATTTGCATTGTTTCATGTGAAAAGTTGGGTTTGGCACATCCATTTGTGGGTTCATATTGGGGGCATGCTATGTTTATATGTTATCAATATGCCATTAATGATTCTAAAAAGTTATGTTGGTCTAATCATTGTTTTTATTAGGGTTGCATCTATTTTGCAAAAAACTATTACTTAGATTGAAAAAAGTAGGAAAGGTCAACAAGAATGGCATAAAACATGTTTGCATAGTGGTGTGCCCTCAAGAAAGCTCAAGACTTTAATCAAAATTAAGTTTGTTTCCAAAATCATTTTGATTCAAGAGATTTTGGAATTCAAACACACTATTGCCTTATGCTATGGATGACAATAATCCTTGGCACTTTAAAGCCATGTGCCAAGTCCACAAGTTTGGATTATAGCCCAAGTCGTTGTAGATATTTTGGGTCTCATAGTTTAGCAATGTGTGTTGAACCAAAATCAAGGTTACTAGCTATTTTTTGATGCATTTGCTTCAATAGTCTTCTTGGTTTGCAAAATGTAGTTGGATTATTGCACATTTAAATCTAGTGAAATTCAAGATTTTGATTGTGAGTTATAAATCTTACGATAATGCATGCAAAAATAAGTGATATTAGTTTTGGAACCTTTCCTTTCATTCATGCTTTCTTTTCAACCTTGCAAAGTTCATAACATGTTGGCATTGATGTTAGATCCCCAATACAAAGGGTTGGGAATGGTCATTCAATATGTTGGCAAGCAAAGAACTTTCCAAATTGCAATTGCATATGACAAAGAATATTGTTCCCATTCCTCTTTTGTGCATATAAGATCCTAAACCCTACTAATGTAAATGCAAAAGGCCTATGTAATTTTGCATTTCATAGTTCCTAATTTACAAGTTTGTATGATGTTATGGAAAGTGATGATGATGTGTCATGGGCACAAAAATAACCAAATCTATAGGATTTTATAACCAAAACAAGAACAAATGTAGGCTTAATTTTAAATTTAGATCATAAAACCAAAAAAAAAAAGGATAAAAACATGACATGTGCAAAATATGAACTCAACAAGGTTTTATTACAAAGAGGAAACATAACAAGTTTATGATAAGAAAATATACCCACAACTGGTGTTGAACAAACTAAAAATAATGAGGAATTCCACTTTTATTTATACCTATTGGGCACTTAACTTAAAGAAATTTCATAAGAAACTTCCAAGCTACATATGGCCCATGTGCACCCATATGTAATCCATGCGTACCCATGTGAGAATTATGAGATAATTAAAAATTAATTAAAATTCAACTAAGAGTGAAATAAAAATTAACTAAACGTGAATTGAAAAAGTTAATTACAAGTGAATTAAAAATTAACTATAGGTGAACTAAGTGTTAATTAGAAATGAACTAAGAACCAACTAGGAATGAATTAAAATTTAATTAAAAATGAACTAAAACTTAACTAAAAATTAATTGAGTGTGATTGAAACTAAATTAAGAATTAAATACAAGTTCATTACAAGTTATGGATGAACATTCATATGAATGAACTGCATGGCATTGGTGTCTATGACAATATGACATTTTTTAGTGGTGAAAGAATAATTAACTCATTTGAGAACCAAAAAAATCAATGAAAAGAAATGCAAAAATCCATTGCCATGGTGAATAACACATCGTGTACATTTTTCCTATGTTGGGTTTGTAGTTCGACAAATTTTGGGGATTGTGGGATCTCGTATTGAGTCATATTTTTTTTTTAATATTGTAGATATTTGCACAAATCGACAACATTCTTGCTTGGGCATAAATACTTTTGAAATGTTTATAAACATTTATAAGAACTAGCTTGATGATGCTCATGTTGGTGGCTCTCCATCATGCATGGAAAAATTCATGGAAATGGAAAAAGCCCTAATGGATGAAAATGAGGATGTAATTACATCACTCGGGTTTTTGAATATGGATGAAAACAATTATACTAGGGTTTTAATAAGTTTTGTTTCTTTCATTTTTCAAGTCTTTTTTTCTTTTCAAGTTTGATGTTTGTGTTCATCAAAGTTGAAATAATCAACTTCTTATTTTTGTTGTCATAGGTATTTGGAACGATGTATGTAGCAAAGTTATTGCTGATTGCTTTAAGGCTAACCAAACACCAAACCTTAGGATTAGATGTGATGAAACCAAAAATAATGTTAGGTTTCAAATATTTTTCTTGATATGCAACTTTGTATGAGTTCTCTTGACATCTTGAATTTGGTAAAGTTAGGGCAAAATTTGGGGATGTTTTGGGGTGAATTTTTTGGGTTTTGGAGCAAGATTTTTGAGGGCACAAATAGGACAAATTCTGGGTATGTATTATGAGGTGTTTAGGGTGATTTTTGAGAACTGAATAAGAACAAATTCGAGAACTATTTTTGCAGCTAAGGGAGTGTCCATTGGGAGGTTTTTGATGTGGTGGTTTTGAGAGGGCAGATTTTCAAGCTGGTTAGGGGCAGATTTGAGAGGTCACTTGGGAGTGTTTGCAGTTTACACTCAAAAGTGCTAAGAACCTACCCAGAACCAGAACCAGCTCTATAATGTTTTTGGCATCCAGAACCGGCGGTTCCTTCTAGAACCCAACAACCGCACAACGGTAGAGCAAGCACCTTTTGCAACCAGCCCTGTAAAGAAGACGGTTTGATCAGGCCGCAGGCTCCTTGATCGGGCATGCAGGCTCTTTGATCGGGCACGCAGGCCGACGACATTCAGAGAATAGAACAGTTGGATTGTCGGGCTTTCAGCAGTTGCAAAAAAAAAAAGAGTATAAGAAACTCTTGTGGAAAGCCCTGCTGCTGCTGCAGCAAGTGAGCGCCATGCCAAAAAATCTTTCCAAAGGAGCGTACATCGATCTTCGAGCGAATTCTTCTATGACTAGATTTTCACATGCCGTGTACCACCAGTCCATACATGTGTCATCATCGAGGGCCGATCCAGGCAGCGAGCATCATCAGCATCGGCGATGAAAAGCAGCTTCATCGGGGGAAAAGAAACGCAAGCATCGTCCACAAAATGGGGAATTCTTCTTAGGTGACATGCATATATATAGGTATGTGACTGGCGATCTGTTTCATTTTGATGACTGGCAGCGTGATTTGATGACGCGCATCGTCACGGATTAGTCTGGCGCTGGCGGATATTCGTGACAGCTGCCGCCATTGCAATCGCTGTTCCTTACAAGAAAAATAAAATACTAAACAACGTTGCGGTCTTGGTTACTAGTAGTAGTCCTCGTCAATTGACAGTTGCCAATTGCTCAGGTGCGTAAGCAAGCAATCTCGAGGATCTTCAAGGTTTCTGTTTCTGTTGTTTGTTTGCTGATTGCATAAGGGAGTGATTGAAGAAGAAGGAGAAAAGAAGAGGAAGAAGCTGGAGAGCATAAGAGCTTCTTCATATTACTCTCGCAGAGCAGAGGTATGAATTCCGTGAGATCCCTTCAATCTCATCTTTGTTCTTTTCCTGTTTTTGCAACTCCTTCTCCTCCTGTGACACCACCGTTTAGCAGACAGCAGCAATTTTGCGTGTTGCGCAGAGCAGGAGCAGCGATCCAGAGTCGCGGTTCTACGGTTACAATGGCAGGAGCAGCCGGAACAGATCACAAGGTGGCGACACATGAGAGCAACGGTGATACAGAGTTCGGTGCAGAAAACACTGGCAAGAAATTCAACAAGGATGATGGCGGGGCTGAGAATTTGGCTGCGTATGTTTTTGGAATTGACGATTTGAGATTGCAGCCTTACAAGCTACCGCCAGTCGGTCAGACTCTCTCTCTCTCTCTCCAATCGCTCTCTTTCCTTTTGTTGCTGTCAAAGTTTAGCTACAAATTGTTGGAAGGTTATAGAGCCAGCCTCTGTGTGTATGTGTGCACACAAAGTACTGCTCCTTTGTTGCTGTCTGAGCTGAGCTACAAATTGTTGGAAGGTTGTAGACATCATCCCTGGAGAGCATTGATCATTTACATCTGCTCATTGTTTTGGATATGAAAGACTGAAATTCAAGCTTTCTTAGTTCTCAGCACTGCTTCTCCAGCTCCAACTTATCTTTCTTTTTTCCAAGTTTGCCAAGTTTCTGCTTTTCCTGCAACAATCTTCATAACAAATCCATCATGAATCAACAATCTCTGTTGTTCATAGAGAGTTGAGATTCAGAAGTCCTTTTGTGAATTTAGTCAATGGGAATACTCCACTACAATTTGCTGAGCTCGCAAAGTGGGGATTACTGGCACAACAGGTAAAAAAGATGTGAAAGTGACCATAAAAGCAGTGGGCATCTGTGGCAGTGATGTGGGCTATGTCAAGGTATGTGACTGGAAGATCTTCCAAGTTGTAAGCATTGAAATTCAGCTTGAACTTTGGTCTCTGGTGGTGAGACATACAATAGAAAGAGCTGGTTGGTACACCAACACACATCCCCATGAAGGGCACTGAATATTGTGTGCTTTACAGTAGCTGTACATGTCATCAGTACATATGCATACGTAAAGCAATGAAGATTGCATATGTAATCAGTTGCACATGTAATCAAATGAATATAATCTACAGAATCTCTGTCTGAAAATCTCTATGGGAGGGTGCGGGGAGAATGCAGCACCTTCAGGTTGGAAATTATGTGGTGAAGGAGCCCATGGTGATAGGGCATGAGTGTGCAGGCGTTGTAGAAGAGATAGGCAGTGAAGTGAAAGATTTGGCAGTTGGAGACCGTGTTGCCCTGGAGCCTGGTGTTCCCTGCTGGGCTTGTTCCCTGTGCAAACAAGGCCTTTATAACCTGTGCCCTGATATGAAATTCTTTGCAACTCCACCTGTTCAAGGCGCGCTTGCTAAGCAGGTATAAAGTTTTAATCTCTCTCTCTCTCTCTCTCTCTCTCTCATAAGACAGGCATTGAGATAGAGGTCCCCATCAAGAGTTTTCCTTTGGGTAATTATATCAACAAAATGCTCTGCATGCTTGTGTTGAATTCCTTCACAAAAAAGATGCTAGATAAATTTATCAACCTGAACAGTATACTGCACACAGAAGTCTTTCAGTTATACTGATCACACAATCAATAACCTACCAAACAGAGCCAAAGCACAGGTTTAACTGTTGTAGTTTGAATTGGTGGTCTGAAACAGGTAGTGCACCCAGCAGGAATGTGTTTCAAGCTGCCTGAGAATGTGACACTGGAGGAGGGTGCAATGTGTGAGCCCCTGAGTGTGGCAGTCCATACCTGTAATCGCAGTAATGTTGGTCCTGCCACTCGAGTGTTGGTCATTGGAGGAGGTGCTATAGGGCTGGTCACTCTCCTCTGTGCCAAGGCTTTTGGAAGCCTCCAGGTTGTAGTTGCTGATACTCACAATGAGCGCTTGTCAGTTGCAAAGGCATTGGGAGCTGACAGAGTGGTCCTCATATCAAAAAAGGATGAGGTGAGTGAGTATCCAATTAGCATCAATATCATTTCTCATCAATTCACCCTCCACTTCTGGATTTGTTTTGTGACCACTGACTGCCTCCTGGAAATTGGTTGCACACAACAATTTGCTACCTTTTGGCTACAGGATATGGAAAGAGAATTGAAGGAGATCCAAGATGCAATGGGAGCTCCAATTGATGTTACATGTGACTGTGTGGGAACAAGGAAAAGCCTGACCACATCATTAGAAGCCACAAGGTCTGCTGGCCGTGTTTGTCTTGTGGGAATGAGAGATTCCAACATGAATCTTCCCATTGCAGCAGCTGCTGCTCGGTATGTTTTCCAAATGCTCATCGCTGTAAATTCCACGCTGCAGATGCTTTTTTGTGCATATCTTCCCATTACTTTCCCTGAAAACACAACTGCTACCTCCAGTACTGACAATGATATTAGTGTATCGACATAAGCATCCTACACCATGAATTCAGAAGTCACCCACTTGAGTGCTCTCTCATGCAGGGAAGTAGATTTGGTGGGTGTATTTCGATACCGGCACACATACCCACTGTGCTTAGATCTTATCAGCAGTGGACGAGTGAATGTAAAGCCCCTCATCACCAACCGGTTCCACTTTTCTCAGCAGGAAGTAAAGGATGCCTTTCAGACTAGTGCTGAGGGGAAGGGTGCAATTAAAGTTATGTTCAATCTCTAAACCCTCAGCTCACAGGTAAATGTCCTTGCACCAAGCTTCATATTTATGTTGCAAATCAACAAGTGTGCATTTGCAAATGTTTTCTGCACTGGAAACTACACCTAAGTCATACTTGCTTAGGTTTGTGTTTCGATGTCTATCAAATATATGTAATATAGGCATCTACAAGGGAGGACCATACCTGAAGCTGCATATCTAAACCCATACTCACTGCAATAGACAAAACAGCAGACTCTACTTGTATATGAATGTGTTGATAAGTCTTGTGTTGGGAAAATCACATCATGAAGAGAAAAGTAAGAGAATACATGAATGTTTTAAGAATGTCATTTCAAGTGAGAACTTAATCATATACCAGGATGTGAATGGAAGTGTGGTATGTGAAAGTGCAGTGCTGTTACAAATGCTTTGAAATCCATTTTATGAAATGCCTTATGAATTTCATGCAGTAAAACATCTATAGCAATAGTATTCATTCATGAGACTCTCTCCACATGTAACATGTACTTTACCTTTCCCACATTCTAGAAGTAGAAAGTGGTGGTGGGGACTCGAAAATTTCAACCTACTTGGCACAGGGATGTGCTGTAATGTACTCAATAGCCTGTGAACATGAGCTGATTTTGTCAGCTTCTGCATCAGGAATCTCGACTGCAAATTCCTCCTCAATAGCCATCACAAGCTCCACTGCGTCTAAGCTATCAAGTCCCAACTCTTGAAAGCTAGCTGATTCTGTCACCTGAATGAAGCAGACATTTAGCAAATCGTAAAAAACATGGTGTACAACTGAAAATGAGAATTCCACCAATCTTCAAAACCCAAGATTAGAAGCAACAAAATCTTTGCTCAAAAAAAGTGTTCTGAAGAAAAAGCTGCTGCACTTTTCATATTTTGGTCCCATTCCAAACATCGGGTTCTCTCTACCTGACTCCCACTCCACACCGTAACTCTTTTTCTCAAGATCAAAACTGCATGAATCTCAATCCTCTTCCCACATATCACACAGAATAATATGTTTTCTCCAATGTCGCACCATTCAAGCAAGCTTAACACGAGCATCTCACAAGCATCCTCATCTCATAGCTCTCTAGATTAGTCTTCTTCCATATCACACAATGTAACACGTTTTCTCCATTGTCAGACCATCCAAGCAAGCGTCTTGTGCGAGGACCCAACAACCCAACAAACATCCTCTTGTCAAGCTCTCTTGATTGCCTGAATCTCCAGGCTCTTCTTGCATATCCCACAATGTTATGTGTTTTCTCCATTGTCAGACCATCCACACACAGCTTGACATGAGGATCCAAGAAAACATTCTTATGTTTCAAGCTCCTAGATTGCCTGAATTTCTTCTAGGATATCACACAATGCAATAATGTTTTCCACATTGTCAGACCATCTGAACAAGCTTGATATGAGGATCTGACAAGCATCCTCATGTCAAGCTCTCTAGACTGCCCAAATCGCAATGCTATCCTTGCATACAACACAATGCAATATGTTTTCTCCATTGTCTCTGAGCAAAGCTTGATGTGAGGATCCAACAAACATCCTCTTGCCAAGCTCTTTAGGTTGCCTGATGTTCTATGGTTCTTCTTGCATATCGTGTACTGTAATGATGTTTTCTCCATTGTCAGACTATCTGAGCAAACCTTGATATGAGGATCCAACAAACATCTTCATGTCAAGCTCTCTGGATTGCCTGAATTTCAATGGTTCTTCTTGCATATCAGACAATGTCATATGTTTTCTCCATTGTCACACCATCCGAGCCAGAGATTAACATGACGATCTGGAAAACATCCTAGCCAAATGTGCAGCATTGCAAGCATAGAAGAAATGGTTGCCAAGATCAGAGGGGAGGAAAGAGATACAAAAAGAGATTTCCAATCATTTGTCTGCCACGCGGGAGTGAGGAAAACGGAATCGATCCTCATTCTCTGCACTCACATCTCCATAAGAGAACAGAAGGAGAGGAAGAGGAACGGGACAATTGCGTCAGACCTTTGCAGGATCGACTTTCTGATGCGTCTTGACCGCATCTAGCACACGCGCGACGACATTGCCTCTGTCCAGGTGCGTACTGGAGGCATGTGCTTCCTCAGAATACATTCTCTTGCTGCACCATCGCGTAGCCGGGACGACGACGCTCGCGTTCACGTATGTATCCAACTGCACTCCCAGACGCAGCCGTTGCAGGATACGCGACTGCACAATCCGCACAGCATGCTTCATCATATCGTTCGCTCGATCTCTTTCCCTTTCTCTCACTCCCGCCTTCCTATTCCCTCAGATCTTGTACAGAAAAAACACATCTCTCAGTTTTCGTATTTTGCTCCCCCGCTCTTCTCCTATTCCTCACGTCGTGTACTTATAAATCAAGCAAGAAAGTCAAGACACATCAGAAAAATAGGAAAAACATGCACAGAAAAAGACGCGCGAGCGCTTGCCTTAGGGTTCATTGTTGCCGCATGGTTTTCAATGAAAGGGTATCAACAAGTTCGTTTCTTTCGAGGTACTTACCGCGTGTCGCCGTGACAATCGATCGGAGATGTCTGGCGGATCCTGAACGCGACGCGCATACGAACGTCTGAGAGCGGCGGGTGATCACCACCTTCTTCGTCAGGTTGGATTTGCACAAGTTCTGTGTAAGATTTCGAGCTTCATGTGTAGAAGGAGCTATCTAATAAGGATACCCCGCAAGACTCGCGCATTTATTACATGGTCACAGCGAATTGAGACTCTGCACGTTAGCAAATGAGCAAGTTTACGAGAAAGATCAAGGATCTTGGTAATCCGTTGCATTATTTCCAAGGTTTGCTATCAATCCCTGGTATCCCTTCTTGTGACGGATGGATCCTCCCTCCATCTTTGTGCTTTAGAGCTTCCTTCTGAGCTTGTTCGATTATTGCATGCACACTTGCTGCTTCTGTTAACCCCAATTTAGATCGCGATAACAACGTTCTTCTTGTGCACATGGATTCTTTCCTTTGAGGAAAGATCGGAGCTCACATTCTCCTCCCGATGTAGAGCTCACAGTCACATGATAGGAACACTCTCTTTGTAACAAAGCTGCTGTTGTTGTTGTTGTTGTGCATTCCTCCGGGAAGTAGTAGTAGTAGTGTGAGAGAGCTGACAGTCGTTTGTGCGTTCTGCTGCTTCGGGTGAAGGCAGGCTTGAGATCCTCATCCAGGGTTCCAGGTCACGGTGCGGAGGATAATAGGAGGAGCAGCATGATGGATTCCTCCAAGGGTTTGATCACAAATCCAACATTCATGTGGGGATCTGATCATGGCTGGCAACCCCTGTGCTGCTCTCTCTGCATCCGTGACACGCCTCCTCTTTGTGGCCCACCTCCTAGTGGCCACCAATTCTATTGTGTTGCTCACAGTCGCACACAAGCATGGCAAGGAATTGCTCAAGATCTGAGTGGAAAACTCAAGGTCATGATCTCAACTCTCTCTCCTCTCTCTCCTCTCTCTCTTTTCTTTTTCTCAATTGTTCTCATACTGCTCATGCTGTGGAGTTTGTGAACTGTCTTAACTCTGAAGAAATGGGTCATTGTACGTGTCCTTGCTTCTGGCATTGAGATATTCCAGCTAGGCATTCACATGCATTTCACCCTGCATCAGTATCAGTAGACATTGTTTCTTCAAGTAGATCTCAACTGAAGGGGGTCTCCAGTTTCTGAAATCCAGTTTTTAGGAATCAACAGCATTGTAAGGGAGAGAAGATCTAGGACATTGCATGGCATTTGTGATCAGATGTGGTGGATGGACCAGTTCTTGTTAGAATATTGTCCACCCAGTACTTTGATCTTCATGCAATTGAGTGTTTCAAACATTCTGTTGCCCAGGCAGGAGTGGAGTACTCAGTGGAAGCCTGTGTTTCTATCGGAGGTCCATCAGACTATTCTGATGTGCAGGCTACTTTGAAGACTGAAGGTGCAGATGGTCACGTCAGTTACATCAATCTAGCCAGGTTTAACTTCTGTTCCTTCTGTTTACTGTTCTTCATTTCAACTGTATCTGCACTCAATGCAGTCTCTGAAGACATCTGCATTCAGAACCTGCGGATGCACATTCTATGCAACTCTGCAGTTTGAACAGTCCAAAACTCAATCAGGCCATGATTTGATGAGAGCTTGTTCTGCACTGTGTTCCTGATGATCAACTCAGTTTTATCAAAAAAATTGGACATTTCTATATGTAATGAGGAGTTTCATGTTCACTTTTTACAGTGGAAAGGCATCAAAGGACAAGTGGACAGTACTGAAGGGCAAGCTCAGTATGACCACATCAGCAGCAAAAGTGCTCGTCTATCTGGAAGGCCCACCAAAAGGCATTGATTTATTGGCCAGCTACTTCACAATTTTGCCTTTGGGAGCAGAGCCTGTAAGCATTTGTCATACATGTTTATTCATCTCTTCTGTATTCTTTTGGTAAATGCCTTATCTTGTCTTTGTGTTTATTTGTTTGTTGTTCAGTAACTAATAATGTCAACTGATTACTACAGGAATGTGCCTCCAAAGTGGAAGACCTAGCAAGGAATATACTTGTGAACCCAACTTTTGACAGTGGTTTGCAAGGCTGGTGTGGGCTTTGCTGCAAACTTGCACATTCAGGAGCACATGGGTGGAAAGGTGTCTATGGACCAAGGGGGGCATCGTTTGCCATTGCTACTGATCGAAGAGAAGGGTGGCAAGGAATTGAGCAAGATGTCACTGCCTTAGTTCATGCAAACACAAAGTATGCTGTGAGTGCTGTTGTTCGAACTTCAGGGCTTTCTCATGATGGAGCTGACATTACGGCATCATTGCGTTTGGAGATTGCAAATTCAAATCCCCAATATGTGACCATTGGAAGGTACAACTTCTTTCCTGATCTGTTCTGCTCCTGATAGCAGGTTGGTGCTCTTGAGCTATACTGCTTCCCATCTCTGTATCCTTTTCCCTGGTTTTGTGTCCTGTGTTTGGTGGCTGTATCTTAGAAGATCTTACATTCTGCTGAATGCCTGCCAATTCATAATGAATCCATTACTTGTGCCAAGTCTTGGTGGTTTGTTCATTTAATGTCAGAAAGCTCCTACCCTCTCATTTCGACCTCCTAATTGAAGTGAGTCATGCCAGGCCATTGATTAATGTAGATTCAAGTGATGATTGGCAATTAGTCAGTTATGTTCTGTGATGTAGTGTGAACAGTCTATGTGACAAAGGGAGAATGAAGGCATCAATGTATATATGTTGTTGTTGATGGAGGCGAAGGTCAAAGAAAGGATGTATGAGAAAATTCTATCCTATACTTACAGCATTCTAAAGGCTGTTTCTTCCTTGCAGGGTGAAGCCATCAAGCACAGAGTGGGTAAGACTAGAAGGTCAATTTCACTTGGAATCGGGTTATCAAAGAGCTGTTTTCTATCTGGAAGGACCTCCATGTGGTGTGGATCTATTGGTTGGTAGTGTGACTATGAAGCCTGTAAATTCTCCTCATTCTGAAGGACAAGCTGCCAGGAAACAGGCAAGTAATTATGCATTATTCCCTTTTGTCCACACTATCCAGAGGTTATGTAGGTATCATTGCTGGATCATTGCATCCTGTTGCTTGCTTATTTGATTTGTTCTTCTAGAGATTTGGTTGTCATTGTGCACTGATTTTGGTGTATGGATCAAGAGAAATCAAACTCATGACCTAACTTTGCCTCATTGGTCTTTGGGTAGAAGATTCAAGCAGATGCTACTGTGGGGCCATCACCTAGTGACATTCTCAAGAACTCAAGTTTTGCTAATGGGCTACAGAATTGGGATGTGAACGGTTGCAAGGGCTCTGTGTGTCAGTCTATGGAGAACCCTAAAGTTTCTCCATACAGTGGAAAGAACTTTGTTGTATTATCACAAAGGACTGATTTCTGGTCAGGCATGGGACAAATTATCTCCGATCGGATTGAATTGGAGACCATGTATGATGTGGTAGCAATTGTTCGTGTATCTGGGCCAAACTCAGATGTCAGGGCCACTCTCAATGTCCAAGAAGCTGACAACAGCAATCGTTATGTGACTCTGGGAAGGTATAATGACCTACACTACATCTGTCTCCCCCACACCCAGCCCCGTTCAGCACTGCATTCTACTGTCTGGATATGCTTCAGATCTAGGTTGAGACAGGAAACATGCTGGAGCAACACATCTGTATCCTATAACAATTTCAGGAACAGTTAATTGGGTTCTCTCATATTCCCTTTCCATTGAGTGTTTGTCTCAGCTACTATGGAAAGCTAATGAAACAATAATGTTTCACTAATTGAGGATTTGTGCAGTGTGCAGGCAAACAACCAAGAATGGAAACAGCTGCAGGGGAAACTGATCCTACTCAAGGCTCCCAAAAGGGCTTCTGTGTATCTAGAAGGTCCCTCAACTGGAACAGATCTTCTTGTCGATAGTTTCTCCATCACTCGTGCACAAGGAACTGCCTCAGGACCACCCTTCATTGAGGTCAGTTGCTTTTCTAAAAAAGTTAAAGCAAACAGATTACACATTTATATTCTTGCACATATACCATGGAGAAAACCAAGGTGATGACTTGACAGGCCCACATGGCAGTGCCACTTCATGCTTCAATCTTGTTCCACTGTATAGCATGATAATTTTAGTTGTGAGGGCACTTGCAACTGATGATTGTATCCAATCATGTGCAACTGCAAAATGATGGAGCAGGGATAGAAGCTCAAAAATGGATCAGCTTCTGACCAGAGTAGAGTTTCAGATGACCTGTCATCATTTGGTCAGAGTGCTCTCATCTCCTCATGGCCATGGCATTGCTGACATACTGCAAATGTTGACAACTGATACTTTCATGTGGTGGGACAGGACCCAAAATTTGGCATCAACATCATAGAGAATTCCAACCTATTGGAGGGACTTAAGGGCTGGTATGCCCAAGGATCAACACGTCTCTCTATTGCACCAGGGGCTCCAACCCTTGTTCCACCTACTGCAGCTGCCTCTCTCCCATACCATGATCGTTTGAGTGGTAGCTGCATAATTGCTTCAAACCGCACACAATTGTGGGAAGGCCCAGCTCAGACAATCACAGACAAACTTCAACTTTTTGTGCCCTACCAAGTTGCGGCCTGGGTGCGTGTACGAAGACACCATGGTAAAACAGGCCCACAAAAAGTGAACATAGCACTGGGCATTGATGGAAAATGGGTGACTGGTGGTGAGGTAGAAGCTGATGACCAGTCCTGGAAAGAAACAGTGGGCTCTTTTCGACTAGAAAAGAAGCCAGATAATGCAATTGTTTATGCTCAAGGACCAGAGCCAGGGGTAGACATCATGATTGCAGGTGAGATCTCCATGTCAGATCCCAAAGGCCATTCAAAATTTAACACCCAAAGGATTTAACAATTAAATCTTAACTAGATACTGCATTCTCAGTCAAGTTTTACAGTCAATGTGTGAAAATATATCAAGAAGAAAATTGAAACTGATCAAATTGCATTCTCAGCAGCAGAGTGTGCTAACGCTGTAATGGAAATGACATTGAAGGTACTATCATAGAAAATCATTGTAATGGAACTGTGCTATTGTTGTATTTTGGATGTTGTTTGGGTGATAACAATCTGAACCAGCAGATAATTTCATATTGATTGTCATCAATTGGAACTTGGGAAACCATGGATATAGAGCTATGATAACTTGTCTTCCTTACCACGTCTGAATGTGCATATGACTTGCTTTGTGATAGTTTTGAGTTGCAGCCAATCTGTTGCCAACTAATTTGGAACCACGCCTTTCAGGTCTGCAAATTTTTGCAGCAGATCGAAGTGCACGTTTTGCAACACTGAGGTCTCGAACAGACAAGGTATCCCTTTTTTATGTAAATTTTATCTTAGTCATTGGTAAGGAGTATACCTATGCTCTTAATCTGATTCATTTAATGTGTTTGCTTGAAATAGACCACAGTTATACATGCAAGGATTGTTATGCTGATTATGCATTTGTGAATTATAATGTAGTCATGGTTCTTAATCTCCTTTTAGTGGTGAAGTGAAAAACCCATTTGTTAACATCAGCTGAATCTTTTGCAGATACGGAAACGGGAGGTAGTACTTCAACTCACGGGTGGCAATAGACAACCATTGCCACCCAATATTCGTGTGAGAGTCCAACAGACAAGCAGGAGTTTTCCATTGGGCTCTTGTATCAACCGCTGGAGTCTGGACAACAGCAGCTATGTGAAGTTCTTTCTTGAAAATTTCAACTGGGCAGTGTTTGAGAATGAGATCAAGTGGGGTTGGACTGAACCTGAGCAAGGAAAGGTAAAATTTGTTCCTTCACAATGTTTTCTGTTTCTTTAACAACAGTTTGATTGAGGTGTGTCTAAAGTCAAGAGAATCTGTACATGTCAAGTAGTCTCAATATTTCATATTTTGACACATTACTAAGGTTTTGAAGCTTGTGTAGAACACAGATTTGGAAATTGAATATGTTGTCAGACATGAAATCTCTCAAACCTTATTACCTTAATCATCTTGCAATTCTATTCAACGTTGACTCTTAAATTGTAATGTAGGAAGATAATTCAGAAGTCAAATGTTAGTTCTGATGTTTTGGGCCACTGTAGGACACAGAACTGATGTTTTATAAGTGTTTTGTGTTCAGTTTAACTACAAAGATGCTGATGAGATGCTGCAATTCTGCCTCCGAAACAATATTCCTATGCGGGGCCACTGCATTTTTTGGGAAGCAGAGCACTGTAACCAAGGATGGCTGAAGACATTGAGTTCACCGGAACTTTCAGAGGCTGTTCAAAACCGTGGTGTAGATCTTCTATCTCGATACCGAGGAAAATTTCTTCATTATGATGTCAACAATGAGATGCTCCATGGGAGCTTCTTCCGTGACCGATTAGGCCCTGATATTTGGGCACATATGTTTAAACTGGCTCACCAGCTTGATCCACAAGCAAGGCTGTTTGTCAATGATTATCATGTAGAAGATGGAGAGGATTGCAATTCTTCCCCAGAGAAGTACTTGGCACAAATTCAAGGGTTGTTGAAACAAGGTGCCTCTGTTGGGGGTATTGGAGTACAAGGGCATGTTGAGACTCCAGTTGGTCCTATTCTGTGTGATGCATTTGACAAACTATCTAGCATAAACATCCCAATCTGGCTGACTGAAGTTGATGTTGGTTCAACCAATGAGTATATCCGTGGTGATGATTTGGAGGTAATGTGCTTATGTCTTGGACTGGCAAATGGTAGATAAACTCTGCCATTTCAATGCACAAACATAGAACTGCTACAGTTTGTTGCAAAGACAATCAAACATTCACATTTAAGAGTGGCAGTCATATGTTTATTTCTCTGTGAGATTTTCTTACTCCTACCTGTGCCATTAGCAGAGTTCTCTGTCAAATTGTCAGTAATGCATCTCCAGAGTAATGTTTGTTTCTGGTGTGTAGGTCATCCTGCGGGAGGGGTTTGCACATCCAGGGGTGGAGGGAATGATGCTGTGGGGATTCTGGGAGGGAGCAGCATCAAGGGAGAATGGCCACCTTGTTGACTCCACCAAACGAGTTAATGCTGCAGGACAGCGTCTTATTGCATTACGGGAGGAATGGACAACGAGTTTCACAGCTCATACCAATGAGAGTGGTCAGCTTGTGTTTCGTGGCTTTCTTGGAGAGTATGATGCATTTGTAGATTTGGGGCAGGGTGAGGTTCCACTTCACTTCAAGGTGCCTAAAGGTTATGACCCTCTTGTTGTCAACCTGTACTTATAACCGATTGATTGTGGCTTGTGTATGTCAATCATAGATTGATCTTCTCTGAAATTTTGAAGGTTAAGAAAGAGCTCAGGTCTCCATATCCCAAGTCTCAACCACTGCCACCACAACCGTCACCTGTGAGCTTTCATCAGAGAGTGAGGATGAGAGCCACTGCTATGACAACTATAGTATAAGAGTTAAACCGGGTGTGTTCTAAACCCAGCAACCTTTTGCATAGAGCAACAGAGCATTGACACAAAATTCAGTATAACAATTTGTGTAACTATTTTGGAAGCATTTCAAAGTTCTTGTAGAGAGATCCACTGACAATTGTTCAAAATGCTCGCCTTGACTGTTGTTGTTGGATGATGGTGGGACTTTGCTTGTTGAAGATGCTGGGACATAAAACTTGCTCCTAAACAACCCAACACCACCATGTTGATTGTTGTCAAAGGTAATGGGATGAAGCCTTTGCTCCTAAAAGGCCACTGCTGCATAATGCAATTTACACAAAGCTTCTGTGGCTAAATCTTCACTGTATCCATGCACATATGTACCTGAAAAAATGCATAAAAAATTGGCCCAAAAATTACAATGTGCACGCAAAGCAGCAAGCTCAGATCTGCAACAGCAATTCAAAGTTCAGCCATCCAAAAGCAGTAGGAATAGTGAGGACGACTCCGGAGGCAGAATCAAGGTGGTAGAATCATCCATGTGAAGAGGCGGTCAGAGTAATAATGTGGATGCAAAAGTTTGAGATTCATCCATGTGGAGAGACGGTCATCTTAGTAATGTGGAGAGAAAGGGAAGTAGGTGTGTTTTTCTTTTGTGGGCTTTGTGTGTGTGTTTTTGTGGCAGGAAGCTTTGGCGACGGGGGAGGAAGAGGAGCAGGAGCGATGGCGGGGGGATTGCGCTATAGCGATGCTTTGCTCATCGTCGCCATTTCCTTCGTATCGGCCTGGCTTTGTGAAGGTATTTCATGGTTGCTTATCTACAGAACGGCGTCTTACAAGTCGCTGCGATCTAAGATCGAGCGGACTAGCAAGAAGCTGGAGAGTATGAAGAGTGCTACGCCAGCGGCAGCGCTGGCGGGGAGTAAGAAGTCCAAGTCCAAGAAGATGGACCGATTTGAGACTTCGCTTAAAGACTCCAGTCGAGATCTGTCCATGTCCAAGTTCAAGTCCGGGGCTGTGGTGGCTGTGGTGCTGGTCGTCGTCTTCGGGCTGCTATCTTCTCTGTTCGAGGGTAAAACCGTTGCTAAATTGCCTTTCTCGCCTGTCAATTTAGTGCAGAAGATGTCGCATCGGGGTTTGCCTGGTGACGATCCCACCGATTGCTCTATGGTGTTTTTCTACTTCCTGTGCTCTGTGAGCATCCGCTCCAATCTGCAGAAGTTTTTAGGGTTTTCGCCGCCCAGGGGAGCTGGCAACACTGGCCTGTTTTCCATTCCTCAGAACAAGATCAAGTAATCCTCTCGTGTTACGAAGCTGTGAGTACACATAGAGAAAGATTTTCAGGATGACATCTTGCACGGGTACGGGCGTTTTGGCAAACCCCGCATTTAGATTAGGGTTTCTGAGTAGTAGGAGCAGCAGCAGAAACATGTATTGCCCGGTCCTATGAGTTGTCTGGTGGAGAGTTGGTAGTGTTCCCACACTTGCAAAGAAGATCTAAATACGAAGTTATGGTGAAAGTTGGCAACTTTACAAGCTCAGCCAGAGTATTGCTGTCATCCTCCTTTGAAGGATATCAGCTTTGTCCATGTGAAATAATAAAAGAGTTCCAATGGATGCTGAGTACAGCATTGCATCCACAGATGATACTCAAAGTGTGGTTGTGTCCTGTTTCTCAAATCAGAACTTATGTTGGCCACACTTTTTTGGTGGACAAGACTGAGTTGCCAAAGATACTCTCATACAGCAATTTTTGCTGATTTCTCTTTTCTGAATTTGTTCAAGATGAGCATTCTTCACTGAGGTTTCAATGTTTTAACCCCCAGCTGACAATGACCATCACTGTACCAAGTTTCCATTTTTGTGTGCTTGTCACAACTTGGGAGAGGCACTTAGGTACATTGTGGAGTGCACTGACATGATTGAAACAAAGGAAGAGAGGGTGGCACTGTAACTATTCTTGAAATAGTGAATGGCCCATCAGGTCAGTGTCAGGGGTTTTACAACTGTTGGATGACAATGAGGGATTTACCTCTGCAATGGAGAAGGTAGCCCTGTGTGAGCACTGATGAAGGATACAAAGCAGTTTGGAGGTTTATTGGTGGATAGTTTTGCACAGATGTGGCATTTGTGATGCAATAGGACTGTGATAGTGGATTCAAGGGTTCTGAGGTTGAATCCTGTAAAGCAAGCAGGAGCAACTGTGGGAGAGATTAACTGACTTCAGTGATTGTCACTCGCTTGCCGAGGGCAGATTAGGGATTGGAGAACCCATGTTTCTTAGTAATCACAATCACTAGCAGGTGGAGTGGTTTGCTGCAAGGTCTGGAGTAACATTGCAGTATTAGAGCATTCAGAGACGGCAATTTTGTTGAAGGGATCATGGATGGCAGCAGAATTGTGCAGTGTTGCTACTTGAATTACAAAAGTCTGTTTGGTTTGCTTCTGCAGTTTTGTTTTCTGGTTTTCAATTAAGTCCATCCTAATGTTTGGTGCTTTCACAGTTTTTTTTTCTGGTTTTCAATTAAGTCCATCCTCATGCTGGTGGAAACAGCCAAACACGATTACTTGCTAGGTGTTCAAGAGGTTTTAGGAGGACAACAAAGAGACCAATTTCAGCACCAAATGTATGTATTTTGCTGTCTCAGTTGCTCTGCTAACACTATAGGGTTGCCCTCTCCTCCATGACCTTTGGAGGAAAGACTGTGGGAAGTGGGAATTCATGCTTTTTTTTTGGCTTTTCAATTCCTAACTTTTGAATTTTCTACAATCGTTTCATTTTCCATGCTCATTGTCCCTTCATGCTGATAGTTTGATAGTTTACGGACTGTTTGAAAGACACACAAAATTGGTACTTTTCTTCAAAGAGAAAAAAGTTGTGCTGCTCACAGACCAAGGATTCTTGCAGCTGGAAAACATGTCTCCTTCATATCAGGATCATTACCATTTTTCCCATTTTGAGAACTAGTCCCCACTTGCACATCAGAGGAAATTCCAACAGATTTCTCAATAATGGTTTGCCTCTGGAAACAATTCTTTACTTCAATTTTTCTTACTTGCTAGTTAAGTTCAGACTCTCTCCTGAAGTTCTGCTCCTGAGTGTAATGTGCGGAAAGTTCTGATCCTCTGTATGTGTGAAGTTCTGCTCCTCTCTATATGTGGAAACAGAATCTCATGGTTTACAGATTGATCTTTTGTCCATGTAGATGATAAGGTAGCCAAAGCACAACGAATGGTGGTGTTCATTGCCAAAGGTTGTGTCTCTTGCCCCCCAACAAATAATGCCCTTCTGTAAATTGCAGTGTCAGTGAATGTGGTCTTTGATGGTATGTGCAGTGAGTGTGTGCAGGTTGGTTTTGAACAACTACTGTGGTTTTGTGGGTGTGCAACATTTGTGGTGCAATGTGCTTGTAAATTCCTCATTGGTGTGGAGATGCAAGATGGTCGGGGGGAAATAGATTCAGCCAGTTGATATGAAGTGAAAGAAGAAGATGAAGAAGGAGCTTGGTGACTTGGTTGCTTTGTTAAGAGCTTGATTAGAAAAGTTTGTGGATATCATGGTGGAAGAAAGAAGCTTGGTGATTTGGATGCTTTGTAAAACAGCTCAATCATAAAATTCTCCTGGATCATGGCAATCTTCCTCCCCAGTATAATACGATTTGAAGACTTTTGGGTGAATTGTAATCTGGTGTTGCAGCACAAAATCACTCAACTGCCAGGAGCAGTGAGGAAACTCCTCATCAAATTGCGACCTGGGTATTGATCATGAATCAAAAAGCCACAAAGGTAATCAGCTCCCAAAAACCCAGATTCTTGTGTCCTACTCCCCCCCCCATGTAGTAATTGTTCTTGAGAGTGGAAAAATTGCACTAGTAGTATGTGCATTGCTCATAACCAGAATTGAAACAATTGGAAAAATGTGAGGAAGTTGTTCAAGGTTGAAACATGATCATTTTTCTCTTTGATGAAAAAACTTCCTGCATTATTTGGCTGTATGAGGCAAAGTACTTCACATGATGCTGCTGCTGCTGATGAGAAGTCATCTGATGATTTAGCTTTGCAGCTAGGATCTGTCTGAAGAGTTTCTAATAAGTTTTGTGATTATCCAAAACACTCTCCGATGCCCATTCATTTCGTCTTCTGACCTGACACAAGAAATCCTCCATCTCCAGATAACACTACTTCATGCAAGCACACCACCAGCCTCACCCACCATCTGCTATCAATCACCATGAAGTTCTTCTCTCCAGAGTTATAATTGAGATAATAATGATCCAAGTTTTCTCACGCTAATTGGAGAGGTAGTAATCATTCTTCTCAAGCTAAATTCCAGTCATCAATAACTTCTGTTCATGAATTGTATTAACATTACTTCTTATTCTGCTTTTGATTCTGCTTTCTGTGCACCTCAATGGGAATTTTTGTAGGTACACAAATGAGCGGTCATACATGATTTTTGTTTGCTTTTGATTCTGCTTTCTGTGCATCTCAAAAGGAAATTTTGTTAAGGACCCAATTGCATCAGGAAAAAACATGATTTTTCCTTGCTTTTGATTCTGCTTCTGTGCACCTCAAAAGGGAATTTTATAAGAACGCAAATCATCAGCAGGAAAGTCTGAAAAAATAGACTCTGGAAAACAATAGTGCAAGGTTTAAAATATTCATAAAAGGAGTCTAGCTTATGACCCCCAAAAAAATCAAGGACTGAATATAAAATGAAGAGATTCACATGTTTTATTTGTAAAAAGTGTCCTAACTTTCTCTTCAGGCGGCAAAAGTTGTAAGCTTTCAAAACCTGGTCTTTTGTGTTGGTTATGTGGTGGTTGTCACATTTTGGCCTTCACAGATTTCTCCTTCCTTTTTGCAAGTATGAGCTTCTCAGCAGGAAGAAGATTTTGGTTTTCTGTAAGGAAAATTTTATATCTTGGTTTTTGACTTGCCAGTAATTTTGCAACACAGGTTGAAAAACAAAATCCTGATTCTCAAAGGTGTTGTTGCAAATAATCTGTTTTCTAGGCTTAAAGCTTGTTGTGCAATGCATTTTCTAGCTTTGAAGGTTTGTTGTTTCTTTTGGTTGAAGATTCTAGAGTGAGAAATCCAAGTGATTTTGGTGGGTTCTCGGTTTGGGGCGTGTCATCCAGGCTTCAGGAGATTTCTTCTTCTTCTTCTTCTTCTTCTTCTGCAGAGGTGGAAAAAAGATTCAAGCTTTTTGGGTTCAAAGACATGGGTGGTGAGTGTCTCTTCCAGGATGGGGATTTTCTGTTGTCTGCAAGAAAGAAGCCTGAGATGGGGAGCTCTTGTGGGTGAGGAGGAGGGTGCACATCAGCATCTGAAGCTGAAGCTAAGAGATAGTTGAGACTCATCATATGGGTTTTAGGAAGTTGGGATGGAGCTTGATTTGGAGATGGTAGAACAGTGCCCATTCTGCAACAGCAGCGTAGCTTTGTGGCTTCTTGAGGAGCATGTGAACAATCATCTAGAGGAGGAAGATTTGGCAAGCGATCGTGCTCTCGCACAGCAGTTGGCTTCCAACTTCGATGCTCCATGTGGTGTGGATGGGAGAAACTCTTGTGGAGGAAGCACAGACAACACCAGAGGAGCAGGAGCTTCGCGTGAGTCTGTTCAATGCAACCTTGGTTGTAGACAAGCTGTTCCCATTGAGGAATGGGAATCGCATCGCTTGCAACACGTTCTAGCTCTGGAGGAAGTAGATGGCAATGATACCTTCTTCTCCAAGCGAGCGAGAGGATCATCAGAGGTGGAGGTGAGAAGACTGGCAAGAAGTCTGAGGAACAACAAATCTCTTGAGGAAAATCTTAGGATTATTGTGCAATCACAAGCCAAGGAGTTGGCTGTTCCTGTGAAAGATGGATTGATGATTCTTCTGAGGAGATGTGTTGAAGCTGATCAACAGAAGACTGGAGTCTCCTCCGCTGTCGCACTTGCAGGATATGTGGAACACTTCGAGAGCCATCATCAGAAAGACTTAGGATGGGGTTGTGGGTGGAGAAACATTCAGATGTTGAGCTCCCATTTGCTCTCTCAGGATCCTGAAGCAAAAGCTGTGTTGTTTGGAGGTGTGGGTTTTGTGCCTGATATTCAAGCATTGCAGAGATGGCTGGAGATTGCTTGGGCGAAGGGCTTTGACAATGCAGGTGCGGAATACTTCAACTGGGAGATTGATGGCAGCCATAAGTGGATTGGCACCACTGAATGTGCAACTCTGTTGAGATCTTTTGGCATTCGAGCTCGGATCATAGACTTTCAAGCTCTAGGAGGAAAGAAAGAGCATACGGAAGTAGTAGTAGGGAAGAAGAACAAGAAGACTGGCTTAGGCTCAGCACCTTCTAGGAGTGGCCTGACAGATAACAAGATGGAGCAGCAGGAGGAGGAGTTCAGAACTCCATCACCTGTTGATGATGCTGAAGGTGAATGCACTGGATGTGGTGAGTATCCAATCCAGGGAAAGTGGTTTCGGAGAGACAATCTTGCAGGCTCTGATCTTTGTCTTTCATGCATGGAGAAGCTGAAAAGCAGTACCAACAAGCATGATATCCAAGCTTGTGCAAAATACCAAGGAATGGAGATGCTTGCAGGACAAGGTGCAAGGTACAAGATGACTGGCAATTCTTCTGCCAATGCTTCTGGTAATGCTTCTGAAGATCGAGGCATCAATGAGCCCGTCATCAGCCATCAGCATTTGGTTGACTGGGTTTGGAAGTATTTTGCAAATTCTAGGGATGACAAAAGCCCATGCTCCACAGCTTTTGATCAGCTCAGGAAACCAATCATTATTAGCAAGCGATCACCTCTGTATTTCCAGCACAAGGGACACTCAAGGACAATTGTTGGAATTGAGAGAAGGCGGCGGCAACAAGGAAACGGGGAAGAGGTATTCCTGCTTGTGCTGGACCCAAGTCAAAGAACTGAAGAGATAACCAAATGTTTGACAAACAAAAGGGGATGGCAAAGACTACTCAAGCGTGGTCTGCATACTCTCAGACAATCAGAGTATCAATTGTGCTATGTAGACAAGGGTGTTGCATATGGAGAGGAGCTTGAAAACCTCAAAATCCTCAGCAGTGTACGTCACACATTCTGAAGGACAGCCACGCTAATTCTGCAGAGTAATAACCCCAATCCCTTTTTTGCTCAAGGCAACTGCATCCTCAATCTTGTTGGTCTGTCATGCAGTGAAGAGGGACGATTCCTCTTCATAATCTGCAGACTCAGTACCTGCATAGTTGAAGATGTTGGGTTTTTGGCTCACTTTTATGTCTGGTGGAGAAAAAACTTCTTCCAATGTTTGTGTCAAAAAATTATTCATTCCATGCACTCAGAATTCTTGGAATTTGAGATTGGGTACATGTGAAAACCTTGGATATACAGGAAGATGCAAAGTGGATGCAAAATGCAAACTATGCCTTCTTTCTTCAAGACAAGTACTTGTAGGGTTTTGTATGAGTTGCACCTGACTTCTTATATAATACCCTTTGTGTGGTTTTATATGATGACAACAGCATCAAGAGAGCTTCTTCTGTTGTTGGTTCAGTGAGAATTTCAATTGTCTCATTTCTTAAGGGAGATATCATGAGCATTCAAAAAAAGGTTTCTCCAAGCAATCTGATCATGTTTCCTTGTGTTCAGGTATGGTACTAACATTAGAAATTTGATGCAATTTTTATGGTTTTGCATGTTTCCCATCCAGTGAATTGAAGCACTGGTTTTTCTCTTTTGTATATCTCAAAAGACTTTGCACCACATAGAACTATCAAGGTCAAACAACATCAGGTTGCAGTGGTTTTGCACAAATCCGTCTCCACTGATCAAGGATCTTGAGTGAACAAGACATCCCCATCCACTTTTTGCTTTTCTTTAAAGAAAACACTTTGAACACAGAATGTACCAATGTTTCAACATGCTCTTTTGTTCAAAAGCTTTTAGATTCATCCCTTGCTTGATGCAAAACTTCACATGTTTTCCGTAAGGATTTGAAAACATCTTATGGATTCCAACACAAAATTCAAGGACCATAAACCCTAAACCCTAAAATGGACCCATTTTTGCAACAAATTCAAGGCACTGAAAGGCACTGAAATTGAATGTGACCCATTCTAAAAGCGAAGAAATGAACAAGGTGTGAAATTTTTCCAATTTGCACATGAAGTCCATAATGAAGTGCATAATTTGTAGTAGATGATCAAGATGATCCTCAAAGAAATATTTGAAATTCATGCATAACTACTGAGATTGTTTCAGTAAATGCATGATGTGGAGTTTGGGCCATACACAAAAGTTATGTTATTGTGATGTGGGGGAAGAAGAAAAGGAAAGTTGTTTCATTTATGTCACTACATAGCCAAAAAAAGAAACTACCTATTTGAACTCATCAACACACCCTTTACAACTCTACTAGCTATGCATCAACAAGAATCTAAAAAGTTCAATACAAAATAGTTGCAAACGACAATATCTTAGTCAAGGATGTATATCACTTTAATGTATTCGAGACTTGAGTTTGGTTTTTGTTCTTGCATGGATTATTGGTGATGCTAATACTAGCTACATTAGAGTTTCGATGTGAAAAGAGCATTGTCAAAAGAGCATTGTGGGCATCTTGGATTAGGTTTAACTGGATTATCTTGTTAGGACTTTGGTGATTCAACTAGTAGTGTGTTTTTTCAAATGCATTTTTATGGATTTGGATTTTGCAAACACCCATGAATGCAAGGATTTATAGCCAAAATGCTTTACACATTGCATTTGACACATATTAGGTGACCTTTGAAGAAGTTATTCTATTGTTTTTTCAAATCTTCTTTCAAGAGTTTGGAAGGCCAATTGTTTCATGAATTAGCTCATTGAATGATCCAAACTATCTTAATGTAATTCAATTAGTGTATTTAGGAAAAAAATAGTGTTCACTATCGGCAGTATGAATGTTCAATTTACATAAACACATTGAAAGTGTTGTTATTAAGTTTGGCCAAATACTTTTGAAGGGATGGCTATTTAGTTTGGTCAGTTGCCTTCTTGTGATTGTGAAGGTTGATTTTGATATTGGGTTTGGGCTTATAGCTTGATGTGTTTCTTGTTCTTGTTGATTAGATGTGAATGCAACATGGTGTTAACTAGCTCTTTCATTTGTATTTTGTTTTTTGGTTGCACATTATGCATAGAAGACATGTGGTCCTTATCCAAGTTGAAATCCTACTTTGTTTTATATGCCATGTACATTACACCCCATTTACATGTGGTAAAGGACTTTGCAAATTTGAGATTTTGAAAGATATTTTGAAATTTTTTTTAATTTCATAACTTTTTAATTGTGAGTGTTTTCTTAATGTGCATATTAGGTGGGTATCATCAAATATGTTTACTATCAAATTTTTTTATATTAAAAGTGTCCTTTACTTTAGTCCTTTGCAAAATTGATTTTTTTCATTGCAACTATTTTTCAAGTTCAAAAGTCTTTTATTAAAATCAAAACCCAATATTTGTTTAATAAATTCTTAATTTGAATTCCTTAACACTCACATTAATCATTTAGCACAACTTAAAATTATTAACATAATTTTAAAATATCAAAACAAAAACATATGTAGAAAGTTTATAATTTTCACCACTATTCAAAATGGTTTTTGGCTCCTTTGAATATATTTGCACCTCTCTAGCAACTTTGCCCCTAATAATTATTGATCAAATTTCATGTATGGTAATTATAAGCCCATAAAAGTTGTGAAATTCATAACTTGGCAAAATCCATAAGTTTCAATACACCTTAGGAATTTTGGGAAATATTTTGCCACTTTGATGTCCTCCATGTTACAAATCACAAAATATAACATAACAACAAAAGTAATGACTCTTTTCAAGTTCAAGCTATGGTGTGGGTTGTTAATGGCTTGTGTGTTATTCTGACTCCAATTTGCACTAATCACTTGCTTTTTTTTTGTTTATACACAAATATCTGACTTTATTTTAAATTCAACATATTGAATTTGCTTCAATCCCATCTCAAAGCTCTCACACCCTCTTTATTTGTGAAACCTAAAGAACACACCTTAGGTTTGCATTTTGCAACAAAACAACAAAAGCAAAAATTACCTTGATACCATGTGACAAACCTAGGGGTGCACCATCCATTTTGGTCATTTGGGCCTAAGAAGCTTATCAATTAAATTTATTTTTTTTTGAACCATCCCAACCATAGGATCAAATAGGTCACTTTGAATGAAAGTTGTGAAGGCAAAAATGTTGTGCTTATCTTTTCTTTGTTCAACATTTGTTGCTTATTGCTAAAGTTAAAAGAATTGCAATTTTTTTGGCCACATAGTGTGTGAGTGATGGAAGGATTTTCATCAAAAAATGTGTATTAGAAATTCAAAATGTTGAATGGCTTGATCAAATAATTGAATGCATTGGAGATGCATTTGTTCCATGTTCATTAATTTCAACATTTCAAAACCTCGACATAGCTAGAAATTTCACAAATGGATGAAGGTGTGGAAAACAAAATTGAAAAAAAAAAAACAAAACAAAACAAGGGCATTGAATTGAGAAGGTGAAGATGATTTACAAATGTTGAAGAAAACTACAACAAAGAAAAGAGCAATGCCTTTAACATAAAAGACATTAAAGAAGATGATGAAAACAAGAAATGAAAAGGATAGGAAAAACTAAATTGATGGAAATGTTGAAACATTGTTACATTTTATGAAAAAATGGAAACAATATTTTTGAAAAACAACAAGAAAGCATAAAATCTTAAACATGTATGCACAATACAATGTCACAATTCTTAAATGAACATGATATGCTTGATGAATGTAAGAAAAAGGTGAATGCATAGTAATGTGCAAGATTTGATGTTGAACACATGCATGATGAACTTGAACCTGAATGAACCATCCATACAAGGAACTAACAAAAAAATACAAACAAGAGATACAAACAAGATGGTTTTCATTTAAGGAATGTAACTCCCAAATCCACATAAAAACCATCGATTCCAATAAACATTATTCAATAAACATGGTTTGTGACAAGATTAATAAAACATGTGTTGACATGATCCTAGTGAATATTATTGATGGCCAACCTATACACAAGATTGATGGAAGAAGGGGGGCCATACCTACTTGAAACATTTTTTACACGAATGATTGGTGGAATCACTTGTTTGGTTTTTTTGAGTTTGTTTTGTTCAACCATGGAAGTTTGTTCATAATTTGTAGTGTTAAGTTCCCTAGGTTGCATCAACAAATTGTGAGATTTACACATTGTACTGAGGAACATGGATTACAATTTTGTCTACATGAACTTGTGAAAAATTACACTATTTTGAAATATTTGCTTTGATTTGGGCTTGCTAGCTATATTTATGTCACTAATTTTTGTAAAATATTGGTTTTCAAGAAGCCACAAACTCTTTTGATTTTTTTGATAAGGCATCATACATCAACCTTTCATTAAATGTGAAGTACATGGACATATTGTTCAACAATATCATAGCAAAATCCATGTCTTTGAAGCCATCAAAAGAACCATAGAGGGGAGGGGGAAAAAAACATTATTGTGTGACAACAATTTATTGAAGCATGTTTTTTTGGCACAAAGTCAAATTCTAGATCTTTGTATGGCAAAAGGAGGATTTGTTTTTTTGGAAAGGTTCAATTTTTTTTGTAGATGATGATTTATAGAATGAATGTGGTTTGGTGCTCCTTTCCATTTTATAGATTATAGCTTTCATGCAACAAAAGGATGTGGGAGGCACATATTTGGATTAAAATTTGTTGGTAAAATTCATGATGGTTTGCTTGTGTGAATCCTTCAAACCATTAGACTCACATGGGATGAAGATGTCCCATGTTCCCCATCACTTTTAGCACACCCTAAACCCTTGTCAAATCTTGTTCCAAAATTTGAAATGGTCTAACCTAGGATTGAGCAAAAATTTCTCACAATGCATGGAGGATTTTGAAAAGTAAGTGAGTTTGGAAACAATGAAAATTCAAATTTCCATTTCTTTTCCATCCAAATACTAAATGCTTTGTGTGTGTGTGCACGTGTGTTTGTTTATATGAAATAACATAGGACCAAGTGAGTTGATTGAATTATTTCAAGTTATTTGGATAAAATTAGAAAGTTATAACTTATGATTATATGTGCAAAGAAGCACAAGGGTTTAAGCCTAATTTGACTTTCATGTTCTTCTACTTCATACCTTCATATTTTTTTCCATTTGTTTTTTTAGTTTTGCAAATTGCACAAGGTGGGTAGCTTCATGATTCAATTTTGATTAAGAATTTAAGATAATTTGAATAAAATGGAAAAAAATGTGATTGTGTATGCAAAAAGACCCGAGGTTTTAAGATTTATATGATTTTCACATTCTTCATATCTTTTTTTTGGATTTTTGAAGTTTTTATTTTTGCAAATTGCATGAGGTGAGCAATTTTTGATTGAACTTTAATTGAAAATTTCAAGTGATAAATGAATGAAAACTACCTAAAATCCTAAGCGGCAACTTATGGATAATGTTTCATGGTTTAACAGACTTCATGCCAAGCCACCTCAAATAGGTGGGGCCTAGTGTGAAGTCGAATAAACTACAAGCTCAAAAAAACCATGATTGGTTTAAAATGTGTTTTTTTTGCTCTAGTATAATATGCATTCTTAGTTTTGCCCTTGTTATTCACCTAGGCCAAAAATGACAAAGAACACATGTATGCAAAAAGCAATCTTGCATCTAAAGAGGAGAAGTAACATACACTAAAGGGCTTGAGTTTTCATTCTTTTGGGAGATGGTGGGGGTGTTAGATTTTTTTGGTTCCCATTGTATTCCCATCACATTTTCCACCATGTTCCCAATATGTTCCCAATAGAAAAAAAGGCGCTTTAGATTGAGAATAACTCGAAGAACTATGAACCAAAAGACGTAAAGCAAGAAAAAATCTCATTTTATCCCATATTCTTTGTCCTAAGTTTTACTCTTCAAAACCTATATATTTAGCTCAAGTGAGGAGATTACAACATATTTATTTTGGTATTGTCCAAAGTGTGAATTTTCTTTTTTGGTGATGGGCCAATCAGCGATGCTCAACACAAAAAAAGAAAAAGAAAGAACTTTGCGTTTTCCCACAACTAAAAAATATGAGTCACCATGTACTACCATGGTAAGCTACCTTTGCAAAATCTTCACAACCAATGCCCACACATAAATGATTTTGAAATTTAAATGGGATGACCTTTGGATGTGTTTTCAAGGCTTTAAATATTTCCATGGTCAAGATCCCTCACCATAGTGTAAAAGGGGCTTAAGCCTTATTTAACTTTCAAGTCCTTTTGCTTCATGAAAAATCCTGCAGTTTCATGGATTCTCACTCACTTGCAACCTTAAAGGTGGATATGTGGGTAACAATCCATGTACATCTATTTGTTTTCTTCCTTGCTTTTCCAAGATAATTCCTTTGTTTGTTAGAAGAAATTCAATATATTATTAGACAATACAAAGAGGACAAGTGGAGGCCAAGTTGGAAAATGAAAATTTCAGGGAATGATTGTTATGAATGCACATTCTATGAATCCATGGAATTTTGTTAGAACCAAGCTAGGTTTGTTTTCAAGCATATTTCAAATAATACCAATGACATGGACTTATAACATGAAAACATCAAATAAATGGAGAATGCATATCACACCAAAACAAACATTGAAACATTTACACCATAGTTTATTTCAGAAGGTAAACAAAAAGTTCATAACCAAGCCCCTACAATGTTCACCAAGGTGGTGGAAAATAGGTCCATCATGGTCCAAAAAATTCAACAAAACAATGTTTTATTGCAAAATGTTGACATTTAGATGGATCGCTTAATTAATCAATTCTATTACCATCTTAATATTCTATGTATTAATTAGAATATTTGAATTGTATGATTTGGGAAAATCCACCTTAGATTCCTTGAATTTGGCAATGTAAAAGGTTTTGGCAAATAATTTAGAGGTTTTGTACTTTCAACCAACATATGCTTTATAGATTATTAATTTTCCTTTTGTTCCTTCATCCACCCCTTCATTCTCAATTATATCCAATATGCTATGTATTGTATCTTCAATGATTTTATTGATGTTCACAATTTTCTCATTTGATTTATATGATATTATATGCAATTTGAAACAAGTTTATGTTTTGAAAATCTTCAAGTCTTCCATTTGTGTTTCAACTTCTCTTGTTTAATCCATATCAAATGCATTACCATGGATTATAATTAAGTTGTGTAAACTAAGATATATGATAACAATGTCTAGTAAGTGATGAAATGGCAAATCAATATTTTTAATAAGTAAAATCCTTGACCTACCTTTTATTTATCCAAATGTGCTTTCTATAGCCATTTGAGAACTACATTTTATGAAATTCCAATGGACCTTCTTTCAAGACAATCCATTATTCTTGCCTTTGAATGGGGAATAAAATCAAGGGTGCATTGGATAAGTGACATCCCACATTAATTTGAAAGGTATGCTCCTTTCATTGTCCTTTTACTAATGCAAATTTTTGACATAATGACCAATCATGATTTTTTCTTACCCACTCAAAATCATAATCCAAGCATTAACATTTTGCATATAATACCCTTGTAAAAATGCAAAATAAAATCCTTCTCAACAATAGTAAGAAACATGATCCTTTGCAAGCACAATGATCAATATATGACTACCATCACGGGCTCCAAATACAATAAGATATTCCATGTAAGGCATCAAATTATGCTACAATAATTTTTATTTTTGCTATTATTGGCTTCTTGAATATTTCAAAAGGGTTCTAATTGTTAAACAACACTCTTTAACAATAATTGAAGTTGTACCAATTGCTTGCATATAGATTTCACCACAAGCTAACAAGGTATTTCCACTACCCAATCTTGAAAGTGTAAAATTGCAAGTTCAATTTTTACTAGAATATGTGTCCTCATATTTATATTCGTTCTACCACTTACAAGAACTAATATTTGACATAGATATTTAAAAATAGTTGAACTTAAACTTCATCCATTGCCAAAACATTCTCTTGAGAAAAAAAAAACCCAAAAAATGTCATGGAGACGGTCTATTTGTGATGATTCTTCATGAAATAAGAACTCTTTTGAAAGGTATTCAGAGTAGCTCCATCACTGGGAATGCTTTACAGGATGTACCAAATACCATATAGTAATTTGTTGCCAGTATTGTGAACTTGCACATCTTGTAGGAGGATTTCTTCTGGACATATGAATCTCACAAATATCCATTGTTGTGAAATTGTACATTCGACATCTTGGTGGTCTCTGTTGCAATATGAATGTTTGATTGTTCTCCAACCAAAACCAAAGAAATTTCAGATTGATGACTGCAGAATTTGTCCCAGTATGCAACAGTTTTTCCTTCAAATCAATCAGAAACTTATTGAGGATGCACACCCAGCCACTTCAAGAAAAAACCCAAGTGCACCTTCCACGCAATCAATCACTCAAAAGCATGATGAAAGAGGCCCCTTATCACCACCTCCTCTTGTTTAGCTGTTGTTAGTTGTATTAATTAGTTTTGGGGGTTCTTTGATTGGCTCATCACCAAAAAAAAACACTCTCTCTAAGGACCCTCTCAAAACAAAAGATTGCACAACCTTCCCCATTGGTCTAGTTATATAAATTACAAGGAATTTGATCTTGTATCCTATACATAAAGGCCAGCAAACCTTGTCCAAGACTTGAATGTTGTGTCCAGAAGGGGAAAACCGTTCAAAATTTCTGTAACCCAGTTGCACAGAACTTGAGGCAAGAAACCCTAATTTTGAACTCCTTGTTGTTGTTGTTGTTGTTGTTCCCTTCATCACCAGCAAACTAGGTACTAATACTACTACTACAATACATCAGAAGTTTTTCTTGCATTTTGATGAACAAAATACTATTTGCTACAAAGTAAATAGTGATTCTAGTTGATGGATGTCAAATGGGTTCCACAAATTTCAGCAATTCTCTTTCCTAGTCTTGGTGATTCTTTCAACAGAAGAAGGTGAAGGAAGAATGTGCAAATGGTGATTTGTTGCATTCAATGTAGTCTTGTGGTCCATGAGAGTTTGTTGCAATGATTAATGTGTTAATGAGAGTTTGGTGGAATGGGTGTTGTGTTTGTGAAAGTTTGTTGCAATGAGTGTTTTGTGTTTGTGAAAGTACTTTTGTTTGTTCACCATGTAAGGTGAGGAGAGGGAGGAAGAGGGTTGTCAATTTTGAATTTTGCAAAGAATTTAAGGGAAATCCCATTATAGATGAGAGAGGATGATGAGGATGGTGATGAGGGGATTGAGAACTAATTTACATGTTGCAAGGGGAGTTGGAAGATGTCAAGTAGAAGAAGAGATGGCAATCATGACACAAGTGCGAAAGATGTCTCTACCTGCAGTTTTTGTGGATAAAACCTCTCGGGTTATATGTCAAGGATTGACTGGAAAGAATGGCACATTTCATACAGAGCAAGCCATAGCCTACGGCACAAAGATGGTAGGAGGAGTGACACCAAAGAAAGGAGGAACCAAACACTTGGGAATCCCTGTTTTTAATACAGTTGGTGAAGCAAAGAAGGCAACCAAAGCAAATGCAACGGTGATATATGTGCCACCCAAAGGAGCAGCAAAGGCAATCTTGGAAGCTCTGGATGCAGAGCTTGATCTCATAGTATGCATTACTGAAGGAATTCCTCAACAGGATATGGTGAGAGTGAAAGCAGCTTTGATGTCACAGAAAAAGACAAGATTAATTGGACCTAATTGTCCAGGCATTATCAAGCCTGGTGAGTGCAAAATAGGGATCATGCCAGGATACATTCACAAGCCTGGGCGCATTGGTATTGTTTCTCGGTCTGGAACTCTTACTTATGAAGCAGTATTCCAAACAACGGCAGTTGGATTGGGGCAATCAACATGTGTTGGAATTGGGGGAGATCCATTCAATGGAACTAACTTTGTAGATTGCTTGCAGAAATTTGTGAAGGATCCACAAACTGAAGGTATAATATTGATTGGAGAGATTGGTGGGACAGCTGAAGAAGATGCTGCAAAGTTTATAGTTGACAGTGGAACAGAAAAGCCAGTGGTGTCCTTCATTGCAGGCTTGACTGCACCCCCTGGACGCCGCATGGGTCATGCTGGAGCTATCATCTCTGGTGGAAAGGGAACAGCACAAGATAAGATCAAGACTCTAAGAGCTGCAGGTGTGACTGTGGTGGAATCACCTGCCAAAATTGGTAAGGAAATGCATAAGGTGTTCAAAGAGCGGAACCTTCTTTGACATCTTCTTTGGTGTCAAAATGTGTGTTGTTGCAATTTAGCATCCAACACATCACAAAGTATATGATGGATTTTCAAAACAACCGAGTAAAGTCCATCAACATTTTTTTTTCAGGTAGAAACATGTAAAAAATTCTTGTCCTTGCAGATGACTTGTACATGTGAACACCTAAACATTTGTTGATTCCATAGTGCATATCTTTGGTGTCAAATGTGTGTTGTAATGTAGCATCCAAGACATCACAAAGTACACAATGGAGGTTGAAAACAACCTTTGTGTAAACAGTGTTAACATGTTGTTTTCAGGTAGAAACTAGAAACATGTGAAAAACATCTTGCCTTCACACATTACTTGAACATTGAACATGGGTAAATTTTTTTTGATTTTATAGTAGATATGTTTGGTGTCAAATGTGTGTTGTTGCAATGTAGCATCCAACACATCACAAAGTACATGATGGAGCTTTAAAACAACCTTTGTGTAAAGAGCATCAACATGTTGTTTTCAGGTAGTAACATCTAAAAAAATACCTCGTCTTTGTGCATGACTTGCATGTTGAACACTTGGACATTTGTTGATCTACTTTGGTGTAAAATGTGTGATGTTGCAATATATCATCATCCAACACATCACAAAGTACATGATGGAGCTTCAAAACAACCTTAGTGTAAAGACCATCAACATCATGATTTCAGGTGGAAAACATCAACTTGCAAAAAAAACACCTTGTTTTTGTGCATTACTTGCACATTCAACACCTAAACTTTTGTTGACTTCATGGTACACTCTTCCATTCAGTAGACTTGCATTCAAATTTAGCTCAATCCAATTTCATCATTCTATTGTTTTGTCTCCTGCTTGATAGAGGGAAAATGGAAAAACCAATTGCGCATTTGTCATCTATATACATAACATTTAATGCAAACATTTCCAATCTATGAATTGCAAGCACAATCAGTGGATGCAAAGTGTTATGCACAACTGGAAAAACCGATGCACAGTTGTCATGATTGATCATAATAATTGATGCATAGCTTTGCCAATTTAGTATGAATTGCGCAAATTGTGCTGCAATAGTGCTGCACAAATTGCATAATTCAAAGATATCATATGATATGTCTCAACCCTTTTTAATTTGACTCAAAATGTTATGCACATGAAATGGAAAAACTGGTCACACATTGTTATATTGGTTTTAAGGAGTGAGAGTCCACAAACCCCCTGCTACTAGGATTAAAGAGGAGGTCAGTTGCAGGCTGGTTAGAACCTGCCTCCTCATAAAGAGACATCCTGAGCATGATTTCCATTTTGCCAAGCACTAAAGGTTTGGAAGATTGAACTAATGAATACATTTATGTTCAAAACATGAGCAAAGAATATGTAACTTGAACACAAAATGGGATTTAAAGATGATTTTGATCCTTGGAACTATCTCAAGATAGAATAACTTGTGTAGAGTAAAGCCCCAGGGCAATGGCATTATTGTTCGAAAAGGGTGCACGAGGTGAGAGGTGAGCACAAGCTTAATGTTATAAAGCCCTTGTTTTGAGGTTTATACACAAAGTAAAAATCAATGAGACTTTTAGAGAGGGCTTTATAATTTTTTTGTAAAACTCACAATGAAAACAGAATGCCTACTCGGCCATTCTCCAAAGCAAGTTGTTAGTGTGCCACGGATGAAATGCAAGTTTCTGGAATCTAGCTAGCACAGATATGTGGTGGATGAGGGTGCATCTATTCTTAATTATGGTGGTCGTTGATTTTTGCCGGAGCTAATGCCCTTCATGAAAGGATGGACACCTATTTTTCTGCATTGATGATTTTGGGATGGTGTCATCCCATGGCCCTTCTCTCCAGCACCCCCCCCTTCTAGGAAAAAATAAAGCAGCACAAGTCCTTGTGTAGCCCTACTTGTGCTATTTGTCAACAACAAAGTAAAATCTTGAGTAATATAGGAGAATGGGGGACCGTAAGAGTTCCAAAATCATGTCAAAAGCACCCTGCATTTGCATGTTGTTTGAATGCAGCTTGTCAATAGTAAATACCACTTCACTGAGGAAAGTCTTCAAAAGAATTGAAGGCACCAATTTGAGCAATCTCATTCCACCACATTTGTTTCCCTTTGCACCCTGGGAAAAGCTTATAATACTATATTACAACTTTTAATTGCCATTTTCTTGAAGTTAACTCCTCTTAAAGCACTTGAAGAAAATCTGTAGTGTATGTGGAGGGCACCTCCTTATATCCATGAATTTCCCATCTTGGAATTGGGAAGGATATCATGCCTACTCCTCAAGGGTGGGAGGGAAATTATGCCTACTTATAGTTATAAGAATCCTACCACTATTGAGGAGTAGGCATAAGAACCCTCCCATTCATAGGTGTGAAGATACTCTGTTCCTCATGCTCCTCTTACTCAGCAACTCAGGAGACATGCATGATGAAAGATATTGTGGCCAGTGAGTAGATATTAACTTGTAGACAATCAGACACCATACATGATGACAGATATTGCAGTTAGTGAGTAGATATTGAACTTGCAGACGATTGGACACCATACATGATGAAAGATATTGCAACCTTTGAGTAGACATTAACTTGTAGAAGTTCAGACACCATAGTTTAAAAGACAGTACCCACTCTACAGTATTATCATTTCTCTCAGAAGACAAAAGGGTTTTGTTTTGACTGTCTGTGTATAGAGACTCAAAGAACTCAATGTAAAGCCTTTCTGCCAGATCTGCCTGGAAGCAACCGCTTGATCCGCCGTTTCACCTGATATCTCTTTTGTTTAAAAAGAGGTCTCACATGAGGCACTGGAGCATTCAATGCTCTGAAATGCTCAAAAAACTGAAGACCACGGATTATTCTCCTCCTCTTCCTTCGATGGCCAGGATTAGGAAAAGCAGAGCATACAATTGCCCTGCGAGAAGTAAGTGATTCAAACCCCACAGAATGTGACATGGGCCAGAAGGGTGAAGAGCTGTGGGCTTCATGAAGCTGTTGTGGGCTTCCTTGCGACATATTTGACTCTCTTACTACTGTGAGTAGTAGCAACTGCACTAGTGCAAGGAGCCACCCGTGGCAACGGCCACCAGTATGGTATTGGTGCCCCATGGGACACTGGTAAGAATGGTGGGGCAGGAACTCCAACGGCAGGGAGTCTGCAAACAATGGCAAATAAGGAATAATCATCATGATGCGTGAACACTAATGGTGTATGCAAACTGGAAAACAAAAGCACAGTAAGCTTAGAACACAACATGCAGGACATTCACAGACATGAAAAACATGCATTGTGCTAACAGTGAAAAAGCATCAACATTTCAAGCCCAAGATGATATGCCACCAGCATTTTTCCAACACAAAACATGGTCCTGATAAGTCACCAAGATTGGAACAAATCACACACATGAAAACAAGGATGCAAGGAACACAAGACAAGGTGGTGGACTTACTGCTTTCAAGCACTGCAGGCTCTGCCACACCAGACTTAGAACCACTGTCCTTCAGCTTCTTTGCTCGCACAAGCTCTTGTCGGAGTGCCATGTTTTCCATTGCTGACACTGTCATTGCTCTCTGTAGTTGGGAGACATGATTCTCCAGCATCCGGCACCTCACTTCCAGGTCTTTCACATATGATTTCTTCCTTGCTCGAGATTGGGATGCTGACTCCCTATTCCTGAGTAACCTGGAAGTTCACATTCAGCCGCAGATTAGAGAATTGAGGGCAGGATGCATAAAGAAAAGTATAGCAAAACAAATGAGCAGATAAGCTGTGTTTCTTCAACAAAAAAACAAGGTTTGATCTTAAGGTATCACAGTATGTGGTAGCTACACACCTCCTCTCTATCAAGGACAGACGGATGCAAAATCCCTTAAGACAATGAGCAGCATAACTACTAGAGGCAGATACTACGATGCAAGAAGACTGCCAACATCCTCTTCACATACCTGTAAGCATCAGCTCTTCGTCTTAGAAACCCTAACCTTGAATCATCAAGCACTTTTGAACGCGTTAGAAGAATTACCTGATTTGACGCTTAGAATCCCCATCTTCTTCAGGTGAGGAGGTAGGCGTCTGCACGTTGCTTCGAGTGACTGCACCGCCTTTGTTGTGAAAGCTCGCATCAGCGATCTCTTCACCAGAGCTCGAGGGTGTAGCCTGGAAGTTGACCTCCACCTCCTCGGTGCCTCCGGATTCTCCAGTATCTAGCGATTCCAAACTTACCCCGGCTGCCCTGCTGCGCTTCCTGCCAGTACTTGGGCGCCTTCGTTCACAGACATCTTCGATTTGGCTTGCGTTTGTCACCTTCGTCTCAGGATGCACGAACCTAGGAGACAAAGTGATTTCATCGAGGCAACGATCTTCCTCCACCTCCTGAGAACATCCAGTACCAGACTGGGGAACAAACCAGTCCTCTACCAACCTTTTTGCGGTTCCGCAATTGACATCTTCACGGCCGGTAGTACTTTGATGAACCACAGATCCACCATCCCACAGGTCGTAACCCTCTTGTCGTCCCTGTTCAACGCCTGGTGGACTACCGTACTCTTCGCTAGTACCGCAGTCTAAGAACAGATCGGTTTCACCGACGAGGAGATCACTGAAATCGTCTAGATAACCACCGTCTGCTGCGCCACGATCGGGACCCCCAGGAAGCGCTAGGCTTCCCAAAGCCTGCTCCCAAAAGGTTCTATCCTCTTGTTTCTCTTCTTCATCTCCCCAGAAAAACTCTCCCGGGCTCTCGACGACCAGTGGCACGCCGTCCACCTCCATGGTGCAAGACGGGCGTGCCTTCAAACCCTCAACGCATAGGTATCCGTCCGTGCAAATTACGAGACCAAACAAGCAAAACCTCGATCCAAAGACTCAGTTCTGGAAGCAAAGTAAAAACCAAAAACCAAAAACCAAAAACCAAAAATCTCCGAAATCCTTCTCTTACACACACCAAAAAAAAACAACTTCGCAAAACTTCTTGTAAACGACAACTGCAACGCTGCTCTTCAACAGCAACGGCAACCAAACAGACCTCGACAATAGAAGACGGAAACCTCGTGCACACGCGAGAGAAGACGACGAACGGTGCGACGGCGCGCAGCAGCAACGACAGAACTTTCGAGACTGCAGATTTTTCTTTACGCTCCTCGTTTCCCTCTTTTACGTTGCACCACCACTTCTTTACCACTCAAAGATTCTCTTTACCCTCAACATTGACAAAGAGAACACCTTAAGTTTTCGTACCTAATTGCATTGGAAGAGCTTAAGTAAAAGATAGTACTGGGTCACTTTAGGAGTCTGAAGATTTACTGACGTTCATCTTTCTCGGCACCGGTGATGCTTTCCGTGGACCCGATTTTTATCTTTTCTTTTATTTTAAAGGAAATGGGTAGTTGTAGCCAATCAGATGCTCTACAGCTGTTTCGTGATGCTGTCCAACCAATCGGATGACACTGAAAACCCAACGTGGCAACAGGGACAATGTGTATTTGGGGGAGAAAAAGAAAAGAAAAGAAAAGAAGATCACCCCCACAATAAGTACCCCCAAGCTTAGTTATTTTCTTTTGGGTTTTGGGGGTGGGGGTCATGTTCTGTTTTTTTGTTTGTTCCCAATGTGTTCTCATCGAGTTCCCAATGTGTTCCCTAAGACATTCCCAATAGGAGCTCATTTTTTATTCCATATTGTTTGGCCATGGTTCAACTTCCATGTACCACCTATATAAGTTGTAAAAGGGGGAGATGGGGAAGGCCAAAAGGGGAGCATAACAAAGCATGCTTCTATTTTGGAGAGGGAAGCATATTTGGAGTAAATATGTTGTTTTGTCTATTAGCATCAAAGAAAGATATGTAACGATTTTGTACAAAAGGTGTCCTATGGAGGTGATAATTAGGAAAACCTAAAATGTATTTATAAGGCTATCATAGTGAACCAAAACCATATACCTAAATAGTGTTCATTTGTACTTGCATGTATTTTTCCCATGGGTGTACTTGGAACTTCTTGCAAATCATAATCATCCAAGAGAATCATTGAATTGTATTGCTAGTAGTTTGTTGCCTTCAATAAGGTTTGCACCTTTTTTTTTTCCTGGTTGAAGTGAAGAAAAATTGCCAAAACTTGCACATGTACACAATTACATGACACAATGGAACCTAAAGTTTTTCAATCAAAAGTTTTTTTATATAGAAATGTAATTTGGAAAGTTGGATACCTCGTAGATAATCTGGTGCAATTGTTCTCCATGCAATCTTTACTATGTGAAGATTGTGCTCTTGAAATCTACGATTTGTATCATCCTTTGCACATGAATGTTGCATTCATAGTTTAAAAACAACATGCAAATAATAAGAATTGGTTTTGTTTTTGTATCACTTCTTACATATACAATTGAAAATAATACTTACATACATTACTTGTAATCATAAGAACATACCTTGTAACAACTTCAACTCTTCTTCTAGTCTTGTTGCATCCACAAGCAACTTTGCTAAATCTATAGACCTTCCATAAACAATGGGATGCAAATGACACATCATTGAAACATAATCATTCTTGAACAACCTTTTGTGAAGAAATTGTATAGAATTAAAAATACATTATAAAAATATATTGATGTGAAATACATTAAAAATACATTATTATAAATTCATATTACCAAGGTAGCTGTCTAAATAAGAATGACTTTCATCATTTGTTGGAACATGGAGGATATGAACATATGTTTGTTACAACTTCAAGACAAGTTTGCGAAAATGAGCATTCCACATTTAAAAAAACTATCTAGGTTCAAATGGTTTTGCAAGTTCCAACTAAAGCATTTTAGAGTAGCCATGTGCTTGTTGATAGTTTCAAAAATAAATTCCACGTGTTTCTAAAAAACTTATAACATGTGCAATATATAATACACAACATGAACAACTTCTTCATCTCTTATAAATGAGCAACAAAAATAACCAAAGTTTTTTTTAGTGATAACATTCCTTGAAATTATTATTTTTTGGTTAAATGTGAAAACCTAATTATGTCTTTTGGAAAAGCCATTCCCTAAGGTATTGTTTCTTCCAATTTGATGTCATGTGCTTGTGTGTCGATGTTTACAACCATCATTATCAACACATATATAACATATAAAATAAAAATATTTTGAGAGGTACAACACATCCAAACACAAAATGCTACTGACTTGCCATAATACATGAATCCAAGCTTAAAAAACACAATACAAATCACACAAATTGAATGTAAATTTTTTTTGCATAAAACATTAAAAACCAATAACAACAAAACTTGTGCATTTGGGAATCTTAAATCACCAAAAGTGATATGACATCACACAACTTGAGATTATATCCCATATACTAAATATCTTGAACCATGTTCACACAAAACTAGTCCCAAGCTAATTTACGCCAATTTACCTATAGTAATTAAAATGTAAACATGTAACAAACAAAAAATTCATGACATTGAGCACTTTGATTGTTCATTTGTTACATTTTTTTTTTCAAAGTTATTGTTGCCCAAAAAAGTTCATTATATTTTTTAATTTGAAAAAAACTGAAAGAAAAGTATGCAAATTAAATTTTAACTTTCAATCCATGTTGTAAGATATTGCTTTAATTCAATATAAAGAAAAATAAAATAAAATAAAATGTTTTCTGCAAATAGAAATGTCTAAATTGTTCACATTTCTTACCACATTTCCAAAACCCATTTTCTTTTCAAAATGTAACTACAAGCACAAAGGGAAAAAGTTATCATCAAGACACAAAATGCAACAACAAAAATCTAATAACTTTGCCATAAATGTCATTGCTATTTTTTTTCAAGTAATTGCTTGCACACAAAATCTTTTCTTGATTCCTTGAATGTTGAAAAAGTTGACATACCAATACCAATTTTACACTCCAAATGTTGGCAAATCACAAAAAAATAAATTCTTCTCTATGTAGGCATGTTAAAGATGATGAAGCCTTTGAGATAAAAATAATCATCATAGATTCCAATATCACAATGGGACAAATTTAAAGATGACAATTGTGAGAGTTATTGTTCATGAATACCCATAATGAATATCACTTCCTAGATTTGAACTAAAAATCAATCAATATGTGCAAACAAAAAACTCATCAATCGTACATAAACATCATCATCAATCTCTATGCCATCCTCATTTTAACAACATAACTTTAGTTCAATTGCACAATTATCTATTGAAAATTTATGCATGCATACAATTGAGTGATTCACCTTTTTTAATAATAAGTTGTGATTGTTTCATGGCTATTCAACACCCATGCCTTATACATTAATAATGTTTAATTACAATTATGATGCATGAAAGTTTTTTTGAAAGCCTTTTATACATAGATTTTTGAAGATATTTCACTCATTTCCAATCATCAAACTTGAAGAATAATTGAAATGTCTAAAATTAATTTTCTACAATCTTTTCATACAAATATTGAAAAAGAAATATATAATATCTTGATAATCCACTACCTCAAAATGTGACTTTCATGACTATGACACTTTAGGATTATTTCTTAAATCTAGTCATGTAGTCATATGACCCAATGTGTCTTATTTGGTTAATCATGATTATAACTATAGAACTAAGTACAACATAATTATTAATTACTTTTAGTCTTATATGTGACTACATGACTAAAGGTGCAACATGACTAAAAATATAATATGACTGCAAGATATAAAGTCCCCCTTCCTTCCCAATTAAATTTTGACCAATTTCAATTTTGATCATTTACATTCCATACATGTAGTTGGGTTAGGTAGCCTACCTAGCCTAGTCTAACATATTTACCTAGCCTAGCGTACCTACCAAATGTAATGCACCTACTTAACCTAAGCTAGGCATACCTACCTAAGCTAGGCTAAGTGGGTAGGTATCTAAATTAAACTAAGTTAGGTAGGTACCTAAACTAGTTATATATAGGCTAGTTAGTTAGGTTAAGTATTGAACAACATAGGTGCCTACCTCGCCTAGCATACCTACCTAGCTTGGGACACCTATTTAACTTAAAGTATTTACTAGCTAGGTTGATGTACCTACCTAACCTAGCATACCTACATGCCCCAACATACCTATTTAACCTAATGTACCTACCTAGCCTATTGTACCTACCAACTAATTTAACATACCTGCATAATCTATCATACCTACCTAGCCTAGGGTACTTACTTAGGCTAAGTTAGGTTAGGTGGGTAGGTATTAATGTTAAACTAAACTAAATAGGTAGCTAAATTAGTTATATCTTAGCTAGTTGGTTAGGTTGGGCTACATAGGTAGTTAGGCTAGGCATTGGTCAATGTAAGTAGATTAGCAAATAATATTAAGTGGGTAGATGGTACCTACCTACTTACAAAGTTCCTTGCTAGATACCTACCTACCTATTATCTACTTTTTTACATAATATAAAAAGATGCAAAATAAACAAATATTCATAACAATAAGTTGACAAAGCTTTAACATTTTATGAATGTGTGGTGCGTTGGTTAAGGACTTGATTTCTCATTATGAAGGCGAGGGGTTCAAGTCCTTATACATGCAACCTATATACATCCGTAAGGATTAACAAAGTTTATGTTTAAGTTAGACTAGGTGGTTAGCTAAAATAAAATAGGTAAGATGGGTATGTCAACTAATTTTTTGTTTAAAACCATTAGGTATGCAGGTTCATGGATGAATAGGTAGGTAGGTTGACACTAAATAGTATAAGTTAAGCTATGCTAAATAACTAGGTGAAGTAAAGGCCACATGTCATGTTTATAATCATATGTCCAATCATATATGTAATCATGTGCTGGATCATAGTTGTAAAAGTTATTGAATGGTGTTTATGACTATGACTACATTTGTGAGTAGATGGTAAAAATGTTGAGTCTGATTTGACTACATAGTCATGTAGTCACTAATGACAGATATGTAATCATGAAACCAAGGTTTTGGTGTAATTATCTTTTTTTTGTTTTTTACAACAAATCTTGTTTTGCATTTGATTTTTTTCAAATATTGTCTGCCACTAGGTGAAACTAGGAAGAGTTTCAGGCCTTCATTCCCACAATGACCCACCCCATTTATGGGATATCAAAAGGGTCACACTGGAAGCAATTTCAGATTGGACCTTAGGATTGTTTTGTTTGGCTCATGGTTCAACCTTGGGACGTATTTTAAAATATATTCATCTCAACCTTAGGACGTATTTTAAAATATATTCATCTCATTGTATGAATATAATGGAAAAGTGCCTCAAAGATCAAGTATTGTACATCTCAAGACATAATGAAGTGGGCTTAAGGTTAGAATCTTTTGGCAATTTGACTTAGACTCAAGATTTTTTTTTTAAGACTTTGGCTTATGGTTAAAATATTTTTTAACATTTTGATTTTTGGTTGAAATTTGACCTAAAATTAGAATCTTTTTAGGTCTAAGGATAGAATCTATTTAGACTTAAGGGTTAATTTTTTTATTATTATTTTGGCTTAAGGTTTAAAAAAATTACCATTTTGGTTTGAGGTTAGAATCTTTTTAGCATGTGGGCCTAGCATTCAGAATTTCTTTAAAAACTTTGGCTTATGGTTTAAATATTTTAAAAACTTTGATCTTTGGTTGAAATTTGACCTAAGGTTAATTACTTAAAAAATAATTTAACCTATATTTTAAAAAAATTATCAATACTTTGATTTAGGATTAGAATATATTTAATGCTTAAGCCTAAGGTTAGAATATTTTAAACATTTTAGCATAAGGTTAGAATGTTTTTAGTGTTTCAGTTTAAGTTTAGAATCTTTTTAGGCCTAAAGATAAATCTATTTGGGTGTAAGGGTTAGAATCTATTTAGGCCTAAGGATTAAAATATTTTTATTATTTTGACTTAGGGTTAAAAGAAATTACCATCTTGGTTTGGGGTTAGAATCTTTTTAGTACTTGGGCCTAGCACTTAGGCCTAAGGTTAGAATCTTTTTATTGTTTTGACTTAGGATTTTCAAAAAAGTAACATTCATGCTTACAATTAGATTTTTTTAAAGGTTTAAAATTGGGCATTCTAGAGAATTCTTGGAAAACATTTCTGAAGATGCTTGAAAAATATTCATTAGTTTGAAAATCTTAAATTTTGCCCGAGATATTTCGGGCAGATTATATAGGTTGAAATTTTTTCATTTTTGCTCAAAAATTTGGGAATTCAACAAATCCTATGCTTGGGAATATTCATGAGATTATTTTTCTAAGATGCTTGGAAACATTTCGGGCAATTTTGAAAATTTTAGCCTGCTTGGGAAAGTTATAAATGTTGGTATTTTTTTTCATTTTTGCCCAAAAAAATTGGGCACTCTGAAAAATCCCGATGCTTGAAATTTTTTGGCATTTTGGGAATTCTTATTCTTCTCAATAATTATGAGCACCTTATAAATTTTGAAGATAGTTATGTCTTGCACCCCGAGGACAAATGCCTTGCACCCTTAAAACAAATGTCTCACACCCCTAAGACATATGTATTGCACCCCTAGACAAATGTCTTGCACCCTTAAAACAAATTCCTCACACCCCTAAGACAAATGTCTTGCTCCCTTAAGCAAAATGTCATGCACTCCCAAGACAAATGTCCCACATCCTTAAGACAAACGTCCTACACCCTTGAGACAATGTCCTCGGGTCAAATTGTAGTAGCCCCAAGCCATTGAACCGAGAATTTTTGTGTATTTGATTTAAATACACATTTAAAATAATAATAATACACATATATTGTCTTAATGTTAGACCTCATGCCAAGAAAGTTTACGCCTAGACAAAACTAATTTTGCATATGCATATTGGCTTAGGGTTGGAAGTGTTTTTTGGGCATATTGGCTTAACATTGGAATATATTTCGGGAATATGGCCTAAGCTTAGAATCTTTTTTGACACTTTGGCCTAAGATTATAATCTTTTTTAGCACTTTGGCCTATGGTTGAAACAATTTTTTAACAATTTGGCTTCATGTTGGAGTCATTTTTGATATTCCATACCCATTCATTCGCAAGATGCTAAATATCTCCCCCCCCTTGAGCACTATTCGAAAAAATGAGAAAAAATAGAAAATGGTTCTCTTATGCCTTGGATGATGTTGCTTAGCACAGCAATCAATGGTTACTGTTGGAGTAAGGTAAGGATTTTGTGATGTAGCCAAAGTGGCAATCATTCACAAAATAATTTAGCCAAATTTGACTACATACTAGATATGAAAGTAGAAAAAACACAGAATCCTTTGATATTATTGGCTATGTGATGGAACTTATCATAGAAATCTGGCAATTTGAAAACAGAATCCTTCAATATTCTTGGCTACCTAATGGAACTTATCATAAAAACGTGGCTATTTGAAAAAAAAAAATTCTTCAAAATTTGGTAAACTTGGTTTTCGCCATGAAAAATCCTTTGTGTAAGTTGAAATCATATTTTTCAGGTCTAATAAAACTGATGATGATGTTTGTCTTCTGCCTTAAAATCATCCATAGCCATGCAAAAAAGACATCAACAATACATTTAATCTCCAAATTGGAACAAAGCATCAGAACCCATCTTCTACCCCTTGCAACTCCCGATGTCCAATGCCAGGACCCCATAATTATCTACCAATGCTTCCCAATCAACAGAGAGATGGATTTTCACCAGGTCAGTTGCAGCCTGGAAGATCCTTTCTTCAGAGTGCTGAGCAATCTTGAGCAGGTTGCCCACACCATCCTGCCCTTCAACAAACATATGGAGCTGCAGTGTGGCCATTCTGCAAACAGGACGAAACAACCCACCACCCTTCTCCTTCAGTACAAAGCATGACCAAGTTCCCCTTATACACAGGAGTAGATCACCTTAAGCCTAGACGTAACCAGGATACAATGACAATGCCATTCAGTTAGACTTTAGTGGGCTTCGTCATTGCTTCTCCTAACTGGAGGTGGCAAACACAGTATACCACAAGGTACACCTGTGAGTGCATATCCTGAAAGACTGTCATCTCTTTGTGGTGTGATCTATTTCTGTGGGATGCAGAAAACATTGAACTGGGCATCAGTCCTTACAACCCAACCAGCCAAAAAATGGCTTATAATGTTCAAAGATTCCTATCCTTCTTAAAAATGGTCCAGGTCAGGAAGAAAAGATTGTAGCCTTGACAGCCCTGAATCATCCTTGTTCACACAATCTAATTTGCAGATCAGATTGTAACACTGGATTCTCCGTCCAAATTTCATGTAATGACGTGATTTCCTCCCATGCATACAAACTGGGATACATTCAAGCTACCCTTAACGACCTTTGCCCAACACAATCATATACTGATCATTATTGGGGATTGAGAAGCAAAGAAAGTTTGGGGGCAATCTATTTCAACCAGGATACAAGTCTCTCAAAGACTGACTGGAGATAGATGCAGGCCTGTAAGGAGCATTCCATGCTCCATCTAGATATCATGCCTATGATGACATCACTTCAAACCAACCTATAAGTGCAGTTGTTGTGTGCACTTCGTGGGAAACCAAGATTGTGAACACAAGATTTTTGTATTCAATAGCACATGAACTTAACCCAAACATCTCTTCAAAAATTCAAAACAATCCATCACCATTACAAAGATTACCTATCAATACAATTTCTGAATTTTCTTGCATGTATGTCTTAGGTTGTTCACGTAAAACCACGTCTTCCCCCGTTTGTTAAGGTACCACAGAAATAGAACCTACAAAACCCATTCACTTCAATTTTTTAGGAGAGCTCATGAAACTCGCATTCATTCAACACTATGCCTCCTGATACCGTCTGGCGCCAAAAAATGTCCGCCACGAAGTCTCCATGATTGCTGGAACCCAATATGAGGAAGAATATCCAAGCGCCTTTCTGCAGAGATTCCTTCAACTCAACAGCCAATACATTCTGTGATGCATGTTCTGTTTACAGAAGCTAGAGAAGAGCAAGAGCAAAAAGACTTACCCCCCCCCCCCCAAAAAAAAATTGGACTACCAGTTCTCTGCAACTGATCTACTCCAGAAATCTCCAACTCTACATACAAACTACCCAGGGCT
>Ga0116231_10001223_pt1 | contig 51714 bp, 35 predicted proteins | sample S1TSphgellanicum_2_FD_89695 | JGI IMG/M metagenome (GOLD analysis project Ga0116231, IMG submission 89695) | Host-associated microbial communities from peat moss isolated from Minnesota, USA - S1T2_Fd - Sphagnum magellanicum MG | ecosystem: Host-associated > Plants > Peat moss > Unclassified...
GGGGGCTGTTAACTGTATCTTCATCTTTGATGCACTACTTTAGTTTGGTTGTGTAGGGTAAAGGCCCACAGATAGGGGCCCATATAGAAGGCTATATGTGAGATGTTAGCCTCACCTTATGCCTACTAGGGGCACCTTGAGCTTATTGCTAGAAGCACCAAAAATTGGACTATATGTAGGGTAACCCAAGATGAGGGCATTACAGAATAAGGGTTGTGAGTTTCTTTTCTTTTCTTTTCTTTTTTGAAGCAAACAAGGAAATCCTCGTGAGTTTTCAACTCATGAACACTCGGTTCCAGACCCAGACTCCAGTGTGATGCCCCCACAACGCAAGGACACAGGCAGCTTTAGAGAGGATGATTCTGCCATGGACCCACCTCATTCATGGTAATAATGCTCCATCTTATATAGAGCTTCAAGAACAAGTATAATGGCCAACTTTGCCACTTTCTAATGTAAAGCTTTTGACATGACCAATCCTGCCAATAGTAATACATTCAGTTCAAGATGTATATACAGGCACACATTATTGCGTGGACCTAAATCGATGCATTTTCTGTGTTTTAATATGTGAAAAAGAATGCCAGAATTAGTCTGCCCCCAGAGCTGCTTAAGTAATAAGGTAATGGCCATTTTTTTTAAATGGTGGTGTGGGGGTAAGTATGGGCATGCTGACATGAGCCATGCCTTTGTTCCAAATTATCAGACTGGATGCTTCCAGGTTCCTAAAGCGCTCCTTTTATTTTCTTTTCTTTTTTACCCTAAACCCTAAACCAAGAAAAGAAAAGAAAGGTTTATTTCTTTTTTTTCCAAAAGTGCTTGATGAGTACGGGTGCACCAACTTGGTTTGAGACTGTTGGAGCTAATGTGTGAAAGCTCTTGATTATGGAATCATTTTCTGAATGAAAATTAAATAAAATCCAAACTCAAAACTGTACTGGAATTTGGGGGCGATCTTGGTGTTGTTGGAAAGCTTTGGTGAGTCAGATTTAATAGAGTTTATTTCACAGTTTTCAGAACTAAGGTGTGTGTGTGTGTGGAAGATATTGATTTGTGAGTGGATTTTGTTCCTGGAAATTCAAATAAATTGCAAAAATTGGGTTTGAAAGGAAAAATCAGTTGAGCCATCAAAGTGTTCACATTGTCGAATTTTAAAATTTTCAATTCTGAAAATGTGAAAAATATATGAATATGTTCACACTTGGGCCACCAGCACAGGCTATATAACTACTACACATGATGAATAGGTTTCTCAGCAAAGTGTGGGAAAATTTCAAAAAACAACCTTTTGTTTCGTGAAACGTTCTATCCAGTCACCAGTCACGTACCAGTGATGGATAATAAACAAATAAATAAAGAAGAGGATGTTAGGTCAAGCAACCCCCCTAGATTGCCGAGTTGCTGAATAAAAGGCCCTTAATTCCTGCCTTGACTAGACCCTAAATACCTGGGCTGGTTTTTGTAGTGTACCTGGAGAGTGTCTTATACGTGGTGTGAAAAGCCAGCAAGCTTTACAAAAGATATACCCGGTTTCTGGACTGCATTGTCCAACATGTCACTTGCTCATTGGTCCAGAGGAGGGGGGGTATAATACAGAATTTTCTCCCTTCTTTCCTCTAGTTTTTAATTTTTACCTACCAATAGACCAGAAACCTTTTATGCCCAGTAACCAATGAGAGGAGCCGGATTATCAAAAATAGTCTTGATGCATTTGTGCCTCAGCTATATTCAATAATCTGACGACTCCTCAATACATAATTAGTGGAGGTAGGCCCGAGGGCTCAAAACACAATCTGAAATTTCAGAGTGCCATGTGGCATCATTTCAAACACTTTCAAAGTAAAGATTTTTTTTTCTTGTTGCCTTTCTTTCACAGCACTTGAATTATTTTGTCATAATTATATGGAGAATCCTTAATTACATTGGCAATAAAAATATTAATACATTTCATAATATTGGGCACTAAGCCTACCTCCACTCCAGGTCCCAAAAGGGATCAACTAGTTGCCCATCTCTGCAGGCATTACATATTCCAAAGGCCCACTCTTGTTTGTTTTCCCATGATACTTGACGAGTATTTGTTGGGTACCTATTGGGTCTTTGGGGATGAAATTTATAAACAAAAGTACACACAATTTTTACACTGTGTAAAGAAGCCCTTGGGACCAAGCTTTGTGGGAATTAGGTCTACACTGAGCTCTGCCTCATGGGGCCCCTTATTCCCATAAAGCTTGGCCCCTGAAGCTTTACCCTACACCTTATTTCAGGAACATCCCACTCTTGGGGGCTTTACCTACCACATAAAGCTCTTGGAACTGTTCTCTAGTGTTTTTAGTGGATTTTGTCCACACTTTTTATCCTTGAATATCTCTCCTAGAAGAAAGAGGAGGAATCTTATGTTTACTCCTTAAGAAAGAGAAATTATACAGGCAACCTCTTCATTGTTCTTTGTCATTGTAAGATAGTGTATGCCAAGGTCTTGCTATTAGGGCAGGGCATTACATCTTGACACCAAGGGCTGAACCTCCAACAAAAACGAGGCATTATTACTGGATTTGAGGTGTTATCCATTTTCGTTAGAAAATTTCATGAATCCTTTACCTGAAGAGCAATGCTCAAGGAGGAAGGTGATATACAAGTTTTTATCAAAATAGAGGAAAGTTTTTTTTTTAAAACAAAATGATCCTTTGCAAAATTAGGAAAGTTTTTCACAACAAAAAGTTCACCTACTTTGCAAAGGAACAATTACATCCTATAATAGGGCCTTTGTTAATATCATACACATAATGGCAAGGTCTTACTAGTGTTAGGTGACCTAGTGTTGGGTGGTTACTTGGTTTGCCAGTTACAACTTAAAACCAATGTTGGCGGGTTGTAATATTTTGGACGAGTCCAGAGGATATGAATAAGGCATTTTTTTATCAAAAATTTAATGAATATGCATTCGAATATTTCAAAATTTTCTTTGTGAAGACAATTATGCATTTATAGAAAATTTTCATTCTTTGTCTATTATCTATTTAGATAACTTTTAGATATGCATAAGCTTATCCATAGCAAATTTCACATGCTAGTTTTGCAAAGACAAAAACATTAAAATTTTGAAAATCAAGTGTCTTGCAAAGGAATAAAACACTTAGATTTCTTTAAAGATCTCTACTGATTGCAGTGCAAGCTGCTTAAAAAAAAACCAACACCAATAGAGACACAAAGCCACCCCAACCTAACACAATTAAAATATCAAAAGCTCGTAGCAACTTAATCAACAACTTTTGTTGTTATTGAGCTCCATAAACTAGTCCATAAATAGTTGACACTATCACATCAAACTTGAATAGAAAAAGATCAAATCAAGGTTAGTTGGAAAGGAGAAAAAATGGTAAAAATTGAAAATGAAGAATTTATTACTTCCAAGTTTGGATGAATCATCTAATCCTCGTCAATATGTAACTTTTCAAAGTACTCAATTTTTTCAATTAACTCATAATTTTTCTTGGCTAAAATAACTTCAACCTTGATATATTCCTTTAAGTTTATATTTGATGTACAATCCAAGCATGGGTCATCAGGTCAATTTTTTATCACTATGATGATTCGATCTAAATTCTTCATTTGTAGATAGTACTGCTATCACATTGTCAAGACACCACCTAAAACAAGGTGTCACAAACATGTTGGCCCTGCCAATAGATAAGATGTTGGACACGTGCATTTATGTATGTATATAAATACATATATTATTTTGTGATTTATTTGTATGTGTTTGTGTGTATGTGCATTTTGTGGTATTGTGTGGTAATACAAATTGAGGAACATAATTGGGCAATTTGAAAGCAAAATAAATGGGTTTATGATCTGTCCAATATGTTTGTGTCATTTTAAAATGACATTGTTGTATTGGTGCATTTGTCCATATGTGATCTATTTGTGTATCATTAATAGTAGTGTTTTCTATAAAAGTGAGTTTTAAATTATAGTTATTCATGAATGCTTGTAATGTTGATGATTGATTTTTTTGGTTAAAAAATCAATATTAAAATCTCCAATTATCACAATTGGACAATGTGAAGGCATAACTTGCCTCAAGAACATTTGTGAAAAATGTCATCTCTCATTTCTCACAAATAGAGACATTGGTTCTTATTGGCGGGTTTGTAAGTGTATGGTTTCTACTCAATCTTAGCCTCGCATTGCTTGTAAAATCAAGTAGGTCAGTAGTGAAGAATTTGATTGCATGTTTTGTGACCCATGGATTGAACCATTGCTTGGACACAAGTTCATCAATCTTGAAGATTTCAAATCAAAACAAGATTTTTTCCTTTGCCTATTTAAAGAAAAAAAACCTGAAGGAAAATTTGTCTTAAGTCCCACAATAGAGGTCATGGGTTACTTTAACCTAAAAAAAATACAACAAGGAAAAGTGCAAAAGCAATATAGGAATGAGAAAGAAATTCCAAAGGAAAATTGTAGAGGCAGAAGAAGAAGTTTGTAGTTCAAAATAATATGTACAAGTGACAACTTAGAGGATAACATTTTAAAACTTCACTCTACAGTTTGACATATTGTTTTTTTTGTGGATAAGAACTTATTGTACATATTTTGTATGTACATAGTATATTGATTTTTGAAAACTTACAACTTAAACTTGAATATGTATTTATTATAACTTGTTTTGAAGTTGGAACTTTGTCTAAATCAAAACTTAGATTCAATAACTAATTTGAATTTGCAAATTGATTTGAATTTGATTTGAACTTTTTCTTACGCTCACATAATGGGCATGCTTTTTGGCCAAGACTGATTGGGGGTCTATTGGGATTTGTTTATGTGACTTAATCACATAAGTTATAATTTATTTTGAAGTTGGAACTTTGTTTAAATCTATAAGTTTTTGTGAATTTTTTGATTGAATATGTAATTTGATGATTCAAAAACTTGTTTTGAAAAACTTAGAACTTCATTTGAAAGTCAAACCCTATCATTGATAGTGAAATTTCAAAGTATTAATATTTCAAAATATCAAAATATCATGAAATTTTGAAAAACTTGACAAAAAAATAATCTATAGAATTAAACTTCTAAAGATAATATTTGAATTCTTTAAGCAACACTAAAAGAGGAAAAATTGAACTAAAATTGGAAAAAAATATTTTCCATATATAAATAAATAATTTAAACCAAAACCGAAAAAAATTTAAAATAAATAAAATAAATATATATATATATATGTTAAGAAAAATAATTTATAAAATTGATTTGACATACATAAAATAAAAATAAAGAGTTCTTATAGTTCAAATGAAGATTTTAATATTCTGAACTTAATTTTAAAATTTTATTTCAAAAATTAATTTTGATTGAAAAAAATAGGTGGATTAAAAACATTAAAAAGAAATTAAGTCATCTTTAATCTTTTTTTTTTGGACAATTTAGATTGATTTCAATTTTCATTTTGTTTTATATCAATTTGTAAAGATAAATTTCCGATAAATTTCAAAACTTAAAGCTAAAGATAATCAAATTGAAAATTGAAAATAACACATAATGAACATAGATATTAAATTAACCAAACATGGTTTGCAACAAGTTCAAAATTTTGAATACAAAGTAGGACATTGTTTATTTGATTCAATAGCATATTTATTAAACTATTCAATAAGTTTGAAATTAATTTGAAAAAATAGCACGTGTTATTTACAAGAATGTTTAATAGTTGGTATGCCTCAAGCATTGGAATGTTGTCAATGTGAATTAAATCCATAATTTACATCATGGAGAATTAACAAATGAAATTACTTATACACAAAAAATATCATTACCTACTTTGAATGGAGGATTGTGGGTTGATTTCACTATGATATACTAAATATAAGAATATTTACAACTTCCAGTTCACATTTGGAACAAAAATAATTGTCAAATTATGATGAAAGTAGGAAATATGAAAGTGCAAGCCATGTGTTGAACATATTATATGCAAACAACCATTTTGAACCTACTATAACATGTGATCCCATGATAAATTCTTCAAATATCCACACTTGTAATACATACGACACAAAATTGAAAAATCATAATATCAATAATCAAATTAATGAAGTTCAACATAAACAAAAAAGGTTTAATTGGAATTTTGAATTAAATATATATTTTTAGAAATAATAAAAATTAATCCTAAATGGTTGCCACAAGATATTGCATTAGCTTTCATTTTAAAATATCCATATTTGGGTTTAAACACATCACAAATTAAATGTTTACTTAAACATCTAAAATTCACATCCTAGGAAAATAATGATCATGAAATTCATCTTTTTCAACCCAAAAAACCAAAAATCATTGAAAATATTATGCATCCAAATGCTTCATATAATTCACTAGTTGTTCCACCTACTATTCAATGTGTGAAATTAGAAAAAATGTCAAAAAAATCAAAAATGATGCCAATCAAATGTGATGTTAAATGTGATAATATTGTTACAGACAATCTTATCAATTTAACAAGTAAATCATATTTTAATTAAAGAAAAAATAACTTCAATTGAAAACATACACAATAACAACAATATTAAAGATAATGTCATTGGTCCTTCAAGTAAAAATATTGCACATCATGTTTTCGATAAAAGAAAAACAAATATGGGTTGTGATTTTCCTAACAAAAATGTTTTAAAACTATTTAATGAGACTAATAAAAATGAAGAACGTTTTAATAATTTTGTCCAATTAACAGAAGAAAATTTAGCTTCAACAAAAAAGAAAAAGAAAACCTTGACCAAAAGAATGACGAAAAAAATATTATTAAATATAAGAAAGATATTGAAGACATTGTTAAACATGCATGTTCTTGTTGTAAAACATTGTGTTTCACATTTCAAATTCATCTTCTTTATAAATTATATTTTAACAAATTACCTAATGATTTTTAAAATGAAAAAAATAGAAGACCTTATATTTATATGTAATTCTTATCGAAAGAAAATTGATTGTGGCAAACAATTGAACATGACTTTACATGAACATATTACAAATAATCAATAGAATTTTTAATTTCTTCTAATTTTAAATAAAATTGAAAAACATTTGATTGCACCACGTCTTGCATTTACACAAATATTCCAACTAAAAGGGTATCGACAATATGGAATGCATGGAAGCGTTGTTAATATTTCAACAAATTTAGATTTGGTACAAACTATATTGTTGCGATTGTCATATGATGATAGTTCAATTGCAATATTTTTGAAAAAACATTAAAATACAAATCCATATATATGTCAAGTTATGTGCGTCCTAACATAATAATAAAAGTTTTACAAGAACTTTGCCAAACTCCATTATATAAAAGTGTAAAAATTTCAATTAGACCAAATTGGCAAGATTTAGTGGAATTAGCAAATACAATGAAACTACAAAGTTAGAAGAACACACAATTGATGCAAATTTAGAAATAAAAAAACTAGGCATGTTTGAAGAAGTAGTTGATGAAGATTACACAAACACATTAGTGCAAAATATTTTAAGTCTTGAACATGTTATTGATTACAATGAAAAATTGCTAATAATAGCTCTTAGAAAAGGTTCTCAACCTCTTGGATTATTTCATGATGCACATTTTGAAGAATAGAATTTTCCAACATTATTTTATGGGCATCCAAGATCATCATTTGCATGTTCTTATCAAAATATTATGCAAGTATAACTGATTAATATAAATATAAAGTTTGCATATCATATAAGTAATATATTTTGTAAAACAATCAAAGTTCTAATTCATTTTATATTATTTTGTGCATGGATTTGTATTCATAAAGTAAAATTGTTAGACCATGTTCTAAAGCTAGTGATGTTTCAACTAATGTAATTTTAGATAAAATATTGAAACCAAATTTAGGATATAAAGAATTAAGTTGCATAAGAACATCTTCAGATTATTTGGATCATCTTCATAAAAATGTGTTTGAAATGATTAGGCAACTTGGCCCACCAACATTCTTTGTGATATTCACAACATGTGTAACGAATTGGTCGATTTTTATAAAAACATTAATATAATTATATGATTAATACATTGGTGAAAATTGAGAATAAAAAATGATGATTCATTAAGTATTAAAGAACTTGTTAGAAATGATCCTATCACTTGTGCACGTTATTATGAACATAAAATGAATAGTTTTCGTAAATTTATCGGAAATATTGATTTGATATTTGGTAAGGTGAAAGATTATTTTTTCATAACTGAATTTCAATCAAGAGGTTTGCTTCATGATCACAAATTATTGTGGGTACAAAATGCTCTTACATTTGGTGTTTCAAAAAATGAAAAAATTTAATGTTTTGTAAATAAATATTTAACAACTAATCAAATAATGTTTCCAACTGAAATTTGTAACATGCAAATACATTAACATACAAGAACATGCCAAAAAAAGATCAACCAATTTGTCGATTTCAATATCCAAAACCACCAATGAAAGATACAAAAATATTATTGCCTTTAAATGAACAAGATCATATGCCAAACCATGGTGAAATTAGTATTCAAATTAAAAAGTTTATTGACATGTGATTAGGCAAAGATATTTCTTTTCAACAATTTTTATTAGATTTAAAAATAGATGAAGAAACATATATTCTTGGATTACATTACATAATTAAAAAAACCAAATTTTTTTTTTAAAAAAAAAACCAAATGATATACGCACAAATGTGTTTGGCATACATGTGGGATTTTTATGGGGAGCAAATATATATGCACAATATATCTTAGATCCATATGTAGCAAAATCATATTGTATTTATTATTTGACGAAAATAGATAATTTTGTAACTCAAGAAATGAAAATCATATTAAACAAGTGTAAGCATGAACAAATAGAAGCATCTAAACAAATTAAAAAGCTAGGAAATGCATTTGAAATGCACAACAAATGTTTAAACAACAAGTTGTACATATAAAATTATTCATACCATTATACCATTCAACAAGATCATTTCAATTTATAAACACATGTCAACAACAAGATAGAGCATTTGTATTATTACCACAAAAAAATACAAGGCTTATCTCCAAATTCCACAGAAATCCATTGCAAATTAGTAGTTGTTAATATATTAATTGAAATGAAAGAGTAAATGATTTGTGTTTAAAAGAATTTATAGCTAATTATGATACAAAAGTAAATAAAAGACGCTATAAAAGTAAAATAATTCGTTGAGTTTCATTCAATCAACATAAAAATCCAAAAAATCATTATAGAGAACTATTATTTCTATTTAAACCATTTCAAAAATCTGAACTCAATTTGGAAAATAATTGTGATTCATGGAAACATGCTTATATGGAACAAAAAAATGATACAAAAAAAATGTGAAAAACATTTATATATAATTTTAACCCATCCAACAATTCTAATATTGAATGGGATAATTTAGAATCACAAGTAAAAGAATACACAAAAATTCATCAAACAAATGGATGGGAAATTTTATTCCGAATGAAATATTGATAATGCAAGTAATCCACATAAAAATATATTATTCATTAATACTAAGAAATTGAACCATATGATGTATCATATGAAAATTTTGCATAATCAAAAAATTAAAATGTAAAAAAAAATCATTGATGCATAATGTTTTTGAATGAATAGACAAATTCATAACATACAAAAAGTTTTTTTCACATATGAGACAATTGAATAATGAACAAAGAGCTATTGTTGACAATATCTTATACCAAAAAATCAAAAACCCTACAAAACCATTTCATATTTTTCTCATAGATGGTGTAGGGACAGGGAAAATGTTCACCCTCATGTGTATTATACAAAACATGTTACTATATTATACTAAACAAATTACAAATGTTGATCCTTTAAAACCAAAAATCATGAAATTAACATACATAAGAAAAACAACATTTAACACTAATGGCACAACGATACATTCTGCATTTGCAATTCCATTGAATAAAAATTTAACAAAACTTAATGCATTAAGTGATGAAAGAAGGGACACTTTTATAAAAACATATGATCAACTTTGTTTGCTTGTTATAGATGAAGTATCTTTAGTTGGCAATAGAATGTTATCTTTCATTAATCATATATTATGTATTATAAAACAAGTTCATAATGAATTTGTGGGTGGATTAAATGTAATAATGACTGGTGACTTCTATCAAGCACCCCCCTCTTCAAGATTCATGGATTTTCAAACTAATAACCAACACTTTTAATACTATTGCATTAAATTAATTGTTAGAATATGTACAATGTTATGAATTACAAAAAGTGATGTGACAAGATGATATAAATTTTATTAACATATTAAATAGGTTGAAAACTACATCACAAACAATTGAAAACATAAACTGTATGAACAATAATTGTTTGAGGACCCCATTGATGGACAACACTTTACCACATTTATTTTACATAAATGCTAAAACAACTATGCATAATAAAAATATATTTCAAAACACATTAGGTGAAACATTCACATTCTTAGCATGTGATGTTCATACTGAAACATGCCCTTCTCAATTATCAAATTTACCATTTCAAATGGTTGGTTTACATTACGAAATTTTGGTTAATAAAAAAATGTTAGTGGAGTTATGTGCACGGAATTATGAAACATTTGATGGTCTTGTGAATGGTGTTGATGAAATTTTTGAAGATTTTAGAAGAACTATTTCAAAATCTTTTGTTTGGATACATTTTCATAATCCTCATATCAAACATAATACATGAATTAAAAATTTACAAATCTATAATGAATTCCCAAGGCTTGATAAATAATGGACACCAATTGAACATAAAATTGCCAAAATACAAATAGGTAGTAATCCTTCCCACACTATCACGAAAATCTAATTCCTAATTTAATTAGTTGCAACACGAATTATACATTGTTCGCAAGGGTTGACTCTTGATCATTTAACATTTGATCCGACTAGTGTGACAAAACATGGTCTAACATATATTGCATTATTGAAGGTTCACTCAAAAAAAATTTGTATTTACGTTCTTTGTTATTGAATAAATTTTTCGAATGGATCATTTTGTTCAAGAAGAAATGTTTCGATTAAGAACAAATGCACAATACAAACTTGTTATGGTTTATTTAAAATCCTACCGTTCAAAAATTTTAATTGTAGAATCTCTTAAATACTTGCTCTTTAACATTACATTTTGATGATGTCCTTGCAAATCCAAATTTATTAGCATCACATATTTTTTGTTTAAATGAAACAAGAATAAGAAATGTTCATTTAAACTCAAAAATTTATGATGCTTTATCACAAAAGTTCCATATATTTTCATGTTATGATGAACATGGCACTATGGTACTTAATGATGACAATTTGTCATTGATAAAAAGCACAATAATCACAAATTTTGGTGTTGAATTTATCACTGCACTTTTTAATGATAACACACGAAAATCATTATACATAATTACAATATATAAACCTCCCAAAATGCAAGTGTCACATTTTAATTCTATTTTTAAAAATATTATACAAAAATTGGGATTATCAATGTCCCCACAACCTGCAATCACAACATTAAAAGCCATCAAATCAACATTTGCAACTAGCTTCATTGTTTTACTTCCTAATAAGAAAGTTTTCAACACACAAGTATTTCAAATTTGAACATACTTCAAAGTTGGTTGCAAGATTTTGACCTCCTGTCCTCTTGTTGTAGATTTCAATCAACATTTTAACAACTATAACATTAGGAGCAAGAATCACAAAGATGGTAGCATAGTTAGTTACCAACTATTGTTCACCAAACCAAAAGCTTCCAATGTTTTTGCCAAACATTGTTGCAGGGTTGCTAATACTATATATCTTAACCAACTGCATGTATTGTGCAAAGAACTCAAGGTAAAATGATAATGCATGTGCATCATTACTACTCAACCCATTTGCAACTACCAAGATAAAAGCCTTGACAGATCGCCATATATCCTAGTGACCATTAACTCCATGGTTCCTAACTCCTCCAAATTTGCCCTTTGCATAAAATCCAAGATTGAATGTGTGGGGAAAAAGCACAAGTAGACAGGAAAAGGTTCAATCTGTACAGTAGTAGCCCCAACTCTTAATATAAATTCCCAATCTCTTCTTTTAAACCTATTTTTGAAAATGACCTCAAAATTGAACACTCGTATGAAGGACCCCACATTTAGGCAAAGGGAAAAGGTAGAAACAAAGCTGGACCCTATAATCAGAATTATTATCAAATATCCAATTGGATCTACTAAGTCATAATGGATATATTTGAACCCACTTCCAGGGACATTTTTAGATCCATACCTACTGACAATGTAACCTTCAAAATAAGCACCAAGCATTTTCTACTACACGTTAATGACGCCAACAACATTCAAAGGTGCAGTTCTTTTCTTGCTTGGGTTAGGTACTAGACAAACCATACAACACAATTGATAAAGTTCCCAAAAACAACATGAATACAAACAAAACAAATTTCTTGTACACTCCTCACTATAATATGCACAATAGATAGAAATTTGCTTATATTTTGCAATGTAATATACACAAAAAATTGAAAACTAAAAGTTTTATGAAACCAAAACCCATTGTAGTTATGGAACACTTGGATATCTATGGCACACAGAAATTGTGTGTCTTCTACACTATAATATACACAAGAGACAAAAAAATTGAAAACCTTATGAAACCAAAATCTAATGTAGTCATGGAACACTTATAGATTTATGGTGTGTTGTGATGTGCTAAAGCACAAACAAAAAACCCTTAAATTATTTCAACAACTCGGAATAAACTTCCCACAAGTGAGCAAATAGAAAGAAAATTACAAACATAATTCAAATCAAATGCTTCAAATATCACAAAACGTATAGATTACAAAAAAGATAAGATGCTAGAAGAAAATGTGTCAAGAACAAAACCAAATGAGATTATATAGCTACCAAGATAACTCATCACCTTTAGAATAAATGTGTTGAGGTGTACAAAATTAGGGTTTAGACTTAGGCTAGGTTTGTGTTAAATTTAGGGGTATAATGTATTAAGATTATAAGGGTTCATAGCTACATTTAGGTATGTAGTGGATTAGGGTTTAGATATAGGTCTATAGTAGATTAGGGTTTAGAGTACACTTTTCAAGGTTCCTTGCAACTTGTCCCTTTACTCAACCTTAAAATACTTTAGATTAGCAATAACCTAATCTTAGATCTAACAATAAATTATGACTAATTAAAGACGTTAAATAGTTGCATGGATACAAAGAAATAGGGGCCAAGGGCTACATTTGACACATAATTAGATACTTATTAACCTAATAGAAAAGAAAGTACATAAAGATGTTCAATTTTCCTAATGTATAGATAATGCATAGTGGGATTATATGGGAATTCCAAGGTATGACATCGCAAGCTATGTTTGACAAATTGAATGAAGGTAAATGACATACCTTGCAATTTCCTATCTACATTTTCATAACTATAATCAACCATACTTGGGCAATGACATATGTAAGGTATGAAAATGAGGTTGTACCACAAAAGTTTGCCATGAAAATGGGTCAATTGAAAAATTCTAACTCATAATCCAAGTGGGTCCCGCAAACACAAAACATGAATTCCATTTCAATTGGCTAACTTATCACTAATAGGTAAACAAGGTTATAATAAAGTAAAACTTGCAAAATTTGGATCCCATGCAATAGTCCCTATCCCTATGGCGGCAAGGCCCAACAAAAGCACTCATGAGAGGTAACAAGAGAGCGCAAGTTGAATACAAGTTGTGACACAAATAAAGTGTCAACACAAAATACCAATTCAGAAGTCCTAAAAAGAGTATGGAATTAGAATTGAAAGAATTAGACCTTGGAAAAATGTCTTTATTTCGATTTTGTTTTTTCCACTAACTATACTCCAAATCTATAGGCCAAGAAAAAAAACATTGTTGAAATTGTAAGAGATAGATAGGGAACAACTACCAAAACACCACCTAAGCAGCATCCATTCCATTAAGGACAAAATTCTATTACTGCGATGAAATTGTTGGCCATTTTGTGTTAAAGAAGGTAAGTTCATGTTCCACATGGCTCCCATTCCTGGCAGGTGTAGCACCAGATTCATTGCCACCCATTGAACCTCTGCCAACCCCAAAAACCAAAACCCATCATCTTATTATTATAGATTAAAATCATACCAAAAAAAATAACACTGGATTCTAATAGAATAACATTGTTCATGACGATCGTTTTTTGCTTCAAGAGTCATGGTGAGTGAAGTGTTGTGAAAAGCTAACAAGGTGCTTGACCAAACTCATTTATTTAGACCACAAACTTAATTTACTTGCATCAATTTTCCATGAAATTACTTGCATCCATGTTTGTTAAGACCAAATGCATCAAGGAAATTGTCAGTTATTTTCTTCCCATATGAATTAAATCTACAAACCACTACCCATCATATTTATCTCACATTAAACTTGATCAAATGCATTTCTAGGCGAAAAATAGACACAGTAAAAGGAACTCTAAGTGGTCACAGGGCAACCCAATACCCTAGATGGTCATGAAAAGTAGAACACAAATAGGGAGAGAGAGGAGAGGGGGTTCTCAATTGGATGAACCTAAGTTTCAAGGCCTGCACACTCAAAAAGGTCATCAATTTTTTCCAAGTCCACTGCTCCTTCAGAAGTTAAGTGATGGAACATGTTATTTGCAGCCAAAACCTCTTCTAAAAAAACCCTAGCAACTCCAAACTCAAATCTTATAAAACTTTGAACACGATAGTTTAGGGCTTCAATTACCATTTTACAACTACAAAGGATAAGCTCCCAAAGGACTGAAAGAAAAACAAAGTTACTTCACTTCATGAAATTCACAACAATCCAATGAGATTGACATTTTATGCAAAAAAGAACATGGTTGTGGGTCTTGAGGGTTTGTGGGCAAGAGTGCCTAATTTTTTACATGTCATAAGCTAAGGGGGGGAATTTGACTTGCCCTATTGCTTGTAGCCAAAGATGAGATCAATCTAGGAATGAAAATGCATTAACACATGTTAATTCTCCAATGCTAGCTTTGTAATGAAATCATTAAGGTCCTTTGCCCTGCATCATTTCCACATCCCCCTTTGTTATAGTTTATAATAAGGTGGGAGTGTAAAGGGCCATGAAACAAACAAGATCAACAATTTAAAATAGTGCACATGACGATTAACATCTTATGTTACTTCCTACTTTCACAACCAAACTCAACTAATGGAAAGTTCATTAAACATGAAATAGAAGTTGACAAGAAGATTAGTTGAAAGAAAAAGAGATTACTAGGCAGGTAACATCACATCACCCACAAAGATTCCATTTTGGCGGACACCCAAATTTAAACTTCCTTATACATGTTCATTCGAAGGTTTAGGGTTCAAGGTTTAAGGCTTACCATTTTTATGGAATGCCCAAATCCCATAATAGGAAAACATGGAAAAATAAACATAATCTTGAACCCAAACTTGCTAAAAATGAATTTGGGTTTATGAACCTCTTCACAAGGAAATCCAAAGGTGGAACAAATAATTTAGGGATGAGCTCAGTGCATGTCACTTACATCTTATGGCCACAACATTGTAGTAAGGTTGTGACCGTATTAGATTGTTATTAGTTAGATTATGCAATGGCTGCACTCAATACAAAACCAAAAGGCATTCCAAAAACCAATTAACCAGCTAACTAGAGGGTTTTTAATCAAAAGGAAATTTTTTTTTACTTAAGGTCCACTTGCTTATTGCAATACCTGCCAGCAAAGGTTATTTGGAAGTAGATTTGTGCTTGAGTTAACACAAGCCTACCAGGCTTTCGGACAAGTGGCGTCACTTGTAATCAATTTGACAAGAATGATCAACCAAGTAAATAGTGGAAAAATATGTTGGCACTCCATGTGTATTGTCATGTTAAACATTTAAATGGGAAAGGTTTGGATTTTGGGGAACTAGGGTTCCAAAATGGGAAAAGAATCAACATTAGAAAAAGGTCATGCTATCAGGAAACATTGGGATTGAAAGGGAAAAGATGTGAATCACTATACTTGGGCAGTTGGGCAATCAAGTAAGACTTGTTCACTTAGGTCAAACAACCTGCTAGTGTCAAATTGAGCTTGTGCTTATCTTTGTGCTGCTGCATTTTACAGTATCATATCCCTTTCTACAAATGACAGGGCATTTATTACTAATAGTGGCTATGCTTATTGAAGAAACTATCCTCCACAATATGACCCCATTAACCTTCAGCCTTAAAACCCCCAATTCCTAAGTCTTCTTAACATCCCAAAGCTACAGTAAACCTCAGAAATTAAACCCAAAATTGAAATTTAGGTGTGAACTTGTAGTAGAACTTAAATCCATCATACCCATCACAGTGGCATTTGCCAAAAAATAAATGCATTAGGTGCACCACAATACCGAAAAAAAAATTGGCAATCCAAGGCCAGGGTTTTATGGAGTGGGGTGGTAGAATTGCAATACTTAAAAGTTGATAACATCAAGTGATTAGGAGATTATCACATCCAAAGGGCACCATAGATATTCAAACATGGGCATTAGAAACAATATAATTCAAGGACCACAAAACCCAACCCAAAAAAAAAAATCCATAGGAGACACAAAGGTATGTGGCAAAAAACTATTTTTTTGCCTTACGAGAAAAAACAAGCATACCGATTAGGCCTGGGAAAACTCCAACATACTTGAGCATCACTATTTATAACAACGACTATAATAGTTGCCCCAAACAACACACCACCATTTCTTTGAAGAAATATAATGAACCTTTTGCACTCTTTTGGTCTCAATCCACTAGGATCACCATTTTTTGCAACCTCAATAAGAATGATTAGGTATTGATGAGCAAGTTCAGGCCATGTCACCTCATTCACAAGGAGATCACCCCCAAACTTTAAGCCTTGAGAGGAACAAGAACTTTGCTCCTTGCCATCGGTCGCCACCAGTGATGTTCAAACATTTTTAGACAAAGTATTCATTAGCCATCAACAGTTAATTTCAAAACCCAAAAAGTTGCCACCAACCATCTTTCCTTAAAAAAGAAATACCTTAATTAAGTTTTCCTGCTTAATCCACCTACTATGTCCACATTTTAAATAAGGAAAAAAACCCATTTCAATCTAAGTAGTTTAAACATTTTCATCAAATAAACCAGTTCACTTAATGTGAAACCGGTTTTAATAAGGTAAAAGGTGCAAAAGTTGGATCCAATGCAATAGTCCTTATCCCTGTGGGGGCAAGGCTTAATAAACATTCTTGTTCTCTCAATTTGGGACCAAAAAAATTCAAAATTTCAAAGAAATCAACATTCAAAAATTGATTATCATTAGTTTACCACCAAGCAAGTGGATATGTATACATAGATGAAAGGTTAAATAACCTTTAAAACAAAAATAATTCTCAAATAACCAATGTTTATGAAGATTCTTTCATGGATGCCCCAACAATAAACACTTTTTTTTTTCTTTTTCACCCTCAAAAGTTTGTTCATCAATTGAAATTTTATTTTTATTTGGATGGTAAGGTTTAAATTTGTTCAAAATTTGTCATTAAAAAGGGGATGATTTCTTTCACATCATATTTAGTTGTGAAGTACCCACACTCCACACCAACCCACAAGGATTTGAAACAATGTTAAGGTTTATATTAAAAATTTACCAAAAAAAGTAAGTAGGAAAATATTAAAATTTGCCAAAAATAATTAGGTACGAATTGTTTTTTTATATTATAAAAGTTACCAACGATTATAATTGTTCTAAAAGTTTTTTTTATTATTCATTAAATTGATTTCAAAATTTCAAGATATGTATATCAATATATTGAAAATAATATTGTATTAAAACAACTCCATGTGTAATTGTTATTATTTTAAAAAATGTTTGATACACAAAATTAAGTAGTGGTTTCAATTGCTTTGGTACATGTTTGCAAAATTGCACCCAAGCACAAGGTTTTCAAGAAACTTGTATTATGGTTCCTCACCATGCTTGTAAGGATTTGTGGAGGCAAAAAAAACGATGATCACAAACCCAAACAACCTACCCTTTTTCTTTTCCAATTGTCGAATGTGATCCGTTTCAAAATGCTTAGCCATAAAATTCTCAATTGATATCAACTTTATTTTTGCAACCAAAATTAATATTTGATTAGTCAATAATTTTGATAATATAAACGTTACTAAACATTACTTGCTTTTTTACAACATTCACAACTTTAAATCAACTGATGATTCTAATTAAATGATATATACTAATTTTAGCAACATGGGAAAAATTATAGATTTGGTGGATCAAATCTTTCCAAACTCCTCTCTGCATGCAATCATGGTCTCACTTAACATTACTTTAACATATTGTTCACTCAAAGACTTCTCCCACATATACACTTAGGCATTTTGATAGTAAGCACCTCATAGTGATTGTTCCCCTTTTTGAGGCCTTAGAATAGTGTAGACACCATATTCTCAGAGTTCCCAAAAGATTGAGTTTCATTTTTCGAATGTAATTCCCCAAGTTTTCACCTCACATTCTCCACACCCCACACTTCCAAAACCAATGGTTTTTTCAAACCAACCAATTATTCACTATTAATCTTCTTCATCTCCACTATATTTAAAAGCTTTTATTCATGTTTCTAAGTCTACACATATCTAGTCTCCGAACTCTAGTATGTAGCGGAAAGAAGATTGAAGTTAGAAAACACATAATATATGAATGTGGGCATTCCTCCTAAACAACCACAAAACCTCCCAAAAAAAACACAACTTCCAACCTCTAGCCAAATTCAGTTTTGAATAACAAAAGGTATTTAACTTCTTCAAGATACACCTTCTTACGTTCTTCGTCAATATCCTCTCTTCATAATCAACCACCAAAACATCTCCATGAAACCTGTCATTGCCAGAAGTCATCAAGAATTCAAAATAAACATTAGCCCTTCCATAGCTTTAACATTAATTACACAAATGCAACACCACAAGCTTCTCTACTGCTATTAACTTGCAACAAATAACGTTGTAACAAATTTCTAACTTTAGGGTTTTGAGTGTGAACAAGAAGTTGTTTTAGGGTTTTTCAAAGAAACATGTTTTCTTTTCTGTTGGCGGCTGAGGATTTTTGCTTTCAATGGTGTGGAGACAAGGAAGGTTGCAAAATGGAGATACACCAGTGTTTGGTAGCATTGAAACCTTGGTGTCATTTTCTTCAATTTGGTATGTATGTGGTGTTGTTGGACGCATGATGATGGTGTGGCCAAGGAGCTGCCAGGTGAGGTGCGTTTGGTGGAAGTCTTACAGAGCAGTGGTGGAAGGATTTATAGAGAAGATAAGTAGTGCATATTTTTGTTTGGAGAAGGCCAGAACTTAGAAGTTATGGGAGAGAGGTTCTTAAATCTCTATCTCAAGGGAAAGTACAAGATAATTTGTTGCGCAATGTATTTAGGGAGGCAGAATGTTTATCTTAGAACTGGATTTGATGGTTGAAAAGGGGGAATGACGAGAAGTTCTAAAGATTTCGAGAGTGGCCAACAACTCTTTTCAAAAGTCTGTGTTTGGGTTTTGTTCGTATCTGAGTTTTATTGTCTTGCTTTTCAAGAGCGAGGACCCTGATTTTGGGAACTCCGAAGGACTGCAATAATCCATTGAGTCTACAAGGTCAATCATACACAGGATGGGTGTAGTTTTTTGTAAGGATTCTTGAAGCAGTGATTGGGGGAAATTGATGTGGTGTATTTTTGTTTTCTATCTTGTCAAATGGAGTGATGGTGTCAAAGAAACAGGATTGTGTGATTTGTGTGGGCTGAGGGATTTACAGTACCGTATGTAAGCTAGAACTAGAGTTCCTGTGGAAGTCCAATGTGGTCTGGGATTTGTGTGGGTCTAAAGACTTTGAGAAGAGAGGCCAGTGGGCTCAAGAGAGTGAGATTAGAGCGATTTGACCCCTTGAAAACCTCAAGCCTCTCTATGATGAAGAAGGCAATTTCTTTGCTGTTTCCTAGATAGAATTTAAGTGGTCTTTGGCTCAGGCTAGAATGAAATTTGGAGAGTGTATTTGCCATTTAGTATACGTGTTTTGCATTTTGTTTGTTTGTGCCCTCGTTCTTTGTCACAACCCAACACATTCATATCCACACAACAAAAGAAGAACCCATCAACTAACCACTCCCTTGTTGAGTTCTACTTTCGATGGTTTGATCCACTTTTCATTAAGTCTTCATCCTCCTGAGAACTTTTATTGTACTCTCTTGCATTTCACAAAATTACTACAAAACCTCCAGTTTTGATTCTAATATTTGGAATCGGTTCTAGATGTGAACCCAAAACCAAATTCACAGTTCCATTTATGTGTGGACCAAAACTGAAACTGTTCTAATTTAATTTTAAAAACCAAATTTAAAGATTTTTCATAAAAGTAAAGATCTGCCCAACACTGGTCTTTACACAATCGAACTTATTTCCTGGATTTGTGATTTGTTTTTTAACAAGAAAAGTGAGAAAGATTCCTTGAGAGAAGACTCATCCTACTGCCTGCTCTAGTTCATTCCCTCCATTGACGATGCACTTGGCAAAATTCATAGTTGGCCTTAGAAAGGAAAACATGTAAGTTTTAAAAATATTAATTGTTTGTAAGAACAAAAGATATGCAAAATGCCTGTTATTACAAAACAAGCAAATGGGTTCCATCTGAAATCAAAGGACATAATTTGGTGCTAGAGATGATAAAGCAAGGTCTTGTGAAACACTGAGGAAATTTCCAATTGTATCTAGAGGGCATAGTGTGCAGAGGAACTTTTCCTTCACAAAAGCTGAGGCATTTTGAAAAGAAGGAAATGCCCATTCTAGGAAGCATTTTGCTTGTTTACATTTTCCTCCCATGATACTGGTCAAATGCCCATTGGATTTCAAAGGACTTAATATTTAGAAAATGAAATGCTAACCATAGCAAGCATTCCACTTATTCAAAATGCCACACCCTTTGTGGAGGAAAACTTCAAGTTGGTAACATGCCCTCTGAATACACTAGAATTTTTTGTTGGTGTTGTTATTATAAAACAACCAAAAAAGTTCATCTGCAATCAAAAGAAAGGATTTGATGCTACAATGCAATAATTCAACCTTTTGTGAACAACAAAAAATAATAGGTAAAATTCTTTTCTTCACCTTCCAAAGATGTCCAAGAGTCTTCACCATGAGTAGAAAATGAAAAATTCTTACTCAAATTATGTTTTTAAAATTGGGTCCAGAGATATGGACATTTTGATACGAAGAAATAAACCTTCTTAGAAGTTTGATTATCGACTTTTTGAACTTTGCACTTATGCAATGAAATCCCATAGTCTCTATCTTTTCCCTTTTAAAATGATTTATGTCTTGAAAAACCCACCGAAAATGGACACCAAGTTAGGAGGGGTCTGAAACCAGACTTCCCACATGGATCCCACTTCTCAATGACCCTCTGTGATACAGCAGGGCAGCATGAATAAGGCATTCTTTGCATATAATGCTCAGGACACTATTCCCTCAAATGGTAACAAGTTCTACGAGTGCCTGGCCTGTTCTAAAGTGCAATGGGTGTTCTCAGCTATTGATTAACATAACTATAATGTTTTCCACCATTAATTCACATCATAAGTGGAACTGGGAGAAACAAGGCATCACAAACATGGTGGCCCTGCCAATAGATAAGATGTTGTGCATCTACCTACTGTGTCCACACTCTGAACATCAAAACAATCTGTTCCAATCTAAACAGTCTAAACACTTTCACCCAAAAAACCGGTTCATCTAATGTGAAACCGGGTCTAATAATGTACAACTTCCAAAAGTTGGATCCAATGCAATAGTCTCCTGTCCCTGTGGGGGCAGGGCCCAACAAAAGTGGAACTAGCAGATGGCCTGCCCCACCTAGGAAAAACCTAGAAAAGTACCTGAATAGACACCAAAACCCATTACTCATGGACACCATCCATGATCATCCATAGCAATTCCACAAACCAGATGAAAATATTATCCCATGTCCTTCATTTTTTTCTATTCATCCATGCCTAACTAAATTGCATAGTTCAAAATTTGGACATTGCTAGGATGGATTTGGACATGCTATTCAATATCCTTGCCACCACTGCATGTAAAATACTAAACAATTGAAAACAAGTGGCTATGCTAATTAATTCAATTTCCATTATAAACCACCACATATTATTGATACCCAAGTCATTTATTCACAGTTGGCACCAAAATTCTTTGTGAGAAAATTATTTTAATTTTATTTATTAGAGAACTTGCCATGGAAGGTTCATTTTACTATGCAAAGAATTGGTAGAATTGTTTCTAGTATATGTGGAGGGTGCCTTATCCTAACACCAAGTATCAGACTGGTATGATGAAATGGATGAACCCACCCAAAACTGGTTGGAACAATACTAGATGAAATTATTTTGTAATTACAAAAAAATTGCAATCTGGTGAAAAGGTTATAATAATTATTAATAACAATAAGGGCTATTATTGAGAATCTCATATAGCTAGCAATAGCCTTAACTAAGTGATATTTTTGAGAGGTTTTCAGGCATCAACCCCCATGACAACAAGATGGACCCCTATGCCACTGGCCCAAGTATATCAAAGTTTGTGTAAAGTCACCTATCCCAATACCATTTCAATCAAAGTCGATTTAACTTCAAAGTTCTTATAGAACCTTGCTAAATTAGTTTCAATTTAATGTCCAAAGATGAAAGTTATTCTAAATTCAATAATTGTGCTCTGTTGGACCAACAAATGACAAATTTGCACTCTACATCAGCAACTTTCTAGCAGTACCAAAAATGAAGTGAGGGCCCCAAGATTTGGGAGGGTCACAATGTGGTCACATCCAAAGAAAAGAAACACCTATCTTAATATATAAATGTAGGAGATCTAAAACAATTGATGAATGGTTTTAGTGAACTCCCCATGGTTTGTATTTAGTTGAGTTTGCTTAGGCAATTTTTAAAAATGTCATCTTGGAGAGAGGTTATGTGGGTGAAGAACACACACATTCATCATTTTGTGAACCTTTTATTCTTGATACTTATCTCTATTTTTTTATGATTGTGTTGATGTTTACAACAAAATCATAGTTTTGACGCTAGTAGCATTGTGAATGGTTAATCCTAAAGCCAAGTCCACTAATTTGAAATGATTAACTTTGTTCATTTTGGCTACCTTTTTTCCTAAGGTCAATTTCATGACTAAACAACCCTCAAAATAATGAAATGAAAATTTGTGAAAATATGAAGTTGGCATATTGAAAGTCATTGTAATTATCATAGGTTACACTTTGAATAATTTCACTACTCATATGACAATATCATAGTAGACAATGGAAAATTTTATAATTAAAAAATTAAAAAAATGATTTTTTGGGTTAAAAATTATTCATTTAGTGAATGTGAAAATTGACTTTAGGTTACAATAATATCAAAATTAGGTGTGATCATTATGACTAATAAAAAAATGTATTTAATCAAATTGAACATAATATTATACATGTGATGAATTTAATATTTACATAGATTTGTAAATCTTAACTAACGTGATTGAAATCAATCATTCAAATTATGACATGCGATTGTTGTGCTAATTTTGATACTAATATTTTACATGTGCATAATATTAAAATTAAAAAATAATACTATATAATTATTTTCTGAATTCAATTACCAAAAAAATAGTTTAGAACATACCTCTCATATTATGATTTTGCAAACTACCAAGCATATGTGTCAATTTGTAGTTGGAAAGGCAACTATCTATTGTGGCCATTGAACATTTAGATGAAAGGAAAGATTAAAAATGAACCCATGTCATCAAAATTGGTCACATCCAATAATGGATGATAACCAAGTTGTTTTTGCACCTAATAATATTTGTTTGTTGATTAACAATACATGAATGACTAGACCACATGAGGCAATGCGTCTTCGTCATTGTTGATATGAGTGCCCATAAGCCTACATTGTTACTTTACAGGAATGTAGATAAATGAAAATTGGGAAACCAAATGCTCCAATGCAATCAAATTAGGTTGGATGTACATAAATGAGAAATGACATGTTCAAAGTCATTGTTGAGTAGAAAGGAAGTTGTACAGATGGCTGCTTTTTCCAGTGGTACCACATCACCAAGTTAGACATGACTAGGAACAAACCGTGAGTCGCATACCCCACATCATGGATGAGCCCTAATAATCTCATCAGTTGTGAGCAAATTTCAATCATCTGAGGGTGGTCTTGATTGTCCACTACAAATGCCATGTTATTCATTCCAATCCGGGTGGGACCTTGCTGTTTCTTCTCACCTCTTTCCCTTCTCTGCCATCATACATTTTGCACAGAATTGCCTATTGCTAGCAGCTCAGCATAGACGTAATTTGATAGCAGCACATAACCAACAGCATTTTCAAGCTCCAATTCAATGAACTCATTTAGTAAAATGTTCTCCCATCTTCACATCACAATGTGGATTCTGCAAGCCCTGTGCAAAGCCTTTCACATATGGTTTGCTGGTCATCACCTTGATCATATTCTCTGCCTCCTGTAGATGGCCAAACACAGCCAAGAAGGTTGACCAAGCAAGTGAAATTCCAAATTTGCATAAATCATGTACATTGTAGACTGCAATCATTGAAGCATAATAGTGTATGCCTTCATCCACCAAACCTACATGGCTACAAGCTAAAAGAAGACATACAAAAGCTTCACATAGTGTCCAAAATGTTTAATTTAGCTTTCTTACCTCATCAGGTACCAGCTGCCCAAAAAATAACAGACCACATTTCATCATGGCTTTGTCACTTCTGTTGATCTTTTTCTAGTGTGATGCATCACATTCTCAATTGATCTACAATAATCAATGATTCAACCAATTTAGAGATTGAGAGCAGACTCCAGGCATGAACACAAAACCTGAAGTCACAAAACCACCAGTAGGTTTGATTACAAATGCAAACAAGGCAGGGACATAACATCTTTCGAGGACAAATTGGATGATTAGATACAAATATTTGCATAGGACTAGCTTCTGCAAAGAAGCCCATGTGAGAAAACCGCAAAAAGCAACAATTCTGAAAACATGTCCCCTTTTTCTCAAAAGAAACAGAAGCCTCCAAGTCATAACAAAAAGCCATATTTCTCCAAAACTCACCTTCTAAATTCAAACTCATCAACAAAAGTAAACTTGAGCTTTGGTGCATACATTGCTGTTGCATTTGTCCAAATAGTTCCAGTGCCTTCTGCACTTTCCTACATTTCACATGTCCCAGGTGACCATATCTCAAGATGCCATCTTGTTGAAAAATCTCCAAGCATCCTCAACCCTGCCACATTTGCATACATGTCAACCAAGCTACTCCCAACAAAAACATCTGAATCCTATCCAGTTACAATGGTCTGCTAATGAGCACAGCTGCCCTCTTCAAGGGCAACTATGCTGACACATATAACAGAGTTGGGCTGCATACCCAAAACAATAACAGAGTTGGGCTGCATACCCAAAACAATAACAGAGTTTGGCTGCATACCTTTGTGTTGCATAATTTGTCAAAATAGTCCTGGTGCCTTCTACCCTTGCCTACATTTTACATGCCCCTTGAGTTACCACATCTAAGATGGCATCTTGTTGAATACTCTTCAAGCATCCTCAAACACTGCCACATTTTGCATACATGTCAACTAAGCTACTCCCCACAAAGACATCTGAATCCCATCCAATTTGAATGATCTGCTCATGGGGACACCTGTCATCTTCAAGCATAACTATGCAGGCATGTATGCAACATCCCACAAATGGTAACAAATTTGATTGCACACCTTTGTGTTGCATTTTTTGGAATAGTTCTAGAGTGCCTTCTGCCCTTACCTGCATTTCAAATGCCCCAAGTGACCACATCTGGAAATGGTATCTTGTTGAACACTGATTTCCAAGCATCCTCAACACTCCCACATCTGGGATATTGTCAACCAAGCTACTAGCCACAAAGACATTTGAATCCCATCCACTTTCAATAATCTGGTCATGGACACACCTACCCTAGATTCAATCACAACTACACTGGCACATGCAACCTTGAGTCATGGACGGCACTGAATTTCAGTTGCCCAAATTGCAATTCGTAACTCTGTGGTATCAGAATGCCCAAGGTTGCTTTCCAACTCTCTTTTGAAAAGATGCAGAGAATGCGGTTGCTGAGATCACAGCAACTATTATCTCTTCCTCCGCTTGGTTCAATCTTTACGGTGTCTCTACCACAACGGTGCTGCGGCAATGAAGAGAGACTCTGTCCTGAGGTAGAGCTTGAACGAATCTCATAGCTTTACACTAGTTAGTCCCAAGCCTGGCTTTACACTAGGCCAAACTAAAATATAACATTTTAATTTGTGACTGTTTGCTCCTGTGATGGCCACAAGTACCCCCTACAAAATATACCTATTAATTTGGGGAAACCTATCCACAACCCTTGGGGGAAATTTTGTAAAAATAAAAATATTATTTATTCGCTAAAATTTACACCATACAATCAAGTGAAGCTCGGCAAAACTCGAAAATAGAACCATATAGCCACTTTGCATCTTCAAGGTGTATTTTAACTTTTCAAAGCAAGAAGGACCAAAAATGAGATCATGAAAAGATGAGTGCAAATTTCCCTTTCAAGATCCAAAATCAATCGGAATGTAATGTCTCTCTTGGCACCACCGCAAGTACCTACGTCGTCCGCACATTGCTTAAGAAATGAGTCTTTGTGTATTTTATGAAACACATGAGATAATGGAGATAAAAGGGCTATAATCCAAATAATATTTTATTATAATTAAATATATTTTAAATACAATTTCATAATTAATTTTAAGCAATTTATTTATATTTAAGTAAATTATAAATTATATATTTTAATTAGTTGTACCTTATAAGTTTTGTGCATGTTATTTGGAAAAAAATAAAAGTAACTTCTCTAAGTGCATTGAACATCATCTTCAGTATTCATTCACTTATGAATGCCCCTAAAAACTTCAAGAACATGTAAACCTTAAAATTTTGGAAGTTGGTCTGATGATAACCTTGACAGCTTAAGGTTTTGAAAGTTTACTGTGTTTGTGCAGTTTGTTTATCAAATTGTTTTGTTTTGTGATTCTCAATTTGTTGCCCATTATATTGCCAAAATTTGAAAAAATTCGAAAAAATCTAAAGAGCTATAGCCAACATCAATAGCAAAGGGTCACATGAATGAAAAGAAACATGAAATATCAAGTGCAAGATTCAAGTTCAAGCCCTCATTTCTAAAATTTTGTAACTTGGAAGGTTTGATCCTCCTTTCTAGGTGTGTGAGGTTTGGTTTTCAGAACTAGGTATTTTTAGAGCAATATGAGGGGAGGGGCAAGAATTATTGATAAGATTTTATTTTGATGATGAAAAGCACCTTAAAACTAGATCAAAAGATTTGTGCCATTGTGATGGCCAAATTTAGGAATCTACAATAGGGGTAGCACAAGCATTTACATGTGGTTGCAATGATGGCTAACATTTTACATGATTAGTTGTTAACTCCTTCCCAAATGACATTCAAGTTGTCATTGCCATGTTGTCTTTAAATCAACAAATTACAAAAATATATGGGCATACACTTGGGATTTTCATTTCCATCCAAAAACACGTTATCATCTATAAGTTCCAATGTGCATGTATGTGTGCTCATTGCAAATGCTAAAATGAACCATGGATAAAATCTTGATTTGTGATGTTTGAAACAATGTCCCTGGGATCAATATGTTGTAGATATCAAGGAGATTATTGGAAAGGATGCTCACTTTTGTTGTGTATTTTTTCAATGTGTTATTGTTACTTCTAAAGGTCTGTAATTGTTGAAGCAATTGTGCTTGGATGTTGCAAGACTATTCAATCCCATCCACATATATATATATATATATATATGTTACATGAGATTTTTTGTGGAAACTTTGATATATGGTTTGCTTATGCAACCAAAAAAAGTCAATATGGAGAAAACCCTCATGTTTTTGGAAGCACAATAAAAAATTTCTTGTATTAAAATCAAATGTTTGTACTTTGCACCTTTCATATATTAAATGAGAATGGTTCCAATGTCTTTTAGGTTGATGTTTTTCATTAAGTCCAAGCTTTAAAATGCAACATCAACGTTTGTGTCATTGACAATTTGATAATATTTTGTTATTTTTCTTAAACACAAAGTTCTATGATATTAAAGTTGAGAATGTGCCAAGAAGTCCTTTACAAATTTCTCAATTTCAAACATGAAATGAAAAGACACTTTTGAATTTGATGTATGCCAATTTTATCCTCACCAAATTTTTTAATGCACACATAGGTTCATCCCAAAGTATTAGTGGTAACTCTTCAAAGTGACAACAATATAAATAAAGAAAAATCAAAGCACGATCCATAGAGGTTAAAGTTTCAAACATTGTGATAATAGGTGTTGTGGGAGCTTTGGGATGGGATGGGACTAGGATGAAGTGACTCTCACAAACACTTTTTGATCAACTCATTTACACAACCCAAACAATGTAGGCGGTTAGTTTAAATGGAATCACATTGGGTCATGGACTCACTTTAGATTCACCAAAAATTCACATGGCCTAGACTTGGGACGAGGCGTCAACTCCCTCCTTATAATATATTATGGAGTTATTTGTGATGACTAGATAAAAATGACTAAAATTTTTAAGAATCCCAAAATGGACTAAACAAACTAAAACATATCATGTCCTAGATCTTTGAAACACCATAATTTTTTCAAATATGTATTTTTTCAACATGTGATTGCGTTATGTTATGGACTTCATCAAGATTTTTCTTGTGAGCTAAATATGTCTTGATTTAGAAATGATTTGGATAAATGCAAGGTAAGGTGGAACACTTTTTACATCTCATTACATTTTTTAACAAGGTGTAATGAATTGACATACTATAACAAAATTAAAAATTCATTAATATGTTAATTAACAATTTTTTAAGGATGTTAACTTGAATTATTAATAGATTACAATAAATGTGCATTAAAAAAATAATAGAATTTTGAAATAAAAAACATGGATTTTTTAATTTTTTGGTCCTTTTTTATAAGTGATTAGTCTTTATCATTTTTGCCTCAAACTTCTTATAAAAACATAGTATATGGTGTTTATTTTAAAAATTAACCTAAATAAATAAAAAGTTACAAAATCCTTCCTGAAATTGGAGTTACTAACTTTTGAAACACACTTAATATGGTTGATATTTTCAAAAGTTCTCAAGCTTAGTTTCATTTCTTACAAGACTTGGTTGACACAAATGTTTAATAATGTGTTAAGGACAGCCCAATAGTTGGCCCTTACTTAAATGGGCCTAGAGGGACTTATTTCCATGACTTCCAAATTGTAATCACATATTCAAGTGATGTCACCCTTATATCAACTAGGTCCTTCAAAATTAGGTTCGTGGGAAGGAAGTTTGATTTGGGGATGTGTAAGAAAGACATCAATGCTTTTGCTATTTTAGTGTTTAATGTTGGGTTTCTTTTGCATTACTTCACACACATCACATAGGGTCAATGTTTTCATCAAGTTTTTGAATTGTTTTGTTGCATCACACCTTTTTATTGATTTGTTGTTAAATTTCATTTCTTTCTTAATGATTCATTTTGAATAATGTTGTTTTGGATGGATAATCATTGAAATCAAAAAAGGTGTTTTAAGATGATTAAAGATCTTCAAGCAAGGGCAAAGGTTAAATAGAAGAAAAAAGGGTTGTAAAGTGGCAACATATTTGTTGCACATGGCAAAGAATAGAACAAAAAGTTACAAAACTAGCATGAGGGCCGTTCTTGCTTGAATCAAGGGTTGTTGACAATGTTCTAGTGTCCATGTTGAATAGAGATATTACAAGGGCTACACTTTGCATTTGTAGAATAATTTTTTTTCAACTTTATGTGTTCTCGGGTTTTTTTTACTAACAAAAGTAGTGATGTAAGAGGTGTGTCAAATCCCTTTGTTACTTCCAATACTCCTGAGTTTTCCAATTTTTTAAAGCAAATTTTTGTTGAACAAGATGTTATATTAGGTCTAATTTATTCTTTAAGTGAAGTGAAACTCTTTTACTTTATAACCAAATTAGCAACAAAACATGTCATTTTAATAGTTGTCATTACAAGGAATCCTATCCATTCCAACTGATGCATTTGTGACTTATGTCCAAATCAATCATTTTTGTGACTATAGATGTGAGTGTCCTCTATGGCACTTGGTAAAAACAACTTGTAGTTGCATAAAGTGGTTTGTGTTGCATATGCAATTTCAACTTGCACTAATCTCGATTTGGATGAATATGAAGATAACAAATACATTTATATCATTTGTTTTTAGTGGCATCCAAAAAAAATGAAAATGTAGTTGTTTCTACAACTTGGAAGGTGGTTCATAGGCCATTGGACACCATGTGGCATATTTCCAACTTCATTTGCAACTATAAATCCTAGTTGCAAATGCACATGTAATTAATTTAAAAAAAAAGAGTTGGCCAATGAAATTGTTGGATTTGGTGGTTTAATTATTGTCCTTTAATTATTTTCAATGAACTAACCATTAAATCATGTGTAATAAGGTTTGGTGGGTTTGTAAAATTTTTAGAGGACCCATGACAATTAATGGTAGAAATAGGGGTAGGTAATAAGTAATATGTACGTGACTAAATAGTAGGTATTAAATAGTATGTAAATAGGCTATTAATGTAGGTATTTCATTGTGTTGAATGAAATAATTTTATGCTTAAGTAATTAATTAGGTAGGCTATGCAACCAATCTATTAAATAGGCAATAAGTAGGATATGTAGTAGCTAGTAAGTAGTTAATATGTCATATGTATGTGGGTTAAGTAATAGGTATTTTATCATGTTGATATGTGATTTTTTTGAACTAGTTACTTAATTAAGTAGGCAATGCAATTTATTTATTGAATAAGCTAAATAATAGGAATAATTTTTGACCCATTTATAAACATTATATAATGAATAAATCATATAGCATCCATGTAAATTACATTTTGTTGATATAACTATGATATTTTATTTTAAAAATTATATAATATAATTTTAAAAATCAAATAAAGGTTTATGTAATGTTTTAAATGAAGTAAGATAAATAGAATGCACATAATTTTTTTGCCACAACAAGTGGGGTTGCTTGGTGGGTAAAGGAGTTGATCTCCATCCTTGTGGTTCAAAGAAATTCCCACCCATGACATGGGTTGTGGTCAACATGGTTGTTGACCAAATATTCCCTACCTATGTAACCAATTTAAACTTGGTGCCTACTAGGTCAACACAACAAGTGGCCTACTTAACAACCTAGTCTTGTTTTTTTTGAGTTTAACCTATGTAATGACACATGTCAACATGGTATAGGTTGAACTTATTGAAATAAAAAAATTACATATATAATATATTTTAATATCTAAATAATAAATATTTTAAAAATAAATAAAAATAATATGACTACATTATTTAGTTGTAAAATCAATCATAAAATGATAATGCCACGTAAGTTGGTTTGGATGGATGTAACATTCATGTAAGTCACATCTTTATGTAACTACCATTATAATTGGGTGCCATGTATTGTCTTTTATGACTAGAATTTTATGCAACTTGACGAAAGTGATTAGGCCCCAAGTATCAAGTCACATGTGGTAATTATAACAAAAAATTAATCGTAAATCCAATGATTTAGTTGTAAATTCATTGTGAGTTCAAAGGTCAAAAAGTTTATTTATTAAAGGTGCACCACAAGAATGTGTCATTGGTTGTCAAATGTTGAGAATTCATGAATTCGCCTAGGGAGTTTCTTTCAATTTTATCCTTATGCCAAAAAAAATTCAATGAATTCACTTTTATAAACAAGGCTTCCATTTTGTCATGGTGGTCTTTTGAAATGTTCATGTGTCCAGATCATAAAGAAATGGTTAGAAAATGAATGGCACCTCATGTTTACAACATACAACCCACATAATATTTGCTAGAAACAAAAGTATTTTTTTTTGTAACATGTTTTTTTCTCAAAATCTTGCACATTAATAGTGGGGTTTTTTACTTTACACTTATGTTTCATCATATCAACATACCTTACATAATTTTAAAAGGTATGTCTTTTAATAACATGTCTTATGTACATAATTTAGTTTCAGATAAGCTATGAAAAATTATTGATATTATTAATGGCATCTTCAAGTGGTACAAATATGTTTTACTACTCATTTTTTTCAAATTAATGAACTTATAATATTGAATATGAACAACTTAAAATGCAAGGTTGCTTTTGTGATCCTTTATTCCCTAAGTTTTCTAGATTGCACATTCAAGTTATGATAGGTGATTACTTAAGATCTAGGTGTTTTTGAAAGATGAAAATGTTCAAATTCTAGATTCTAGGAATTGGGGATTTGACTTGAATTTTAATTAACTTTGAAAATGTTTTTGGTCATTTGTAAGGTTTTGCATACATCTAGATTTGTTGGAATGAATCTTGGGCATTATCTTTGAATGCACATATTTCAATAATGAATCTTGCACATATTTGCAAATTGGTTAGGATTTCCCCTTGATTTATGTTGAACCTTGTTGACATGTAGCACCTTCATTAAACATTTTTTGTGGCCACCTTGAATTGTTGTGACTTGAAGGAATTTTTTAGGTATAATTATGATTTCCCCTTGATTTTTATTGAGCCCAGGAGCTTCATTGGACATATTTTTGCGGCCATAGTGATTTGTTGTGAATTGTAGGAACTTTGTGGATGTTATAGTGACTTTCCCTTGACTTCCATTGAACCATGTTGATATATGGTAGCTTCATTGGACATTTGTTTTGGCCTTAATGATTTGTTATGTGATTTGTAGGAATTCTAATGATGTCCTAATGACTAATAACCATAGGTGTGATTTGTATGGGGACATCTAGTCAAGATTATAATGATGTTTTAATGACTATTTGCTAAATTCTCAAAGGTGATTTATAGTTGTGAAAAAGGTTGCAAATGACACATTGTTGCATGTAATTGCAAAATGACTAATTGTAAAATAAATAGTTTCTTTTAGTGTATGCATAGGAAACATTATTCAATCTATTCCTATCCCATAACTAACTAACCATGGTGGTTAATTCTGTATAAAACATGCACATGTATCTATCAATGTATCGTGTTTCTTTGATTTTTTTATAAAACTAACAATTTTAGGTAGTTGACCTTTCAAAAAAATTATAATTAACTAGTTTTAATTTTAAAGTTTTTGAGATTTTCTAAAAACTAATCACTTTCAATTTTTCATTTTTCCTTGTTTTTTAGCCATTGGCCAATTTTGGGGGCTCTGAATATCCAAAGTGGGGTTCTGCATGTCAATTTTTTGAACATAATATAGTTAGGAATTTGACCTGATTTTTTAGGCAAACCTAATCCAATTGCATTTCATGAATTGTTAAGTTTTAAAGGTAATTTTTAGTTCAGGCTTTTCAAATAAAATTAGTTCATTACATGAATAAGTTATGAAGCAAAAGCCTTTGACCAATTGAGTTTTTTTAATTATCAATTTGACTAATGCTAGTTATTTAAGTCAACAACAAAGGCAAGAAACAAGTATTTGAACTTTCCTTCAATGAACACAATACGAAACCATTTGAAAAAAAACCATGTTTCGAGTTTCAATGAAATAATGACTAATTACAATTTTAAAAATTTACAATTTACATCATAAAAATATTAAAATTAGCCATTTTTTTAAAATAACTCAACCATGCCATAGAAATGAACACTCAATGAAAGTAGTTATTAAAAAATTACAAGTCATAGATCCCCTTGAAATTAACATTGTATGGGAATATAACAAAATGACTAACCATGCATGAAGCATAAAAGCCTAAGGTCCAAAAAAAATTTCATTTTCATTAAAATGCTCAATTTGAATGGGCTTAAAATAGAACCCACACACACTTTTTTTCACACTTAATTTTCCTTCCTAGATTTTTTTGGCCTATGATAGATTCTTTGATGTCAACATGAGCAAACTTTATTGGTGCATAGGGTAATTTGTGAGACACCTTGTCATCTAAAATGGCATATTGACATACTTTTGATAACTAGTGCATATTTAGAACAAAAGCTATCAAATGGTTGAACTTGCATGTCGAGGTGATCACATGACAAAATTGAGTTGAGAGTCATTGCACAAGTTTGCAAATTAAAGCCTTCATCCTTAACATAGGTCATAATATTTTATGTGAGTATAAATTTTTTTGGATTTTTTTCAACTTCATAATCATGGTAGCCCTATTCACATCATGAGCTTCAAACAACCCAACAATGACATGTTTAAGCTTTTAGTTGGTGGACAAAAAATTAACAACCATTGCAAAAACATCATTAGTTCTTTTCGACATCCAAATATTGAAAATGCATGTGGTTGACCAACATTCAACCAAGGCAAGTTGCACATATTTTGTCAAAGTGATCTTTTTCACTAATGTAGGAAGAATGTTTTTAGTGAAAACTTCCTACATGGAAAGTTCACTCTACGGCACAATTGACAAACCAATACGCAAAACCAAACATTTTCAACATTTCTCAATGGTAAAAAACCTTTGATGATAAACAACATGATATCTTCTAAGAACACCTTCGACATTTCTTAGTTGGTTTTCAATCAATAAGAACTCAAGAATGATAATGTATCTCTTTTATATATTTTAAAAGTAAATCAACATGATATTGCTCCACATGTTTTTTCATGATTGATATGCCATTAACTTTGTGATAAGTAATGAGTCTTTGTGACATCTTGTGGGCAAGGCTAGAACCTTAAGGTCAACTATTTCACTATGACAAACAATGCATCACATAACTTGGCTCTACATGGAATCAATAAGATGATTGTTGTTCACCTTGAAAAATGCCCAAGTGGCCAAAGTCATTTAATGAGATTTTAAAAACTTTTGTTGCTTCTTCAAGTTTTTTAATAACACCTCCTCCATTAGAAAATTCATAGAGATGGCATTAGATGGGACCTCCTACTATAGAAAGTTCATGATGTTAGGGGCTTCCTACTTTAGAACATTCAAGATGCTAAAGTTGTTACCATATCCTGCCAAACACCCAACAACACACACATTAGATGGTCACAAATATGAGAGAATGGCGATCCAAACACACAATTGGTTATAGTGAATGTGAAGTGCAAGCCTACAACAACTTGTAGCACATAACAAAGCTTGAGCTTTCTAACAAGAAGAAGAAAGAAAAATTGTTATGCATCATAAGTTTGAACTTTCTCACTAAAGGAAAAAAAAGGAAAGAAAAACAACAATTAGAAGAAAACAATTCAATGACACAACAAGAAACCAAAAATATGGAGATTGACAAAAGATTTTCTCGTATTTGTTTTCATCGAACTTGGAGCAAGGCGGTTCCAAAGCAGAGAACTGCTGGTGATATAGCCATTATATCACCAGTCTGAAAACCAGCAAAGAACCAATGGTCCCTAGAGAATCGCCCAACACTGATATATACCTACCTAATGCGTAGGAAGTGTATTCCATACTTACCTAGTAACCGATTATGTTCTCTACCTGCTTAACCTGTGATACTTACCATCTCACATACATAGTTTATGTAGGTAGTTTGAGGTGAAAGGAGGCTTTTAGTATGATGAACCAAGGTGGGACCTTTCCAAAAATCTCACATACTGTGCAGTACTTAGAAGTTCCTGACTGGGAAACCTCCTGGCACAGAACAATTTGGAATATCTATATTGAACATATGGAAATACATGGTTCATATTTTTCTCGCTCTTAGTACTCTCACCCCTGGGAACTTGAAGAACTTAGGGAAATAAGAGATGTGATAATTGTCACTTGGGGGGAGGCCTACCACTTTTCACTACTCCAGATGCATCTGTAGATCTACTACTCAAATTTGCAACCTTGGATACATAACCCTAGGTGCACCTTCAGCTTGGGAATTTTATGGAAATGCATAGCAAGTGGACCTTCCAAAGCTGAAGGTCAGCTACTCCATGGAAAGGTGCCTTAAAACTTAGTTGTGATTCATCCACAATATGATCATAATGGGTTTCCCACAAGGAGATGGGGGGCACATGTGGGTGCTGGGTTACATAATCCATACACATATTAAACCATTTGGTCATGTTCACAAAGCCCCTAATGACAATAATATATATACATGCCAGGTTTACACTTCACATGCATACGATACAACACTGGTAAAAAGAGAAAACCCCAGATTTTTTAGGGGGTGCTTCATTGCTTCTAGACATTACAGATATCCCATGATCGATCATAAGATAAAATGAGGGTCACTAGTCCAGATATAAGATTTAGCAGATTAAATATACACACTAATTAGGAGCCTCAGTCAAGAAGATGAAGGTACAGGACTCAAGTGCAATAAGTGCTGGTTCATCCTGGCCAAATATAAATCAAATCAAATCTTTGGAAGAGTTGCTCAAGTTCTTGAAATATTATTGGTCAATGAGTTAAGTGGATGATAAGAACATCATCTTCAGTCCTAACCCAAGGTAGATTCCATAGGCTGACTTATTAAAAAGTATTAGGGACCCAAGTGTTTGGAAGGGTTGCTGAAACTCTTTGCAAACTTAGTTAAAACATGAGATATCTTCCAAGAGTAGTACAAATTTTGGCACAAGACTTGGGATGAGAATGCTCTTTTTGGCCACAAATCTGTGGTTGCCAAGAAATCTTGGCAGAAAACTTGGGATTTTCGGGGATGCTTTGGTTGGGCACCAAATCTGAAGGTGCGACAGTTGGGTGGGATTTGTCTCATTGCAACAAAATTTTAAAAGTTTCCCAAGTTAACAAAGGTGTGGGGCTGCGGTGTTCTTCATGGTTAAAGTTAAACATTGTTATTGTTAGGTTGTTCCTATGAGGTTTTGTACCAATCAGGGAATCTGATGCTTCAGAGAGCCACAACCCCAGAAAGTAAAAAAACTAAGAAATTGGGGATGCAAATTTGGTATATATCTACCCATAAATAAGCCTATGGTGGATGGAGTAAAGCTATATCATCTGTGCAACCAAATTCAGACACTTCCAACCAGGAGCTGTTTTGTCCTTTATGACGGGTTACTTTTTGTCTGTATTGGAACTTTGCTCATTTTCAACTGTCTGTATTAGTACAAATTGGGTGATAAGGCTACCTATCTGGATTCTGATTTTGCATGCGCCTTGGTTTTCACCCATAACCTGGCCCAGACCCTTGTTGAAATATACCTCAGTTGATGCAGCCAACACTGATCAATAGTCAATACTCAAGACTCCTTTCAAGTTTCAACCCCAGCTGCTGACCTTCACTAGAACTCAGATGGGGATTTGGTATCTATGATCAGGCAACTATATCACATTTGAAAAAAATTAAAGGGGTTAACATCTCATTATTACCCAAGATGAAACAAATTTGCTAATATTTTTTCAAGTTGAAAGAGGCCACTCAAATTATTATTGAGTACACCAAAATGAAACTGAAATACACATATTTCCCATCTAAATGCAGTCATGACATGTACCTATCTTCCATCTAAACAAGTGTATTCCATATAACTATATTAAAACCTGTTGTTGCCTTTGCTCCTGAGACCTCTGATTGTTCAAGGGTGATCGACTGGAAGCCCCTTGACAGTGGCTTGTACTGTTTTTACTACATTCAACAAGTATTTTGGTAAGGATTCCCATATTAACTATTGGGGCATTGTCCAGGTTGGATGTTAGCAGCTTCATTCACACTGTGTGTTCCGGAATTTGTTGGAAGAATCATCATCAGAGCATTGGTACCATAGTATAAACTATAAGCTACAAACCAAAAACCAATACAAATAGGAAATTTGGCCCAATGCTTTATGTTCGCGTTGAGCACTTCTCATTATTACAAATATAACATCTGAAGATTAAATCAGAGAATCTGAGTCCAGACTAAACATTTCCTAGGTTAAATGCAGCCACTAAGAAGTGTGACTCTAGAAGGTGAAGGTATCAGCATAGATTCACCACTGCCCCTTGTGACCAGGGACAAAATACCTTCAAGAGGAGAGAAATACCCCAGAATTAGGGCCTGAGTGAACGAGCACCCACCAGTGCATGGTGCAGCATGGATGATGTGTGGACATCAAATATTCCTGTGGCATAACCTACACCACCATGGTTGGATAGATATGTATTAAACATCCACATGCATCTCATTACCTCGTAGGCACCAAGTGCCTTACCTACTTACCTGCTTACATACATACATAGTATATTAGAAATAGATGGTTATGATCAAGTATGCATGCAAGTACTAAAGAAAGAGAGAAAGAATATATACACCCTCTGTGAAGAGGTGTAAGTAGTTCACAGGGTGTGTCTGATCACCATCACAGGTCCAAAGACTTAGAACTTACTAATTCCCAACATAGTAACCATTTACATTCCCGAGCTACCTACCTACTTACCCATTATACTTTACCCACTTACATAGGTTTGGGGTTTAGGGTTTAGTTACCTTAGGTAATGTGAGGGAAAAGAAAAAGGGGTTCACAAAGTAGGTTCCACCTTGGTGACTCACTCAATTGTAAGAAAACTCTTCCAGAACTGAGTCATAATGAGTCCCCAATGGATGGTACACGAGTACCTTCTGGGTCACATAATACCAGTATCTGGCTGGCCAAGAAATACTATTTGCAAAGGCTAAAACAGAGGAAATTGACAAAATCCCCCAGCATTGTCGTCCGCTTCTTCGGCGAATGAATCTGCTGGCATAGGCACAGACACCAAGCTAGGTTCCTAGTTGCTACAAATGAGGGACAGTCCAGTCCATCAGTCACCAAGGGTTTCCTGTGTTTGAACAAAACGCATCCCAACTTGACCTGAAGCTAGGTACTATTTATTCCACAGTATTCAGTAGAAAACAAAGTTCTTTTGCACCTTTTTCCTATCTACAAAAATGTGTGTGTGTGTGTGTGTGTGTGTCTCTCTCTCTCTCAACAGCTTGACTGCTCTTGAAGTTGTCACTGATAGAAATTAATGAAGCTGGAGGTCAACAGAATTATTACCTAGTTAGCTAGACTACTAATGACTGATCTATAAGCTGCTCTAGACCCAAGACATTTGTTTCTAGTAATTCAGTGTTCTCTCTATCTAGTGCTGCTGATGTGTGAGGCACCAGTTCCTTATTATCTCCTTGCCAAACCTCCTAGTCCCTTGTGCAATTAAGGCAGCTTGGGTGGGCTCAGGGCCCTAGACAATTCTCTTGAGGAGCTCTAATTTCCTGCCTATGGTTGGGTGTTGAATCTTTGTGTTCTCTCGAGTATGTATATATACATGCTTCTCGACAGTTGGGTGCAGATTTGTAGCTTGTGATTCTTTTTGAGATTTAGCAAGCAATATTATGGCGACTGCAACAAGTCTTGTTGCTCAGAACATATCAGTTGGGTCCATGGAGCAGCTAGCTCATGGGTCAGTCCATGTACAAGAGACTTCGAGTTTGATTCTATCAAGCTCCAGCTTACAAAGCATGTGTAGCAGCTTCTCTCCTGGAATCCTTCAAAATCAACTGACATCCGCGGTGACACGCGCATTCGAGGTTGCCGGCGGCGCTGGCCGGGCTGCAGTTGCATGTGGCGACAGTAGCGGTGATCAGCATCTGCAGGTCATGCCTGAGAAGCTTGTCGACCTTGAACTAGAGGGGAAACTCGCAGGAATCTCGTTGTCAGGTGGTGCTGTGATCGATGATAAGGTAATAAAGGTGCCAGTAATTGACTTTTCTGGAATCGAAGGAGCTGAGGGGCGCGCTCGTATCAGGCATCAGATTCATGAGGCCGCGAGCGACGTGGGTTTCTTTCAGATTGTAAATCATGGAGTACCGGAAGCTCTTTTGGAGAAATTGATGGAGAATCAGAAGCGTTTCTTTGAGCTGCCACAGGAGGAGAAGGAAGTGTACCGCAGGGAGCTCGTCATGCGGGCAGAAGGCTACGGGAAGAGCACCTTCTGGACAAAGAAGGGACACACACATGACGTTAAAGACTCGTACCTGCTCGAAAACTGCTATGCCAAACTGTTGCCAACGTTCAGAAGAGATCTCTCCAAGTGGCCCGCCAATCCCATTTCCTACAGGTGAATTCAAGTGAACAATCTTTCTGTGCTGAATTTCTGACCAGTGTTGACAAATTGCAAGGAAAGGGGCGAGACGGAAGAAGATAAGTCTCGAGACCTTTCCTAATCATTGTTTGACAAACATCCAACCCGCCCTTTCCTTGTGCAGGGAAACGATGGATGCGTACGGAAGGGCGTTGGAGAAGCTGTGCAAACAGGTGCTGGAACTCCTGGCGGAGAATTTGGGTCTACCAGCCTCGTTCATAAATGATGCTATGGATCACCAACCGTGGCTGAGCGTCAGGTCCATTCACTATCTTCGGTCCAACGGACTTCGAGCCGAACAGGTAGCTCTGCCTGCGCACACAGACTACGGTGCTCTAACGGTGATCACCCAGGAGAGAGTCACCCATCGAGCTTTGCAAGTATGGAAAGACGAGGAATGGATGTCACTAGAGCAGTGTATACCCGGGGCACTCTTCATTAACATCGACGACCAAATAGAGGTCAGTTAGGACATCTTTCCACTAGGTTGCTCATGTCATCATGGCAGTTTGAATTATGCTTTTCAGCTAGCTGTGCTCACAATCATCTCACAGCTCTACTAGTCAAGCACTGACCATGCTAGTCTCACAGCTCACTCAAACTTTGAGTGTAACTCTGACTCACTATACATACTCACTGTCTTTTTTTCATGAGAACATGTGTTTCAATAGTTCCTAACATGATTAATTACATATTTTCAACCACTTGGAGCTCCCCAATGGAAAGCGATTATCCCTGAGCAAGAAACAAGGCCCTATGTCAGTGGCTTTCAATTAGGCTGCTGATCAGAGACCCAACGAGGGCTCGTTGATTTTTGGATAGACGCACCTTATATGGTTCATGAATCTGCTCCCAACTAACAACAGACTTTTGTGACCTTGTCATGTGATCGTGATGCGCTCCATGCAGACATTTACAAATGGGGCTTATAAGAGCATGGGGCACCGCGTGCTAGCAAGCCCAAACAATACGCGCATGGCTATAGTCGCATCCTATGAATTCCCGGAAAGCACAAAAGTTTGTCCAAGTCCTGCGCTGATTGATGAACAACACCCTCCACTCTACAAGGGCTTCTACATGCAGGATCGCATGGACGACGTCTACAAGCATGGCAAACCAACATTCGACAGAGCCATTTACCTCATCAAACCAGACCCAGCACTCGTCGAGTCAGATAGAAAAGCTGCAGACATATCACTGTAGCAACATATGTACAAACATACATACTATATATCCAACAATATTGAAAGTTGCAAAAATCATTGAAAAAATTATTATAGTATTCAAAATCAGATCATGACCTTCTACAAGCTACGAGTACTGATCTCAAGAACTCCTCTTTCAAAAAATTGTAAGCTATATAATAATATATACATACCCATTATATTGTAAGTTGCAAAAATCGTGGAAACATCGTTGGGTATTCCAAATTCAACCAGATCATGACTTTCTACAGGCTATAACTAGTACTGATCTCAAAACTCCTCTTTCACAAAATTGCAAGCTATATAATAACATATATATACCCATTATATTGTACGTTGCAGAAATCATAGAAAATTTATTGCAGTATTCCAAATTCAACATCAGGACTTGCTACTGTCTACTAGTACGGATCTCAAAGCTACTCTTTCAAGAAATTGTAATTAGCTATATAATAATATACACCCATATATTATTGCAAGTTGTAAAAATTTCATAAAAAATGTATTGTCGTATTCAAAAATCAACCAGAACATGACTAATTTCTACGGTATTACTAGTACTGACTTCAAAGCTTGTTTCTCACCAAATTGGTGAGGCTGCCAGACAAGCTGCTCTGGGCAGATCCTCCAGAGATCACTACTAAGTGTCGCAGCAGCAGCAGCAGCAGCAGCAACTAAATTCCCTGTAGCTCATGTCCCTTGGATTTCAGGCAAGCTGGTTCACTGCAGAAACAGTTGCAGCTGCTTAATTGGTCGTTGCTGCAAGAATAGTACACAGCCGACCCATGTGCTGTGTTGCTTGAAATTAGTCGACCAGTCTATGGTTATGATTTTACTAGATCCAATGTTTTTTTTTTGGGGGGTCAATTTTGTGATATAGCCAACGTGGTGATCATCTATAGAAAGATTTAGCCAAATTTGGCTACAAGCTAAATATCCGTCTATTTTGGCTACCTATTTCAACCTTGTATAGAAATCTGACGCTTTTACTTCAGTTTTGGTCCAATTTTTCCTATTGAAAATCTCAAAAAAGCACTTGATTATAGCACTTGATATTTTTAATATATGTAGCCATTTAAAAATAGGCTGGATCATCCAATATTTGCTTCCTCAACTTTGTGATATAGCCAAAGTGGAAATTATCATCTATAGAAAGATTTATCAAAACGTCACTACAAGCCAAATACGAAAGTATTTTTTTTAAATCCTTCTTTATTTTTGGCTACCTACTTGAATTATGTATAGAAATAGGACGATTTTTCTTCGATTTTTTCAAAAACAACTTACTGTTGAAAATCTCAACAAGCACTTGATTTGAGCACTTGAAAATTATTATTTTCTCTTTTTGGGTATATATATAGCCAGCTAAAAAACAGCGGAAGTCTAGATCAGTCTTATAATAAACTTGATTATTTAGCTCCAAAAAACAAATACTTCCAAACTCTCGTCAATGTCGTCTTGTGCAAAATCTCTGATCAAATAATCCAGTTGCTGCTAAGCTTTCGACCAATTGCGGATCTTTTCTTCCTGAAGTTGCTGATTTTTCGACCAGTTGCTACGCATTTCTGATTGCCAATTGCGGATCTTGGCCAGTGCCAGCTTTGATTCAGGCGATAAAAAGTCCAATGGACTTAATTACTTGGTCAAGTAGATCAATAATACTGTATTTAGTTTGAATCCGGATACATAGGCTGTGCATAACATTAAATATCAGTTTCTTTTTGTCCTGAATGAACGTTTTAATGTTAGATCATAACCAGGGTTTCTTTTCAATTTTGTGATATAAAACATTTGGCCAGTTTTTGCCAAAAACATTTAACAAAAAAGTAGAATTTTACAATATAAAAAAACCTTTTTAAAATTTTTAAAATTTGTGTGAAAGAAGGAAAATTTAAACATTAATTGTTCCTAAGTTGCAGTGATTTTACTTTATTTTTCAATTATTTTTCGTAATGTAACCTGCAAGGAATTGTTTTCTGGTTAAATTTAGCCAGTAAGCAAGCATTTATGAACAATGGGGAAAAAAAAGTGTTTTCTTTTCCTAGTTGTTAAATTTTGGGGAAAAAAGTAATGTTTTTTGAGAAATCCAAACATTTCTCTTTAGGTTTTTGGGCTAGAAATTTCAGCACATTGTAACCAAAAATGTGAAGGATGCTTAAATGCTTAACTTTCATATCCTGTTTATAGCCAAATTTAGCTACACTGTCTCATGTATGATCACTGCTTTCAGCTAGTATTAGGGTCTCATTAGTAGACTGTGTTTAGAGTCTATGACAATGTTAATCAACTTTGATATATATATATATATATATATATCATAATCTTACTCTTCTTGAAATTAAGTGTTTTCTTTTCAACCTTTTAATTTGTCAAAAGTGCCAAACTCTAGCTGGAAAAATAAAACATTTCAATACACCAAAAAATAGGTTTTTTTCAAAAATTTCTCAAAATAGAAAGAAAATTGCCAGAAGAAAAAATTTCAGTGATTGTTGATATCATCCAAAAACAGTATCATCCATTATTGATGTCAAGTCAAAAAAATTAATTTGGGTTAGAATCAGGCGGCTATTGCATGTGCCATGCTAAGTCAATAGATGAATGATCTGGTCAGAAAGAACCAGCACCCACACTGATACATTCACCATCTGCTTTGATTCAGCTCTCTTGATGACTATGTTTCAACTGGGGAAATGTTCAATTTGGACTTGGAACGAGACCTTGATTTTGTCTTAGGACAAGATATTTCTAATATTTAGAAGCAACCCACCCCAAAAATAAAGTTGGGGAAGATTTTCACCAAGGTATCACAATGTGGGCCAGGGTGAACCAGCATCTACACTGGTAGTTTCACTTTGTTGAGGAAGGCCTCTTAAATTTGGACTCAGACACCCTGATTTAGTCCAGGGATCCGATATCTAATATGTTCAGTAGCAAAAAAAAAACCTTGAGGTTTTTACCAGTGTTGTGTGTGTATATCATTCACCTGGATATACCTGCCAGGTACAGGTAGGGTTTTTTTTTTTTATCTTACTTTATTTTTTCAAAATCAATATATCTTAATCAACTGGATACTCAAGAGTATATAATTTTGAAAATATATATTCATTTCATAACCTTAGATATAATTTTTGAGATACCCATACCCAAGTCCGAGTATGTTCTCAAACCCAGGCAAATCTTATTAGAGTTTCACTTAAACCTTAAAATTGCCATCACTATTCACATAAACCTTGAAACTACCACCATGGTTTGACCTAAACCTTAACATTTTAGGTTGGTTGAGCTTTGTATATAAGTAAGTTCTATGTGTATTTGCTTCCTCTCTTTGGTTCTAAAAGCTCTATGTGTGAGTGTGTTCAAGCTTTGTGAAACTTTGTTCGTATATCTACCTTTTTTTTAATGTTGTAGCAAGACTTTGGAGGATGGAGGATTTGTGTGTGGATGCAAATGGAATAACACGAACCACACCTACTTGGTTTTTGATTGCTTTTGTGACTGAATTTGAAAATATTCTTAGAATTTTTTTGGAATATTCTTGAAAAAGTTTTTTTTTTAATTTAATTTTAAAAAATTTCTTCATACTATTTTATTAAGGTTCATGTTAAAAATTTGGCAAAAAATGTCATTTTCAAAAAAATTGAAATCCATTTATAAGTCCTTTTATTGTTTAAAATCAAACGTTACATTGTTTAATGAGTGCTTTTGTTTTTTTTTTATTCATTTGATTAATTTCAAATTAATTCACATGTTCCCATGATATATTAAAAATACAACTATGTAAAAAAACCTTATAATTTCAACATCAAATTAAATTATGACTTTAAAACATGAAAAAACGAAACAAGTGTTACACCTGTTATGGTACGTGTTATTGTGACTACACCCGTATGTGCATCTACTTCCTTTGCTTCATCCATAACAAGAGACTCTAGAATATAGGGGAGTTTGTAATGAAATTTTATGTATGTGCATCCAACTCACTTGTTTTATCTATTTTTTTGTATGTGGGGAAGTTTTAAATGTCCATATCTGTCTTTTTGGATGCAAATTCCAAGTGTAGTAGTTGCCTAGAATATCAGCTATAATTAACAATAATTCTAGTGTTAGCCATCAACCCAACAACCTAAGGTGAAAGAGCAGCCATTAGTGTAACCAACATCTACCCCACAAAGGATAGCACTAAACAAAGATGACAACAATAATAATGAATTAAGTTAGGCTCCCCGCTCCCTTGCCAATCTACTCCTTGGCCTATTTTGAAAATTTCCAAATCCTTTTCAAATTTGTTGTTCCTTAACAAGTTTTATGAATTTCCAAGTAATTTCCATGTGTGTGTGTGTGTGTGTGTGATTAATGTTTAGAAAAAAAGTTTGAAATTGTGTGTTTGTTGTCCTAAAGTAGTTTCACCATGGCAAATGAAAAACCCCGATTGTTTTGTTTTACTTCTTGATGGTGATGGTGACACTATTGTTAGTTGTTCTTCCAATGGTAGATGTAATACCACCATTCCTGAATCAAAAACCAACAATTAACTGCATTATTTTAGCAAACAAAGTTTTGGGCTTCATGGGATTGAAAATATGTTCCTTGGGCATTTTTCAAACCAAATAATGATGAACATGTGTCATTTGAAACAAAACAAATTTTTCATTGTATTTTATGTCATTCAGTTGATTTAGATGCTCATGTTTTGGGACCAAAAACTTGAGATGGGTGTAAATTCTTTAAGGTGTACCAAAATCTTGTCATAATGTCACCTTTTTCTATATTTTTTACCTGGTCTTTTTTTATCATGTAAAGACACATTTATGGATAATTATGATGGAATCTAAAATTGTAATGGTCTAAAATATAATCCTTTTGAAATTTTTGACAACTTTTCACTCATTATTTTTTATGAGAATGAAAATATAAAGTATAAAAGGATTACAATAAGGACTAAGCCTTTTTTGTCCTGTGTGGTACACCTAAAAGGATTTTCATCCAAATAGGAAAGAATTAATCTTTTATGAAACTAAAATGAAACTTCAACCATGAAAAAACATTCTAAAGTTAAACATTTTAACATTTTAAAAATGTGTGTTAATGAAATTGTACAACGACATCATTTTGTTTAAACAAATGCCTTTAAAAGACAAAGCTCTAAGGTTCAAAAAATTATAATTCCAAGATCTATTTATGCATTTTTTAGTAATACTACAACATACTAAAAATTAGATGAAAAACAAAAAGCTTTCATTGATGATCTTGTGTTGATTGTTGTGAAAAGGTTATTCCCTTTAAGCATAATTGAAAACATATGGATGAAGCAATTTGGCTTACGAAAGGAATCACGATTATTGTTTCTATCACATAAAACCTTAACTAAAGAAGTATTACCTTGTATGGTGAAACACACATTTGAAGAGTTTGTTTTGACTTATATCAATGCTACAGTTTTTGTGAAAGCAACACTTTACCTTGGGATGAGCAAAAGTGTAGTTGATATTTTTGCCCTTGTGATTAATTTTTTAACATTAGATTGGGAACCAAAACATGCTACATTTGGTTTATTTGAAGTAAAATGCATTACTAGAATTAATCTTGTTAATCAACTGCAAGCTTTGTTTGAAGAGTACAAGTTAATTAACAAAAATATTTGTTACGTGAAGATGAGGGCACAAATCTATCTATAATGACAAATTTTCTTAAACAAATTATTAGCTATGAAGAATTGGGGATATTGGCACCATTTGAAGGTGTTTGTTTTGGACATGCCCTTTTTAAAGCTTGTTAATATGCCACTTCTAATGAAAGGTAAGTTCAAGTTTGCAACTTGTGAACATCAAATCTACATAATCTTTAATTCAAACTTGTATAACATGGCCAAAAAAACCAAGAAAAGGAAGGGTAGAACAGAAAAAAACTTGTTTGGTTGCAAGTTTGCAATCACAAAAACTATTCACACCAATGAAAACAAAGTTTGCATCCAAAGTGGCAATGTTCCAACAAGCCCTTGAATATACTTTGTTATAGGTCAACAAACATAATTTGGCTTTACAATGCAAAATTCCAACAACACAAGTTTAGGCCATTATAAAAATCATTGCTTCAACGCTTGCCCCATTTGTATCAAATTGTGAGTTGAATCAACATCATGGTTATTGGTTGTTGAGTGATGCATTGGCAAATGCAATTAACATTTTTGCGAAATTGATGAATGAGATAATTGAATTGGAAATCTAGATGAGTTTCATTCCTACATCTCAATTTGATGCAAAATTATTATTATTAGCACATAAGATGCAATAAGAAATCATTTGTGTGTTCATTCCATTTCTAGATTATTTACATCAATTTGATCCCAAAAAAAACTCACATGATGTTGGCTTTAATGTTTGATCCCAAATTCAAAGATCTTTTTATTTTGAATAATTGTGTGGGAATAAAAAAACCCATAATTGCAACAAGGTATGATTTTGAAATTCTAATTTCCTTTTTGTGTTCAACTTATCAAAAAGTTCATCTTTTTGCAAAACACCCATCAAATTTTAGTCCCCAAGAATCGCCATTGGTGGTGTTTGGTGCAAGATTGACTCAAAATCAAATTGTCATGGAACATGTAAGTTTTTTTTTTCCTGCAATCATATGTAAGTTTTTAATTTTTGTTATCATAAATTTTAATAAAACCTCTTTAAGTCAAATGTGTAATGCTTAAAAAAAAAATTGACTATAGGTGCAATGAGAACTTACATGTTTTCAAAATTTGCAATTAGTTATAGAATCTTGTGAAGATTCATTAAAATGGTAGAAAGTACATGAGGCACAATTCCCTATTGTTGGATATTTGGCTCGTTAGATTTTAGAAACTATGGGAAGCCAAATTGAAGCAGAACAATTCTTTTGCTATTGTTGGAATTTTGGCAAAGCTTTATAAATGTCGATTTGGAATTCAAAACTTAAATCAACTCAATGTTTTAATTTTCAAGAATTGGTCAAATGGTCCATGCTTTGGTTGCGAAGCATTTGTAAAGGCTAATTATTTTTTTTATGACTTTGAGGATGTAAAAGCAAAATTTTTAAATGATATTGAAATTTTTTATTTGAAAACCAAATAGAGCTTGTTGATATGGTAGATTTTAATTTTTAGATTTGCGTTTATGTTTAATAAAGCAAGTGACATGTTGTCCAATTTGACCTCAAAGCTTTCTCATTTTATGTATGTTTAGGAATTAAAAAATTAAAATATTTTAATTCAATTATTATTTTAATTTAACATCACATGTGTGCATCATCCCACTAGATTTAGGCATGTGATAGTTGTTTAAATAAATTCTAAAGTGTGAAAAAAATTCTCATTTTTAATTTTTTTTTAAATTATTTATCCTTTTTTACTCTAACCATGGGTATATGATAGGGGTTGCCCAAACATTACCCATCTACTCAAATTTATAAAATTTGTTTACCTGGACCTTGGTACCCTGATGGGGGAAAAAAAAAACATAATATACCCTTACCTTTGGGTAAATAAATTAAAATCTTGCATATATCTTTACCCTAGGATATATCAAAAACAATATACTTGCACAACACTGGTTTTTACCACAGTACCATTGTAGGTGCTGGTTCACCCAAGGCCCACCATGTGAGTGGTATATACCAAAATTGGGTGGGCCAGAATGGGCAGTTCCAGTTAATGAGAATTGAAGCCAAATCAGGTCTAATTTTCAAAACCAGAATTTATTTCTTAAAAATCAGATTGGGAGTTGGATTTCCAGTTCTACTTAAGTGTTGAACTGGAAATGAAATACATGTTTTTGGAAAACCAGTGACTAGAACTATGGGTTAATTAGAGGTTAACTAGCAATTAGCCACCAGTTTCCATCCAGGTTAGAAAGAACAGGACGAGAACCAAGACAGTTCTATTTTCTTTAAAAACTGGAACTAGAGGTTCATAAAAGGACAGAACTACCCAAAACTGGTATATACACAACTTAGTTCTTGACTAAATTATGTAAAGGAGGTTTAATATTGGGCTTGTTCACATGTGTTAGGCAGATTTTTACATGGTGAACTCTTGAGGAAAACAATCCAGGCCATCAATTCACTAGAAATTTATCGCCAATAAGCTTGAAATTCTAAACAAACTTTTAATTTTGCTTTGAAATCTGGTATAGGTGGTGTTTTTTTTTTTTCAATTTTTGTGATGTAGCCAAAGTTGTGATTGTCCAATAAGAAGATTTAGCAAAATTTGACTATAAATCAGACATAAGAAAAAAATTAAGCGTCCCTTTATAATGTGGGCTATGTAGTGGAACCTTCAAGACATGAATCTGGCAACTTGTAAATGGTTTTCCCAAATTTTGACCTTTTTCCAATAAAAAATCCTTAGTACGGGTTGAAATCAAATTTTTGAGGTAAGAAATTTGCAAAAAAAATGCCAAAATTTTTTTACTGGCTATAGATCAAGAATCTCAGCGATTATTTTTTTGGCAAATTTTTGAAACTTGGTGGCAAAAAAAACGGTGCTCTCACTTGTGCAAAGGATATTTCTGGAAAAGATGGCCCAAATGTGCCATATTTTTAGGAAAAAAAGTAGAAATTGCCACATTTAGACCAGAGGTTATTTATTACATGTCACCAGTATATAGTAGGGATTTTTTAAATCTACTTTTCTCTTTGGCCTGTCGCCAAATGTGGCTAAGTCCTCTTGTGGATGATTACCAAATCACTTACATCAGAAAATTGAAAAAATAAATAAAAAATAAACCTTGGTCAGGATTAGATAGAAATCTTTGAAGTGAAAATTCCTATTTTATGCCTAGAGTGGGTGTAATTGCAAGGAGCATAATATTTTGAAACTAAAGTTTTGTGATGCTCCAACCTTCCATTGAATGATGCCACTGAAAGACAATGTGACTACGTTCATTGGAGTTTTAAAAATAGGCTGATACAGAAGTTAGAGCATGGGCCCAGTCATGGGTGGTGGATAATAACCCAAGTACCTCGATAGGTACCCAACCCATATTTGATAATAATTTTTAATTTAACACCAAATGCCACACCACACTGCTATGGAACCAAGCCTACATGTTTTGTGTAGGATAAGGACCAAGGAGGGGGGGCTGTTCTGGTATTAAGGGCCCCACGAATTCGAGCACAAGACCCGAATTCCCAGAACTGCCCCATTCAAGGTCATTATCCAGCATGCAAATTTGGTAGAATTTTAATTGCTCCAATTTTGTTTCAGAGGGAATGAAGGCACCTTACACTCAAGGCTCACCCTCAATTGCTACAGAAATATTAACAAAGGGAAGCTGCCATCCACATGCATTAAAAAAACTCTACCAAGTCCCCTTGGGAAAGAACATACTATGGGAAGAGATGCTCATGAGGAAAAACTTCATGCCCATTTACAAGTTTTAAAATTAAGCCATTACATCTGTTTATGAACTCTCTTACTTGCTTACTTTCACCTCTTTAATCCCCCACCCCCCTCAATTGAAGGCCCCTTGAATTCCCCCTAGCTTCATGGATGTTCTAGGATATCATTTTAATTAATTCCCACCATCCCCCTCCCCTGGGTGTTGTTTGCTTGCTCAAGTCTAGTCCCTTAGTGCTTTTCAAGGGTATGTAAGGTTAATGTTAAGAACAAGAAAGATTCTAACTCTATTCAAGTATATGACAAGCATGCATGGGTTATTTATGTCCAAACAATAATGGAGTAGTAGGTATAGTGGTTTGGTTTTCCACTCAATAGTGAGTTTGATACTTATTTGAGAATTGGAAAATCTTTTCCACTATCAACATATCTAATGCATGGAAAACACTAAATAATTTAGTGTTACTACAAGTAATAGTAAAAAAGGCAAAAAGACAAGAGTCAAAATGGTTGGTTTGTACACGTGTGCATATGAAACGTCAATAATTTTAAGTTGTTACTAAATGAATGTAGTTTATTAAAAAGTTTGTATATGCAAAAATGAAACATTGACAATTTTAAGTTGAAACTAGAATGTATGTTGTTGCAACTAAAAATGAACATTGAAATCATAAAGTGAAATCAAACCAAATCTATATTCAACCCTCCCAACTTCTATTACACTAGTGGGTAACCCGTGGCTATGCCACTCTAGCCACCCCAAACGCTCTGTTAAGCTTTATTGTTTGCACGATCATGTTATAACACCTCTGTGTAAACAACATTTCGAGTATACACACCGGCA
>Ga0116231_10001224_pt1 | contig 51699 bp, 44 predicted proteins | sample S1TSphgellanicum_2_FD_89695 | JGI IMG/M metagenome (GOLD analysis project Ga0116231, IMG submission 89695) | Host-associated microbial communities from peat moss isolated from Minnesota, USA - S1T2_Fd - Sphagnum magellanicum MG | ecosystem: Host-associated > Plants > Peat moss > Unclassified...
CAAAGGGTTGTGAGCTAGGGAGCGTGCTCCGACTCCTCCTTATTCCGCTGCTTTCTACTTGGGCTCACATTTGAGCCCTTTAAGGAGTTGGGAGTGCGTCAGCCTTTATCTAAATGTATCCATGTTTTAAAACCTACTACAGTAAACTCTCTCTAAACTAATATCCTTGGGACCGACCGAAAGATATTAGTTTATGGAGGATATTAATTTACACAAATTGTATGGGGGGTAACAAAAATCATTCCAAAACTTGCCAGAGTAGCATGGAAGGTCATGGATCATTGAGAAAGGTAACAGAACCTTGTGATAGCTTCTTCCAGCACATCGAGCTCTGTACTTTTGAAGGTGTTTCCTCTGATTTCATCGTTTTTTTGGTGTCATATGTATGATGTATTAGTTTATAAAATGCTATGGGACTGGAAAAAAAATTATTAAATATCAATTTATGGAGAATTATTAGATTAAGTATGAGGCCCGCCACGGCCTGTGCCCGCATATTAGTTTAGAGAGGATATTAGTTTACACAGTATTAGTTTAAAGAGAGTTTACTGTACTACTCACCTGACTTATAGTGAGAGATGGAAGGTAGTGAAACACAATGTTGACTTCAAAAGAAAAGTTGTTAGATTCAATCACCAAAAATAGGAGAGGTTGACAAGATAGAAAACAAGCCTTGGAAACCAACCAACAATTGACCAGCTACACTTTGGAACAGGTTGTGGCATTGTAGCCTATTCACATATTGGAACTTCCTTTGCTTTTAACTACTTTTTCTTGCCTTATTCTTGAGAGGGGTGCTGCTGGCCAGCCAACTGTTTTTCCCTTAAAGAGCCTAAATGCTTTCAATGCTGAACAATATTTTATATTTTCACCCCTACTTAGTGCAAATTGAGAAGATGTAGCTTTTGGAAAAAAAGCAGTGTTGTGCGTGTAAATGGTTTGAGACTTACACTCTGTGTAAGTGTAAATGTAAGAATAAATTTATCTATATAGTTTTACACGGTCCGATAAAACAATGTAAATGTAAAGATATGTATATTTATGTGATTTTACATGGTTGTGTAAAACAATGTAAATATATAACAATGTAAAAAATGTGATTTTTACTTGAGGAGATTCAAAAAAATAAAAAACACCAGCATTCAATGGTGGGGGGACTTCAGTTTTTGTGGTGAGCTGAGTTTCACCTTGTCTCTCCTTTTTCTTAGCGCCTCCATTACTGCTCCTACTTGTAAAGCCACTATAATGAGTCTTGAACCTTGTGGATTAACTGCTGATTTTCAGCATTTCATTCCCAGATTTAATAAATTTCCAAGCCACTACTATAATGAGTCTTGAACCTTGTGCATTAAATGCTGATTTTCAGCATTTCATTCCCAGATTTAATAAATTTCCGTACTTTATGGATACCCCTGAAAGAAGGGTTTGGGGTGAAAGGAGGCCCAAAGACAGTGGTGACTTTACAAATAATTTTAGTAATTTACACTTACACATCCCAAAACATTTACATGGGGCGTGTAAGTGTATATGACAAATATTTACACTGGCCTCGTGTAAGTGTCAAAAAATATATATACACTACAACAGGATAAGTGTAAAAAATATGGACGTGTAAGTAAGTGTAACAAATGGATTAGAGTTTCCTTATATGCCTGACTTTCCACCTCTCATTTAGTGCCTCATTCATTCTCTCTTGCCTGTTGTTGTTGTTAGCAAAGTCTTGCAATAAAGGACTAAACTTTGAAAATATCTATCGGAAGGGACTTGAAATTTTAGGGTTCAGTTGTTGGGGTTTATGACTTGAAATTTTTAAGTTTAACTTTTAAAGTTCAGGTTTTAAGGATTACATTTTGGGGCTTGAGATTAAGGTATAGGGTTTGAAATTAGGGTTTGAAGGTCTGAAATTATGGATTCAGATCTGAAACTAGGGTTTTAGGGTGTGAAATTCGAGTTTTAAGGTATGTTATTAAGGTTTCAGGTTTGAAATCAGGGTTTCATGGTTTGAAATTAGAGTTTCAAGCCTGAAATTAAAGAAATGGTGGATTGCACAAAAAAACAATGTTTTTATATTGAAATATTATTTATAATTCTAGAATTTCCGTAATTTCTATTTTAAATTCCTCTTCTAAAAAAAATTGAACCTACTTTGTATTTTCCAATTGTATGATGTTTATTTAGTGCAAATTTTTTGTTATTTAACTTGTTCCTTGGTTTTTGTGTTATTTTGTAGATTTTAAACTTGTCTACCATGACTTTGGTTGTGGAGGATTGAGCCAATAAGGAAAAGACATCTCATATCAATTATGTACATAAGTTTTTACAATACAAAAAACCGATGTTGCTAAATGTGGTTATCACTGTTTTTCAAGCGACATTTCAAGCACTATTGATGTTCATAGCCAATCAGATGATGACCACTTGAAAGCTCTTTTGCATTGCATGAATTGATGAACAATTATGAATGTAGTTGTAAGCAATGTAAGTGGACATCGGTTCTACAATTTGACAAATTGTGACATAACTAAGCTTGTTGATATTTGATCCTATAGTTACAACTAGTCTCCTTCAAAGCATGCAACCTCCAAAATTGTGAGTCCTAGTGTTTTTAATTCCCTTGTGATTCAATTAGTTTACTTTTCAAAATACTAATAATATATTTAATTTCATCATTGATAGTGACATTGATAGTTCATATGTTTTGAACATAATTCATGTGTTTCATAGTTCATACTTGACATCGATATATTTCAATGGAATTTTATTGTGTATGGTTTCCATTACTTATTTTATGTACCTAATTATTTTTTGAAAGGAAAAACAAATAAGTTATTGTACTTTTTTCAATTATTTGTTTCTTTTTTTTACATGATATAGATGATTTTTTAATGCATGTGAATTGAATTGAGTTTGAAATTTGATTTTCATATAAACTTGAATTTAGAAACATTAGAAAGAAAGCTTGAACACAATTTGGAATGAATGTAGAGTTTATTTTTAAAGATCTTAATAGAATAGGGGGGCTTCACAAAAACCATAATGCCCTCCATCAAAACATAAAACCTTCCTTTGAAAACATAAAACCCCTTAAAATAGACCCCAAAAAAAAAACAATGCTTTATAAAAACATACCTTCCAAATACAACAGAAAATTTCTAGTGGATTTTTACAATAGTTGTCAAAATCTTGACTCCATGGTTACTATGCATAGGATGCAAAGGCCAAAACGTCAAAGTATGTATATATATATATATATAACAATACAAAAGGTTTAGGGTTTAGGGAAAGCACCAAAAGTATAAACTATAAAAATTATTCCTAACAACCCATAAGGTAATACAAATATGCTCAAAAAGGGGGGGGGTTCAACAATGTTTTTGCCAATTTGGGGGGCGGGGCAAGGGGGGGTGTTTAGTCCCAACTCCTCCTCTGCATAATAAACACTAGTGTGGCCTTTGCCATTGCCCCAAGTGTTACCACATCCTCAACTGATTTTTCCTTCCAAAACCTGGTATTTTGGAATTTATTTATTTGAATTTTCAGCAGCAGAAATCACTTCAAAATCAATATATCTCCCCACATTCTGAATCCAAATCTTACCAATTAAATTCCATTGAATCCTGCTCATTACGATCTTTCCAACAACAGCCAAGGCACATTCCAATTCCCTAAAAAATTTCAGCGACGATTTTAATTTAATTTTCATTGAAGAAATCATTCAATATTCAAGAACTTTTGCATTACAAGTCCAAATGTCATGGAACAAAGCCTATGCACCCCTCTTGTCGAGAGCTTTCCAAAGACACCAAGAACACAATCTGAAGCATCCCAGTTCAGTGGATCTTATAGCTACAAAACAAAACAAACTGCCTTCCTTCATAGATAGATGATGATGCCAAAGTTGACTCTCATAGTGCACCCACCAACCAGCCTTTCTTTTCTTTTCTCCTCCTGGGCTATTTATAGCCAAAAAGCTATATTAAAAATAAACAGTGCTAAAATCAAGTGCTGTATGGAGATGATCAATAGCCAGAATTTAACCCAAATCCAAAGAAAAGTCACCAAAAGCAAAATCCGTACTTTTTTGCAGGTTTTTTTTTGGAATCTCACCCTGTGTATGACCAAACTCAGGGTTCTAGTGTTGTGTTTTTCTTACTATACGGATAACTCTTTTGTGTAAATGGGTTCAAGTACATTTTTTCGGTACCCATAAAAACAAAAAACACATGTTTTTGGCCGTTCATCAATCAAGCAAGCATGTTTTTGGCCGTTCATCGATGAAGCAAGCACGTTGCCACTTGCCTACCCACGTTTCTCAGCATCACAAAGTGAGGAAGCCCAAGACCTTTCTTATTACTATGATGATGTGAGCACATGTGAGGGAGACAAATGAAAATTCCATGGTTTTTGATGGTTGGGAATAAATTATCACCGTCCACTTATCCTTCGGAATTCAGCTTCCTTCAGGCAGGAAAAAACCCAAAAAAAAAAAAACCCATTGTAAATCAAATGTGTGAATCCATGTTTGAGAAAGAAAATTTACAAATGGGTCAAGTCAAAATTTCCATTCGTATCTTCAGACTCAAGACACAAAATTTTATTTTATTTTTATTTATTCATTTATTTATTTATTTATTTTTGAGATGAATGAACAAAGTGGATTGAATGGCTTTGCTAATCTTTCATTCTTGCAAGGTTTTGAAGCCCTTGCTTGTTTTTGTTTAGTCAGAGAGTTACACCCTCATAGTCTCTCAAAACATTTTAAAGAAAACATTTGAGAAAGTTTGCACCAACATTTTTGTCCAGCATCATTGGAGACATGTTTTCTGATCCTCATCACACTTGCTTTATGTAGGCTAGGGTTCAATTGTTTGAGTTTTCAGTTGCTTAATCATCATCTCATTTTGTATTGCTTCAAACATTTTCCTTTCAATGTTGCATTGGGTCTTTAGAGCTTTTCTTTATATTATCCTATGGAACCTTTTAAAAGATCGTTAGTTTTCTAAAAAAAATCATCAATGCAACGTTATATAATTTTTTAATGGATCATTTTTTTAAAAATTTCTATCAACTATATCATTTATATGCTTTTATCAACTATTCTTTTGGAAGAAATTTTCTTAAACTATATATTTTAGAAATTTTAAAACATATTTTTAAAGGATCTTTTTGAAAAAAAATAGAAACTTTTATAAATTTCTAAACATATTCCTCAATAATGTTTTTGGAAACTTTTAGAAACTTATAAACATAATTTTTAATGATCTTTTTGAAATTTCCAAACATATTTTTCATGGAACTTTTTCAAAACTTTTAGAAACTTTAAAACATATTTTTCAAAGATTCATTTGGAATTTATTTTTTATTTTTTATTTTTATTGTTCGTGACACTATTATTTCCTTTAGTAATATGTTCCATAAGGAATGGTTAAAATTAATCATACTTGGAGTAATTTGAAAATGTGTCACATAATTTCTATGACATAAAATAATTGTTGTTTTCATTGTAAAACATTCAATGGTCCTTGCAACCAATGATAATGGCCAACACCTTTTATTAAAGATCATGTGAAAACATTTTCATTTTCATTCATAAATCATCTTTCAAATATAACTTTGGACAATTTTCATAGGTGATAAACATACTGGATCTTATAGTGCTTTGATGGTCGAAGAGATTCTTCATCTTAAGATTGTTGACATGAACTCTTTGGTTGAGATAATTAAAGTGTTTCATCTAGGAGATTTGTAAATGAAAGTTTTTATTTTTTGAACAATGTGATTTCAGCCTCTTAGTTTTTCATGATTTCACATGAATGATTACAAGTTGGACAAAAAATGTTTTCCCTACCATTTATATAGTATTTGAGAATTTTTAAATTTTCAAAAAATTGATTCCCCCACATTTATGGGAGCCTTTAATATTTTGGAAGCTTTTTAAACATGATTTTCAAGATTTTAAAACCTTTGAAAAGGTGATGATTAAATTAGTAAATTAACATTTGGATTTGTCATCAATTTAGGTTTAGATGGATATTGTTGACGAAAATTTTGAACTTTTTATGGTGCATTAGTTAGGTTAAAGGGGGTCCCACATATGTTCATTAAGATTGTGTTAAATCATTTATGAAATAATTAGCTTCAAGGTTACTCTATATTTGTTCATGGAACTTTTTTTGCTTTTTATTGACATAAGATGCAATTATTTTAATTTCAAGAGGATGAATTTTTGTTAGTTGAAGGTAGTGTTTCCTTGTTTCAAAGCAAGATATGAACCACATGATAACGCATCTAGCTTCCCCTTGGACAATATTGATTATAACGTCAAAATGATTGAAAAAAAGTTCCATCCTACTTAATGACAATTTATATCATATACATTTATGGTATATCATGACAAAATAATAAACATTGTATATGTATATGATTTGCTTGTTCAAAACTCTTTGTCAGGATAACATATACCATAAAAGGTGTGTTGGTGTTTGTTGCTTGCAAAAACACTTTTATTCCAATGCATATTGATCAAATAGGTCTTTGTTTTGGGTGACAATCAATTTTGGAAGAGATTTTCCCAACTAGTCAACCAACATTTGAATTATGGATTTTGAACCACAAAAGTCTTAGGATTATTTGAATCGAGGGTGACTTATGTTGTTCATCACGATATTGGAAATAAATTCATTCATGTGTACTTTGGTTGAGTCTCATGGGTTAGATCTATCCAACTAAAGATATGTCTATTGATTACTTCACAAGGTGTTAGGTTTGCCTTTTGTAATAATTGAAGGTAATTTTGTTTAACAAAATTTTCATTAACGAAACATGCCATTACACTATTATTTACTAATGCTCCACATATATAATGTGTTCAATAATATTTGTGTTTATAAGGAATGTGAAACAAGGTAAAAGGTTTAAAGGTAGAAATATATTTCTTGTTTCCTTTGAAATGTTGTTGTCTAGTCACAAGGCTATTATTGAAACTTGACAAATTCATTTTTCACTTTTATTCCTTCATTAATTATGTTTTGAACCTTGTATGTTTTCTTGTTTGGACATTTTTACTTAACATGCCTAAGGTATCTGCAATAAAAGTAAAGCTAGGTGCAAGCATTCAATCATGAACCAAACTTGCCCCTTAAGCCATTAGTTTTTATTAAGAATATTTTTAACATCTTCTAGAAAAATCTTTAAAAAATTAATTTTTTTTTTTTACTATTATGTTAAGGACAAGTAATGACAAGTAATATAGTATTATCTTGTCTTTTTTCAAATAAACGATTATTACAGGCAATGGCTTGAACCATGATGAGGCAAATTTTGAAAGCAACATCCCAATTCATTTAACTTGGGAAACATTATTAGAGTATTGGTCAAGTTGCAAGCATATTAAAAAATATTATTAAATAAAACCTTGAAGTTTTGGCCTTGTTCCATTGAATTTTCAAGCATACCAACTTTAGGTTTTTTGCATGTTATTGTGAAAATGGAATGGCATTTGAAATTTCATGACAACTCCCATTAGCTTTGTGAAGTGCTTGGATTTTATGTTACAAGTTCTATAAATTGAAGTTAAAATTTGAAGTTTTGAGGTCAATTTGCTTGGAGTTAGATGTTAGTTTCATGAAATCTTTTGAATGTTTTGTTGAGAATTCTAGAATATTACAACACAATCATGGTAATGGAGTCTCCCACTTTGATTCACCAAAATGCATAACCAAACAATAAGTAATCATGATAAAATTGTAAAAAAAAATGACAAAAACATAACTTGCAGATGAGCTTCACAACAAAAAACTTGATAAGAAGTTTTCTTTGCTTGAACAAAGCGTCATGTAGCTACACATGAAACAAATTAAAAATACAAGATTCACAAGTATATCTTGTGACTTCATCTTTTTAAAAACTTCTATTTATTTTAAGAACTTCTTTTAGTAGCTTTTGTTAGTTTACATTTTCTAGAAAATTTTGAGCATATTCTTCAAGTATATTTTTAAAAACATAATCCTTAAGGATATTTTTGAAAACTTTTTAAAATATAATCCTCAAGGATCTTCTTGAAATTTAAAAATATATAATCCTCAAGGATCTTTTAGAAAACTTTTAGAAACTTTTAAACATATTCCTCATGGATCTTTTTGGAAATTAATTTTTTTCTAAGCACACTTTTCAATAATCTTTTTAAAAAAAATAATAATAATTTCTTTCATTGTTTTCTATTTGTGACAATTCAAGATGCTTTTGTTTCCATTGCTAAAGATGTTACGTTTCATGTTTTTTTTTTGAACAGACACATGTTCTCCCATTGCATTTTGTCTAATATTTGTATAGCACGTGTCAATATCATGTTCACCTTAATCACCTTAAATGGGGTCTATGCTTTGCTTGATGTTGTCATGATCATCCCACCCAAACAAATTTGGTTTCATGAGTTGCCACTTCGAGAAAAATGGCCACAATGATGATGGCCCAAGGAAAGGATGGGCTATACCATGATTGTCACTTCAAAAATCTACTTGTCCTTCTTCGCATAGAGGTATTTGGGTGTTTCATTAGCAAGCCAACAAATTTGTTCATTAATGTGCTAACATAGAAAAACCAGCCAAGAGCTCCGCAAGCTTTCTCTATTGACTTTATGTTCATTTTATAAGCAACAATCAATTGTCGGTGTTGATTTTACATTCGTTTTATAAGCAACAATTGTTGGTGGCTTTATTGCAAGTTTAAGTTGCTACCATATTGAGGTGAATTGTCATTGGCAAGGAGACATTTCCTAGGTTGGATGCTCTTTTTATATAGAGGGTTTTTCTTCTTTTAAGTTTCTCACTCATCTTCTTCTTGTTGGATATGCTTCATGCAACTAGTGAGAGTTTTAGGTCTTAGAGGGTGTAATTTTGACTCCTTTGTTTTTGCAAGTGGCCCTTTCTCTCCTTTACAACTTGGGTTGCTACTTTTGTGCTTTTATTTCTTTATAGTATGTCAGTCCTCTCATTTTGTATCTTCCTCTCCCTTTTTGGGTTGGGTATTTGTTCTTTAATTAAAGTTTGGTAGAGTGTCATCATTCCCTCCTGCTCTACAATGTAAAGCCCAAGGGTTGGGACAATTGTCAAAATGGGGCTTTGAATTGGGCCGAGGTGAACCGGCACCACATTAGTACCTTCACCTTCTTTGAGCTAGGCCTTTAGTAGCCATATAAAGTGCAAAAAATGGTTAGATTTGAACTCAGAGACGCTGATTTAGTCTAAGCACAGAATATTTGTAATATTTTAAAATAATTTAAACGGGTTTTGGGGATTTTCCAACGGTACCAAAGTGGGTGTTGGTTCACCCAAGGAGTCAAAATTGTACTAGACTTGTTATTTGAAAAAGCGCCCCACTCTGGGGCTTTACCATACACATATATACCTGAAGAAATGAATTTGAACTGGGGATTCCCAAAGAAACAGTCGACAACTGCCCAAGAGGGAAGCCAGAAGATCCTTCAAAGGTCCGTTAAGTCCATTCTCATGCTTTCTTTGTGAAGGAAAACAAGGGGGGTGTGTCACAATGTGGCCTTGCCATTTACATTAAAAAGTATCTCAAGGCAAAAGAAGAATTATGGAAACTCAAATATTTCACCATGCAAAAGTATACATAATCTTCAAAAAAATCCTTCTAAAAGAAACTAAAATCCTGCAAGATATCATAACTCTATAATAACTAATCTCAAGTTTCAACATAAGCCAAAATATCATCTTTCAAATTTCCTCATATCAAAATAGACCTATAATTACCTAGGGTCCAAAATCCCTAAGCTGATGCTACTATACTCTATAATGAATCTAAACACAATATCCTTGCCTTGGTAGGCAAGCCTGGAAACAAAGAAAATGTGGACAATCAGAAGATCCCCAGATCACCGTCATCAGCTCTCTTATAGGGTTAGTACCTATATAGTAGGTTACTAGGTATATTATTTGGGACTTTTGTTTCTTTTTACTCTTTTCTTGTAGCCGTCCAAAACCAGAATCATGACCACCAAGCAGTCCCAGGGCAGAAAAGAGAGAAGAAAAAAAAAAAGTGATTAGGGGGCGGAGGGTGCCCGGGAGGTGCCCGGGAGGAGGGGAGGGGACAAAGAGTTCTGGCAATGTATGGCCGGGCAGCGTAAAATCCGGCCGGAAAAAAAGCAACCGTAAGTAAGTATATATGCAAACGAGGCTTCTAGGCGCCGCGGCGTCTCCAGCCCGTCAGGATTTACTGACACTTGTCGAAGATCTTCGGCAACAGTAGTGACGTGTATAGATCCTGAACCAGTCGCATCATCCAAACTCCGTGACGTTCCTATCCGGATTCCGTCTGGACACATGCCATAATGCTGAGTAGGCACCTAGGTTAATATTATTATGTCAGAAAGTACCTACTTTTTGGTACCTAACCAGCCGTTCTATCCACACTCCACTAGGTAGCCTACTCACTTTTGATTTAGGGTTTTTTAGGTTTTATTGCCATCCTGTTATTTGGGTGTCCACTTATAATAATCCTAAAACTAATGGTATCCATGTATTATTAGGGGAAAGGGGGGAAAAAACACCAGATTTTAGATTTTTGGGGTAGAATGTATTATGGTGGGAAGGGGAAAAAAAAAATCAGATTTCAGATTTGGGCTTGTAAATGCCTTGGCCTTAAGCCTTAAGTTGTTGAAAGGTTTTTGTTTTCACGTGGTTGGCCACCAAAAGTAGGGCTATGAGTTGTTTTGACATGGAAATGTAGAAACAAATATATTTGTATGGTTGTATGTACATATCATATTTGAAAAATTATTTTTAAAATTTCAAAATTGTAAGCTTCATAAAATATATTGCAAATTGAATTTTTTTTCAAAAATAAATAAAACAAATTTGTCATTTAAAGTTGTTGGTGACAATAAAGATTCTAAGAAGGCATATTTATGAAAAAAAAAGGGATAACTAAGAGTTTTCTTAAAGACATTTAAGCACAAACTTGAAACATTGGGAGGAGGGGCACAAAAAATAGAATTTTAAAGAAAATCATATTTTTGATCTAGCCGTTGGCCACAATATGGGGGGAAGAAAAAAAAAATTAACTCAGACTTGGGGAAGAATGTATTAATGGGGGAAGAAAACAAACTTAGATTTGGTGTACTATGGGGGAAGGGAAAAAATCAAATCTCAGATTTGGGGAAGGATGTATTATTGAAGGAAAGGAAAAAAAAGAAAATTTTAGATTTTGAGCAAGATGTATTATGGTGGGAAGGGGGAAAATCAAATTTTAGATTTGGGAAGGATGGATGTATTATTGGGGAAGGAAAAAAAAACCAAATTTTAGGTTTGGGGAATGATGTATATTATATGGGGAAGGAAAAAATGTATTATGATGCACATAGGTTTTTCGAGCTTGAAAACCGATGTGCACTAGCACATATGGTTTTCAAGTTTTTATCAACTTTGGTTTTCCGAACTTGAAAACCCATGTGTGTTGACGCATATGGTTTTCAAGCTCTCTTCATCTCTAGATTTCCAAACTTGAAAACCATGTGCATTGGCGCATATGGTTTTCAAGCTCTCTCCAACTCTAGATTTTTGAGCTTGAAAACCATGTGCGCTAGTGCATATGGTTTTCAAGCTCTCTTCAACTTTGGATTTTTGACCTTGAAAACCATATGCGCTAGATTTTCGAACTTGAAAACGCATGTGCATTGGCGCATATGGTTTTCAAAATGTTTTCAATTCTAGATTTCCAAGCTTGAAAACCCATGTGTGTGAACGCATATGGTTTTCAAACTATTTTCAATTTTGGATTTTTGAGCTTGAAAACCCATGTGTGTTGGTGCATATGGTTTTCAAGTTCCCTTCAATTTTTGATTTTTGAGCTTTGAAACCCATGTGCATTGGCACATATGGTTTTCAAGCTACTTTGGAACCCATGTACGTTGGCACATATGGTTTTCAAGCTACTCTGAACTCTAGTTTACCAATCATGGTTTTAAGATTTATTTTATCTTGCCATCGTTTTTAAGCTTTACAATGAATTCAATGAATGCAATTATTGGTTTTTTTTAAGGATGATGCTATTACTTCACAGATTTTGTTTGAACCAACAACACCTTTGATTGATGAAATTGATGTTGGTAATTGGGTTATTGATGATATTGAAGAATCGAAGGACTTTTAAACCAACCCACCATCTTTTGATGCTAAACAAGCACGTATCCTTGAAAAGAAACAAGATTTAAATATTGTTTTCAAGTCCCTCCTCATCGAAGATGGCATAATGGAAATTCCATTATGCTACATGATTTCCATGCAAGTTGTGAAGCTTGCACTCAGGAATGACATCTTCAAGCTTCAAGGGGACTTCTACTTTAGCTATCACCTTGGAGTTGCAAATTTTTATGTTTGTTTTGAGGGGATTGATGGGTGCATTGTTGATGTCACCCCGGAGAGGACAAATAGTTGGAATGATCATTGGAAAGTTGTTAATGATGAGTTTGAACAATTCTTAGAATCCAAACCTTCCTTGCATCATCTAATGGGAAAAATGTTTCATGTGTGGGATGGAAACCGCATGCTTCAAGCTTGGTTTCCATACATCATTGAGGTTCATGCAAAGAACAAATCAAGGCATGTGCAAGTTACAAGTTGGGTGCTTGATGCAAACATGGAAAATTGTGATGATCTTCGTTCCATAATGGATGGAGTCAATGTGAGTTTTTTTTCCCTTTTACATACAAATTAAAATTTCTTCACACAACAACAATTCAACATTCTCACATGCTTATATTTTGTGGTCATATAAGGCAATAGAGAGGGCACATGTGACATCCAAGTTTGTGCACCTTGTGTGCAAAGTCAATATGGTGGGTTTTACACCTATAACCGAATGGAAAAACGTCTTGAAGAAGGAGCAATATGATGAATGCACCAAGAAGGCCAGAAAGATTTGGTACAATTTGACTGTTCATGCCATGACATAATTTTTTTTCAATTTAAAATTACTCATTTCAAGCTTTATTTCATGAATACAATTGTACTCATTCATGTATAGCTTTCATCTATTTTTCATATATCCTAAATTCATCAATATTTCATTTCCACATGCTAATTATCAACATATTGTTTATCCTGGGGCTTTTTTTTGGTCTACAACATGAAATATTTGATTCACAACACATGGTAGGAGAAGTATACAAACAAGATATTGATGGGCCTAGGATGCAAGAAGGTCTTCAAAAGGCCATGTTGCAAGTTGTGCTTAAGGCAAGGGAACAACACAAAAGTCAATTGTGAAGTTCCTCCCTATTGCTGATCCCTCCTTAGGGGATGATTTCCTTACCCAGCTTAAGTTACATTGGTAACATGCCAAAGCTAGTCATGAGGAGATGATTCAAGAAAAAGTGGTAAATGTTGCCATAGCTAGGGTGGATCCACCAAAGAAGGTGGAATGGCTACATATTTGGAATGGAGACCAAGCAATCAAAAACCATAATTTTTTTCCACCCGGTCCAATAAGTGGGCCAACCTTGGACCCTTGGTTGAATAGGATAACATTTTGGTGGTAGGTACATAGTGTTGGATACTTGCATCTTTTTCCTTTCAACATTGTGAAAGTTCATGAATGGATTTGTTCTCCAAATTTGCTAACATGGATGTTTGCTAGCTTTATAAGGTTGCATTGGCTTAGTTTACTTTCTACACCACTCAATGTGGGCATTTTCATATAGCTCTAGAAGAAAGACTTGGTGAGACTTTGGGTGACTACATGGACATTTGGAAAATGACTCATTTCAATGAGCTCTTCTTTCGTGAATTTGTTTTGCCCAATGGACCATTTCAAGGTTATGATTGGGAACAACAACCAAGGGGTGAAAAGGTGGTGAAAAGAATCCTTTTTAGGTATTAATTATGAAACAACTTCTACACATGTATGTTGCATATTTTTTCTTCAAACTTGTTTGTACTTTTAATCATCATGGGGAGGAAGTTCAATCAAGGCACCCCCAACATCACTTGTGCCTTGCTTGCAACACACTCCTTATGAAAAAATGTTTCTTCATATGGGATAGTGCCTTTAGGCGTATCCAAGTACCAACCTCCACCCTCACGATGTTTTGGACTCCATTTTGCTTCAATTTCATGTGTGTACATAGTTGCTAGGGGTGCACTAAACTTCCATGCCATAAGAAACTTTGGTTAAAACTTGACGCATCCATTTAGCCCAAGCACAAACCTCATGTATCTACAAGGGAAAAAAATGGCATAAATAGTCTATGGATGTTCATGCATTTCTAAGATGCATATATGCAACCAAAACATGTATAATTTGAAATTTTGTAAAAAATCATGTAAATAGTTTCACAAACAGCCATTGTTATGGCACAAACAATTCCTGCATCAATGGTTGGGCCTTAAGGACATAAAAGAAAAGGAAGAAAAAGGAAGGAGGTCGACCCAAATGTGCATGATTTTCCCATTGGTACCCATGGTGGTCCTTTACAAACAAGGCCTATAATTGAAACATTGGTTTCTCTTGCAAGTAATCCTAAGCAAGATATTCACCCATACAATGCAATATTCTTTGATTCTCGCAATACTAGGCATTATTGGATGAAGATAATCTCGACTCATCTATTTGATGTTGTTGAGGCATTTGAATCCCTAAACCCAACCTTCAAAAAGTTGATGGAGTTTTTCAAGAATGTAAAGCCCAATTTACATGTTTTTAAAAAGACCATTTTATTAATTTTCTTGTTATAAATGTCATAGATTTTAACATTATTTGTTTCGTTTGTTTGCATGTAGTTGCCAAGATCATGATCTAGTGTTATGGGTGATGTTCCAGTCCAATTTTCTATGGACATGATCATTGTTGATTGTCCAATGGGAATGCTTGTCCATGGCTGAATGGATGGCACTCAAGTGCCCCCTTGGAATGCATTTGACAAATGCTATTGGGATTATGCTTTCTCAATGGTTAATGATTTGTTGGATGTTTGGTTCTCTTGTAAAGTTTTGATGATGCATCTGCCATGGAATTGTTTTCTTGTGCATGAGGTAGTAAGGTTTTTATCCTAGCCAAAAAATATACATGCATCAACAACATCCCTATGCACACTAAGTTAAGAAAGGTGATATACCAAGATTTCCACCAAACTAATTTTAATTTTGTCAATCACATGGATGAATTTATGGGAATTTCAAATTGGATTGATGTGGTTTTTTTTGGCAAACTTTGTTCTTTCATGCAAATGTACTAACCAAACCTAGGGGAACACTCAAGTTTCAAAAGTTTGGTTGATTGATTGACCCACTATGGGTTCCAATAGAGTTGGACGTAATCTACAATCACATTCCAAATGGTGTTTTGCCCATGAAGACTCCACAAGAAGCTTGGAGGGTGCACAAGATCAGAGTCCTACATTCATGCAAGTGCTACTAGAGACATGTTAGCCTCTTGGCTCTTGAATATTGGATCTCACAATTGGGACAAGTTTGTTTTTGAATCTTCTTTGAATTCTTGTTTCACTATGAGAAAATCATGTCCATTGCAACTAGGCTATCTAGTTGTAACCTAGTTCTATTGGACATTTTTTAGTTACAATAGAAACAATTTTCTCATAGTGTTTTTAGTACTTGGATAGATTTGTAATTTCTTCTTTTGAAAAATTAAAACAATGCACGTTTTTGACATTTGTGATGTAGGAGCCACTTTCATTGTTGCATGTGCATCAAGCCATCATGTGCTTGGCCTAGAGGGTGACCAAACATTGTATGCTATGCATTTGTCTACATTACAACAAAATGTTGGCAATGTGGTGCACTCTTTGGTTACTCCATCCATTAGCTGACCTTCTTTACACTCATTGGAACCACCTACTCCCAAGGTGGCTCACAAGCTTGGGTTGAACCTCAATAGGCCTTCATTGTGAGTATGTCCCTCATTTGCAATAAAAACCATTTGGAATTTGTTGCTATTGTGTTGATGTCATCAAATGTAAATCTTTTATTGTTGACATTGATTTTTTTGTGTGATGATTTAGGAGCGATGGGCTTGTGAGGTCCATCATGGATAATCTACCCCCTAGTCCACCTTCATCTTTCTTTTTGCCTATGCATGTGGAGCAAGAAGCTTTACACTCTATTCAACAAAAGGATAATGATAATTATGATGGCTTCATGGCATCTAGAGATAAAGCTTTTGAAATTCACATGGGTGAATTATGTGGGGCTAAAATGTTTTTGGACATAGATGTTAGTGTCGGTGATGGGGAGCCTTTTGATGATGTAGAAGAATAACATTTCATTTCCCCACATGACGATTTCAAGCCCACATGATGATTTTGGGTGCATGGACATGTGTAAATTTTTTTTAACTTTCAAGGATTAGGGAGATTGAAGAGTTTTGTTTGTTTTGACAAATTGGCCTTATTTTCTTTGCATGTGTGCAAATTGTGCCAATGTTACTAGTAGGTTTTCACTAATAAGTTTGTATATTCTTTGGTAAAACAAAATAGTTTTTAAGCCCACGCACATGTATAAAAAAGAAACACATGGCAAGTTTAATGCATTGAAGCAAATTTCCTTCAATGGGTTATAGGCATGTTCTATGTGTTTGTATGTTGCACACCTTGCCTCTTTCAAATCCAACATACTCATTATTTCAGCTAACCATCCTTTTGGTAAATGCACCCTATTGGAAACCCCTTATGGAGGTCAATGTAAATATTTCAATATCAATCCCCATTGGATTCATTGGAAATGAATGAATTTCATCCATGTATTGAACCATGCATCCATTCATTTCATCAAAATGGATGAATGATATTCATCCACATCAACATTATCATCCATGAAAACATTCATCCGTGTTTAAATCAATGCTCTCAGCTCAAGCTCTAAGCTCATGTATGAGTCATTCTCTAGTTCTTTAGGGTTGCTGCTTTTAATTATAGAAAATACATTGTCCTAAGACTAGGGTTCTCATTTCAAATTTAAGAATTCCCAAATTAAAATATTGCCCCTAAAGCCCCTGGGATCAGATCAAGGCCTTAGGTGAACGAACACTTACACTGGTGCCATGGTCCTCAAAACCAGTGGTGTGCAGGTATCCATTTTCGAACATACGAGTTGATATTAGTATTAAGTCTTTCTTAAAGAATTCTCAGATAGGGGCTAAGGCTGCTTATTGGTTGGTATGAGGCAGGTATTGCATCTCAGGTCTGTACCAAGCAGATCAGTTCTTTGATACCAGGGTCCAGGACCAAGCCCATGCACCCCTCCTCGTCAAGAGCTTTCCAAAGACACCAAGAACATGATCTGAAGCATCCCAGTTCAGTGGATCTCATAAGTACAAACAAAACAAACTAACTAAGTACCTTCCTTCATAGATAGATACCTGCTCAATTTGATTCTCGGTTGGGTTTGTTTTGAGTCACCTTGAAGATGTCATGTTTTGGGTTGCTTCTCTCAGAGTCAGAATTCAACTCCTGGGTTAAATATAGCCCTTCTAGAGGCCTCACTTAAAGAAGATGAAGGTACCAGTTCAGGTGCTGGCTCATGCCGGCGCCAATCAAGCAGGTGAAGGTACCCACGAAGATGCTTGTTCACCCTGCTGCCCTCATGCAGGTCCGGGTGAACACAACAGCAAAGCCTGCATGCAAGAAACAAACATGTGTGACATGACATCTTCAAGGTGACTCTGCAAAAAAAAAAACAAAGAAAGAAGGGGGAGGGAGGGTTTGTTGGCTGAGTACTTCTTAAGTGTGGAAGAAAATAAGGCAACTGCAGATGTCTTATCAACTACAGAAAGATACGAGGCTGGGCACAGCTGGGGCCAGGCCAAATGTCTTGTGAAGAAAGTTTGGTATTTCTGGTGAAGCCAAAAATCCCATAATTCACAACCATAGTCGTCAAGGGCCATGAACTTTTGAGGGATGATGATGATGCAATGGATAATTATCACCATGTGATGTGATGTGATGTGACCTGAGAGTGTGGAGCCCCAGCTCCCGGGTGTAATGTCCTGCTGCCATGACATTACCCTACCTCTGCTTTTAGACCAGGGAATTGCCTCTGAAGCACATTCTCTAATAGTACACAAAATTTACACCAGGAACCTTTGGGTCTTCCACTTACTATGTGTCCAAGGATTGATGGAAGGCAGGTTCTTCCGAACATTATTTGACAAGTGTGCATTAGAGTTATCCGTAAAGTCAACAATTTATGGGGTAAGAGTCCCTAGTTTGGGTGAAACAGAGTACAACATGCTGAACAAGGCATGGATATCAACCAAAGGAAAATCACAGGGTAGCAAGCCTAGAAACCCACCGAGGTTGGAGCAATGCAATAGTGAGATTTGCGCTTTGCAATTCGGAGTAGCATTATTGTGTGTGTGTTTTTTTGTGCAATGAGGTAAAGGTTGCTCAAGGGCATAACAACATCAGTTTTTTTTTCCCTTTTGCAAGGTATTCAACTAAAGATTATGTGTGGGTGATTCAGAAGAGTGTCAGTTTTAATTTTTTTTGCCAAGGTTGTGTGTGTGTGTGTGTGTTTGTCAAGTTATGTATTTTGTTCTTGGTGTTTTGTGTTTTTAGTCGTCTTTAAGCTAGCATATTTAGACATTTTGTTTATGTGTTTTTAGTTGTGCTTAAAAAGGTTTAAATGGGTAGATATAAATGTTTTCATTGTTTTGTGACTCCAGTTGTGTTTAAAGAGGTTGAAGAATGAATTTTGTGAAGCCACATGTAAGTGGATTTGCTAGAGAAGTTTGGAGAGAGAGAGAGAGGTTCTTGCCATTTGCAAGAGAAAAATTGAAGGTTAAAAATACCTTCTAATACATAGTTTGGAATGTTGGTTTTGAACAAAGGGTGACTTTAAAGATAACTTTTTTTTAAAAAAAGGGTGAAAGGCAAAAGGAGGCCCAAACTTGGCCCCAAACAAAGGTTGATTTATGAATAATTTATTAAATAAGATATTTTTTGAGTCTTCATATATATTCAAATAATATAACTAGCCTTGAGTAAGGTTATAGATGCCACTTACCTTGCATATAGACATACTAGTGTGAACCTCGTGCCTAATGCACAGGTGTGTGTGTATTTGACAGTACATATTATAAAATTACAACTAAAAATTACATTTCCAAAACCTCTTTATATGTCGCAACCCCACTTTGAGGGAAGTGTGAGGTCGCCATTCACACTCTCGAAAATGGGACTTGGGAGTTCTCCGGGACTCCCAAAAACTCAGAGCGCGATTGTAGGGGTCAAAACACCTCACATTGAAGTGTTCTTTATACCGTTGGAAAGGTCTTGAAGTGTAGATGTCCAAAATGGCCTCACATGAGCCATTTGGACATATGCAGCACAAGTTATGGTCAAAAGAAGGGTTAGGAGTCAAACTGGTAGTTTGACTCCCAACCATTTAAAGTCAGGAATTGACCCGATTCCCATGTGTGCAGGTGAAGTGCAACACACCGTTGGAAAGTTCTAGAGGAGAGCTACAACTTTGGTTTAGATCTTGTCCTGATCCAAGTTTGGGGTGAGAAGTTATGATCGCCCAAAGTCCCGGGAGTCCAAACTGGGACAGTTTCGGGACTTCACTTTGGGAGTCCTGGGAAAAAGAACCATTTGGATACAAGTGCGACATAAAGTTGCAGAGAATACTATATGGGGGAAGGTGGTGGCTTCCCCCAAGTCCGGGTCATGGTGAGTCAAGTGAGTCCAAGGTTGCCCGTGGCTTGTCCTAACACTGAAAGTGTGCAGAATGAGTTTTATGGAGTTCCAATGGATTTGGATGCAGGATCGAATAACTAAGTAGCTTGGCCCTCTTCTTAGTCTAATCCCGGAGCTTTCAGCACGCCCCTCTTACCCCTTTTAGTGTTGGAAGTTGGGAACGTGCCCCAAGTCCCCCATATTTCCGCAACTTGAGTGATCCAACCCCAACTTGGGGCTAACTAGGGACCTGGGAGCACGTCACTATATATCACATTGCTAGGTTCTTTTTGGGGGAATTTATTTTCATTGTTTCAACCTGAAATTTATTTTTTCTACACATTTTAACAATTTTTGTGAAAAGGAATGGCACTAATCGCCAAATTTAGAAAAAATAATTTAAATTCGCCAAATACATATAAAGCATAAATATTCTTAAATTTTTTATTCACTGTCATTAATATGGCCTATAGCCTAATTTGGCTAAATCCTCTTTGTGGGATAATTAATCACAAAAATTGAAAGAAATCAAAACCTGTACAATAGGGATTGTTTTTTCAAATTCCTTAAGTAGGTGCAATGGCAAGGATCCCCAACTTTAATTTACATTAAATGGCGACTGTCCTAAGTGGACAATATAGTTTTTTCTACAATCTTGCCTAAATCTAGGTGAGTTACATGGACTCACTGTCTAAATTTGGTTTGAGCATCTGCCGAATCTGTACTCCACTGTTTTCTCCGCCCCGTCGGAGTAAACAGACCATGATGGGACGAATGGATTGGACAGATGATGGGATGGATGACGGACGGATTCAAGGGAAGTTTCATTTCATCCCAACTTCCCTTACTATATATGATACCTTAGTGTGGGTATGCTTGTTAGGGGTGGGTTATCAATGTGATGTTTGGGTATCACAAATTGTGTTTGTTTTGATTCTCAATTCTATAATCTCCATTTCCAAGTAACTTCCAATTATGGTTCCAACATGTAGAACACCAAACTTTTCAATGCAAAAAAATTGAACTCCAACAAAAAAAAAAAGAAATTATTCCAAAGTTTTGAAAATGTTAAAGTAATACAAACTAACCTATTTCTACATTCTAAACTACACTAAATGTTCCAAGATCCAAAACATAAACAATAATTTGAAAACATGAACTTTTATTCTTGGAAAGATCACCAATTTTTAAAATTATCCTTTCTAGCAAGTCGCCAAATTTGGCTAGGTCCTCTTCTGAATGGTTGCTTGACCACAAACCTCACAAAAGTGAGAAAAAATTCTTTTTTGGGTATGGGGAAAAAGAATTCAACAAAATAGTCTAGGATAAAGTTAAAATATGCACAATGTTATGTTAAACATTATGATAGTTTAGTGGTTGAATGCTTTCACCTCTTTCCTTGATGTGCAAGATTCAAATCTTATTAAGCACTTACCCATTTGAAACTATAATAGATTTTTTTTGAAAAAAATTAGAACTAAGACATAGTTCTAGTTAGGTTCCTTGGAACCATACTAGAACTACCTTCAAGTAACATGCTAACCTAGGTACCCACCCAACATTAGCCCAAGGATTAAAGTGTGTGCACCCAAATGTATTTCATAGTCACACTATGACCCAAATGCATGCACCAAAATGGATTTTTGTTATGTGGAAAATGTAGGATAATAGACCATCTTGGGGGACTCGTTCCAAAATTATGGGCATAGGTAGGTGAGTTGTGACCTACATCCCTTATTTTGGGAAGCCTCAACCATGGGTGTTAACCCAACATAAAGCACAAGGTGAATCATGAATAAAAATTAGTAAACCATGAGGTGATGATGATGTGTAAATCATGAGGTGACCACCCCTTAAGTGTAGAGGCACCTTATGTCTATTCTTTAGGTGTGAAAGCACATTTTGTTTACACAAGGCCATAAGCACATTTAGCCCCCAAAAATTGTAGTTACAAGTATAATTTTCTTGCAATTAAGTTTTTTGGTAATGTATGGATATCACATCTTGGATTATTTTTGTTTTTTTTATAGTATATTTGATTAACTTTAAACTTAATCTAATAAATTATTTAAAAAGTTCAACAAACAACGAAAACTTGAATGTATGGAATATATTTGGGACAAAATAATACTTGTCACAAAGTTTGAAAAAATTGCATATATATTTCAAAACTAGTGTTATGAGTGAAATTCTTGGGTAAATTTTTTTATGGTGTATGATATTGATATACATAGATTAAATCTAAAATTATTTGGATATTTAAAGTTTTTAGATAAAATTTCATTCAAAAAAGTGTGTTTTTTTCATTTTTGAACAATAAATAATAATAAGATTTTCTTTTTAGGGGAAAAATTATTACTAGATCAAAAAGAGGAGATTTGTAGATGGACATTGCATAATTTTTTCAATTTTCTTTTGTTTGGTAATGTTTCATGACCCACAAACATAAGGCCCTATGGTTATTGAAAAATTGTAAATTATATATTGTATGTACATTGATGTTATCCAATCATCTCCATTTAATAATTGGATCAAGCTTAATTTTGATTCAAAGTGAACTTTGAGTTCCAAAATGTTGTCATGCAAATTTTAAAGTTTGTTTGCTTGTGTTTAGGATAGCCAAAGGATATCATCAAACTTGACTCTACACCATTTGGAAATGATGGTGAAAAGTTGATGACAAAATCAAAAATGTTACAAAACCAATCCAAGAGCATGGCAATAGGGGCGTTGTGCTTTTCAACAACTTCCCAAATTTGAAACACCATCCTAGTTAACAAGGTGGAGATCAACAATGAGAGGTTGAAAAAGGTGAAGATTAATAATTTGAAAACAACTAGAGAGCTGTGTTATCATAGAAAAAGAATTTAAATAAGAAGTTAAAATTATTTTGCACTTGTAGCTAGAAATCCCTAACCTAACCATGTGCAAGGTTAGCATTATGATCACCAATGACTTCATATGTGAAATCCATGTGTCTCCTATGCATAGTGAATATTTTTATGAATTTGAAATAAGGATTGACGTAATTCAATTACTACAAGTCTATGGATGAAGATGAAATGCATTATTTTTTTCCTACGTATTATAAGATTCATTATACATCACCTTTTTTGGTGAAAAATGATTCACCGTCAATGTGCTTTCACCCATGAGGCACCTTACATCCACTACTTTGTGTAATGTGTGTTGGCACCTAGAAGAAGCATTAGTTATGCATATAAGGTGCCTTCCTTTTAACACTAAAAAAAAGCAACCAAAGTTTTACAACACAATTTTGTAGGTATTGAATGTTTAGAAATTGTTGTATGCTAGTGCTTTTATTATTGTGACCTTTAATAATGTGTTTTGATCTTTAGGATTTAACAATTTCTTTCTTGGGTTGTTAGTTATGGTGATCACGGGAATGTGTTGGAACAAATGGATTTCTACTATAAAGATATTCCCCCGATTGATTAGGTGATTTAAAATGTTTAAAGCCATCAATTAATTTGGTTTTGAAATTAGCAAACTAAATTACTTTCTACATAGGTACTTGATTGGGTCATAGTCGTGACTTAGGTTTGCAACCTACTTTGTTGTTGGTGTCACCTTCTAGGTTTTTTCATTTTCCACTATGTGGTGGGCAACCTTAGCTCCTTCACCTTTCAACTTTATTTTATCATGTTTGCATAATAACATGAGTTAGATTTTCATCAATGATTTTCTTTGTATAAGGGGCAAGAAAGGGGGAAAAGGTGACATGGATTAAAAGTAAAAGTGAAATTTATTTTTTTACAGTCAAGATGGGTATTTGTGAATTCTCACTATTTTGTGAGAAAATTTTGGAAAAAAACTTTTTTAAGAACAAAATTTCACCACTTTCATGAAATGAAAACAATGAAGAATGAAAAAACCAAGAAATTTGGTATTGGGTATGGTATTGACGTGTTGTCAACTAGACAAAATGTGGGGAATATGTAGGTTATACAATTTATTTTTTCATTTGGATTGGGCAAATTGGATCTTGTATTGTAATTTAATACCATCTACTTGCATTGCAAAAACCATGAAATTACCATGGTTTATAGTAACTAGAGTAAATGGAATTCTAACTCCATGTAAATTGATTGAAACTTGCTAAATTTTATTATATTAAAACAGTACAATGAAGAGGGAATGAAAAGGAATATGAATAGACACATGCAAGGCTTGAAATTGAACATTTATTGTCCATCCATTTTTATACATATATAGAATGGGACTAAATGTGATTAAGGTCATTGTATGTCATCTACTTGGCATGTTAGGCTTAAGAGGTCTTACTTCAAAACTCTCAACTTTCAATCTTCACCAATATATTAATGCATCATTTATGAAATTTAATTATTTTAATATAGTGGAGGGTCATAAGGTATTTAGTTTGAATGAGGGTATTATCATCTCATGTAATTATGGCACATTATGTTTTGCATTCCTCCAAATTTACATCATATTAGCATTGAACTTTAGTACATTGAGAACATGGTTTTCAAGTTTCTCGTCTTGGTGCATTTGAGAAGGTTTTCAAAATAAAGTGTAACAAAAAAAGGAGGCTTCTTTCATTCTAACATTGCACGTGCAACTTCATACAATTTTAATGCACTTGCACAAGCACATATTAACACATGTTGATAACACCTTCCATAAACATATGCATGCCTTCTATGATTTGCAAAGCTTACACTATCCAATTAACACATTCCAAAATTTAATTTGTGGAACTGTTAAACCAAAATTGAATAATCAACAAAGAAATTTGGATGTTGCTTATTGGGATTAGAACTTTGAATGTTCAAGTGTTTTTTTGAGTAGTGGGCTTCTAACACACGTCACCATGTATTCTAATGCACAAACCTAAACACTTATGAATCTTTCCCTAAATTAGTAGGATTCATTTTACATCACCCAACACCCCATGCATCCCACTATTGTGTACATCATCCTCTAGATCACAATAACATAATTAACCAAAAGCTTAATCAATTTGGGTTTTCTTTTCACAAGAATCATTCTTGCTTTGAATCCTAGGAATGATCCATATTGCATTCTCTAGTCATTCTCATGCAATCTTATTGGTGTCTTCTCATCCCAAATCCCACATTGCTTCCCATTAGCATATACATTCTAATCTTCCAACAAATCTAGACAAATATTTCTTTTTCAAGTTCTAATTTCACAATTGCAAAATGCAAGTATTTGCTTAAATTTGAGACTTTTTCACATTTTTGATCATCTCTTAGTAGCAACCTTATAATTGTGTATATGTAGAAAAGTTAGGATGAATTCACACTAACATGAGCCATAGCAAGTGTAATTAACCAATGCTTGAATTTTCATGTTTTAATGTCAAAAATTATATTGTTGCAAATTTTTAATATATTTACATGACAATGTTCTTAATGGGTACATTCACAAATATAGGAGCGATAGGAATTGTAACTAATGCTTTGTTTTTCATGTTTTCGTGTCAAAAATAATATTAATATTACACATTTCTTTTATACATTTTCATGATAGTGTTCTTAATATATTGTGGGAACATGTGTGATAATTTGAAATGAATCTAATGAAATTTGAATTCTCAAAAGTATTGATTAATTATCACTGTACCTAGTGTTTTACAATGCTTTTACTACTTAAAAAAACTCATAAATGACTATTTAAGGACTTGAAAATGACATAATTTTGGAGAGATTTTTAAAACACATATTCACATATGAGTATAATGTAACATATTTTTTGAATCAAATGGATTTTCTTATGACTTTTTACAAATGAAATATTTCTAATATATACCTAAAATCTTTTAGAATAAGTAGTCACTGAGGTCCTTACTAAGGGTGCATCCTATATTTGTGAATGCACCCTAATATATTATGAAAACATGTGGAACAATTTAAAACTAATTTAATGAATATAAGTACTCAAAAATGTTCCAAAGCACAAACCTCTAAAACATAGATAAATAGATTTGTTCATTTAACTTCCAAATGATATCCTCTTTAACAAAAAAAAATTGTTGCTCTTATTCACACACAACTTGGATTCCATAGCACACACTTTTTTGCATAATTCAAGATACAAGGATAATTTTTTTCTCATTACCTTTTACCTAGCACTACTTAATAAGCAACCTCCCTCACTTACAAAACACACAATAGACACCAAGACACTAATGCAATAAACAAGTTCATGCTGCAACTCCATCCTTCCATTACTCTCATTCATCACCAAGCTTTGCCACCTCTAGAAAGATGACTATGACATCAACTTGTGCCACCTCAATTGCCAAAAGTTGATAGCAACATCTTGCAACCTTAATTCCAAACCCCTTTTACACAACCTCATATTTCAAACCTCCTTGATAGCATTTTCTGCCTTCACACCATTTTGGACCACAAAATAATTTATAATATAAATGTTTGCAATAAAACCAAGATGAGCATTGAAAATTTGTATGTGAAATCTCTTTGTGGCTTTTTCTTTTTTCTTTTCTTCAATGCAAAGGCCAAGTTAAAGTCAAATCCTTCACTTTGAAGGACAAGGTTAGGAGTAGCCCTTCACCATAAGCACGGAGGGAACCCTACCCTTCACATTCAAGGCCTGAACATAGGTGCTATCAAAATTCTCACACTCAAATACTAAAGGAATGCAAATGGGACAACACAAGCTAATATGTGCAAATCTGCAGACCTGAAGATACGTGGAAGGTGGAATCATTTAGATCTTATGCAAAAAATGTCACCACTTTTGTCCTTTTTGGTGCAAGTGCCACACATGATTGTAGTGTAGGAGAAAAAAAACAGAGAATTTCTAAGACTAAAAAAATGTGTCATGAACCTCACCTGTGCCATGTGAGCTTTTATCTTGGAGGCAAATACTTCCTTCTCCCCATCATGATGAGCTTATCTTTCCATATCCTAGTAGTAAGGAAGGATGTGGTGGGGGCAAGGCAGCATGTGTGCAGCAATCTTGAGAAGACTTTATATTAGGGGCTGCAAATGCAAGGAACATCCTCAAGAATCGTGCTCCCCTTGACCAGGAAAGCAGTTTGAGAACTTAGAAAAAACACAGGATTTTTGGTCCCCAAAAAAAGAATCCCAAGGATTAACCATGAATGTGGGACCTCCAATCCTGCTCGTTGCATTATCTTGTGCTTGAGTCAAGTGTGGTCCAACAAAATGACAAATGAAGATATGGTTTGTTGGGGTCCAAGAGCTCTGCAACTTGCAAGTTCACCCCCACCCCCTTTTCCTCTGGACAATTGCCACTTGCTCTAAAAACAAAAGTTCCTGACGGCTTCTCATATGAGACCAAGGTACAGACATTTCCTCATGAATTACAAGCGGCTTATTGCATAATGGCTCTGGCTGTCAGCACATGTTTAAATGAAATCATGAGAAATGATGGAACTCTGTAACATGGTCTGGTAATTTGAGTGCAAGATAAATTTGATAGGAAAAATGTAGCCTAAAATATAAAGCTAGGCCTCCAGCTGTAACACACACGTGAAGGTCTGGGGTGGCAGATTGTGTCATTTTCTTGACCATATTATATGACATAATCTTCCAATGATGATCATGTAAGTGTAATCGTTACCAAAACGTCTTTGTAAATAAGAATACTTTAAAGAAAATCCTTGAATCTGGCACCCCAAACCTTAATTAATGTCATGGAATGGCCTTGCCATTACCCATTATATTAGCATTGCCTAGCTCACCCTAACAGACTCAGCTAGCACTTTATCGAACATAATCGGCAGGGGCTTGACCATTTCATAGTACATTAAGAGCACTTATTAGTCTTTGTGTTTTGGAATCAATACACACCATGTTCATGAATTTACAGACTCAGCTCCCAAGTTCTCTCTTATATCTATTTGACAACTAATTATGGTTGGTCCAACAACATTTCTTTGGTCTTACATCTATTCCTAATTGAGCACCAACACATGTTTACATATGAAATTGCAGAGCAGTCTCCAGAACGTCAAATATGACAATGAATAGTCATAACTCATAACCTTACGGGAGTTGCTTACAAAGTGTCAGAGCATCGCTTTTCATGGGGGGATAACTGTGACAAGCTGCCATGACAACACCAGGAAGAGCCAAAACAACACGAGTCAGTCAACAAGGTCAGGATGAGAAAATGGGATCAGGATTTTGGGTGAAAGCACTTTGTAAATCACAAGAAAGAGAAAGAACTCATGAACAGCAAAGGATACATGGCAGAATTCCTATTGGAAGAGTGACTGCCATCTTCATGTTTTGATGTTAATGGCCTCAGTAGGTCATACCTATTGCAAACTGTACATGGTAGTGACACATTAAAACTTAAAATCCCTCACACTATTCTAGGGTTGCAGGAAAATTTTAATTGTTTTGAACCCTTTGCGGGAAGACGTTTTGTGAGAAAATAATAAAATTATATTGCCACCCTGCGAGAAAGTTTCAGACATTACCTTTAGAAATGAATCTCCTTTGGGACTAGTGTAGTGAGGTTTGGGGAGGAGAAAACACACATTAGAGTGAATTATTTATGCAAATAGGAATAGGTGGAAACTCCAATGGCTAAGACTACATGATTCTGTTTGGGAACCATAAACCCACACTGACATGACACACAAGAGGCAACAAAGAGAAATATCTTGGGAAGTACGGAGAATTTCTCAATACTTATAATTCATGTCAACCTGAAAAGAAATTGAGAAATAACCCAACAATGAACTTGTGTAGGATGATAAGGACCAAGGGCCATTCCGGGAATATGGGCCCAGCTCAAGGCAGGAGCCAAGAGTAGGATCTGAATCCTCAGAACTGCCCCATTCAAGGGTCCTTATCTGATATAAAGATATGGTAGAGTTTTAACAGCTGCAATTTTGTTTGAGGAGAGGAGGCACCTTATGCATAAGGTGGGTAAGGTGGCCTCCACATACACTAAAAAAATTTACTAGTTCTTTGTGCACTTTCAGATCTGACAACATAACATCAACCAATCAGAAACCATGGAAAGGAGGAAACCCAACCCTCCAGAAAAGAGAAAACAAGACCAAGAAAAAAGTAAAAAGCAGTTTGAACAACAACAAGAGTCATACACTTGTTCAGAGACCACCACCAACAAGAGGTAAACATGACAAATAATCATTGAAATATTTAATGAAAATAGACCTGTTTTCAATGCAATTTTTAATATTTGAAAGACAGAGGTTTCAAAACTCAATTCAAGCAGAATCATGATTTTTAGACATCTTTAGATTTATTTTTGGTGTTCTTTAGATCTTAAATAGGATTACCCAATGTTATCATTAGGTTGATTCCTAAATGGCTCGACAACCTTAATTCTTCATAAGAGGTTACTAATATTGTTAAGTATTGTTACTAATATTAAGGTCACACATGCCAAAACTAAGTAGTAAATGAGCATGACTTGTGCCAAAATTGAAAAAATAAACAATGAAATAAAGAGAGATGAAGTTGAAGATTTGACAGGTTTGACACATTTAGATCAACACAAGCTTTACACATTATGAAGGGTAGCTACTAGTTTGTTAGGTGGCAATATTTATTAATGTTAGTCCTTAATTAAAAATTCAATGCTTGAATTTCTCATAGCCAATGCTTGCAAATGTATGTTCAATATCTGTCATGCCTAATTGTAATGTAGGGTATTCAACTTAAATGGCACTCAAATTTCATGCATCCATTGATTATAGATTAAATGTAGACTTCATATTAATATCCATTTGCATGGAGATGAATTTTTTGAATTGGAGTCGGTCAAATGATTAACCCTCAATGGTGGTTAGCCCTCACTTGGCTTTGGGAACATCTACAAATGGTATTGACAACCTACCATAAACATTCCCAAACTCACCAACTCCCAGCAATGGGTTAGTAGTAAAAAATTAACCAACATACTGAGTTTCTGTCCCAAGATTGACAACCCATAGAAGTCATAGAACTTGGCCTTAATGCTGGCTAACTCAACAACACATTGAACTTTAAAGAGAAGGAGAAGACCAAAAAAGCAATGAAGAAAAGCAACACAAAACCAAAGATAATGGTAAAAGGAAAAGGAAAAAACCCAAAAAGAAGGGGGATGCAAAGAGAGAAAAAACATAGACCTTTGAATACAAGATCTTTTGAGGACAAAGTGGGTTTAGAAAAGCTCTCCACTTAGGTGAAGACACATTGGTAATGATAATTTTGAAGATTCCAAAAGGCAAAACTTATTGTTAAGCAGACCTTTCATCTAATTCAAAACAAACTTTGCAGAGAAACTTGCTTTCTTCAACAACTTAGGTTGCCATTTCAGGTATGAAGAACTCTTTCAAGCTCCAAAGCCTAAAGAACCCATATAATTGACTATTCAATACTCCAAAATTTTCATAATCTAAAATATTGGAATCCCCACAGGCTTAAGAATTGTATTAAAACAATATATCCTGGCTGAAAACACTACCGAGTAACCAATGTCAATGCTTGATTAAGCCTTTGAAATGTTGCAATAATTGTCACATCCAAGAAATTGCAAAAGAAGCCAGTAAAAGTCCAATTAAGCTCTCCTGAGAGTCCTTGTTTAGATATATGAAGTTGGAAAAACCAGGAACAAGTGTATCCTCTACATATTGAGGATAACTTACAATGGAAAACTGGATAGGAATTCAAAGAATTAAATTGGTTGAGAAGACGCATTTCCTGAACATTGTTCAAAAGACTGCACAATCAGTATTCACTAGGATAACAATTGACTACATTAAAAAATTGCCTTCCAAAATGAGCCATACAAGTTATCTAGCACGAAACCTAGCCAAGAACAGAAAACTGTAGGGTTTGCTCAATTATATAAACCTAATCTCATCCTTACTAGTGTGGACTGTGCCATTGAGCACATATTGTAATATATATTTACAAAGTACACATGCTTTTAGATCATATAATACAGCCAAATCAAGAGTTTGAACATTGTTCTGAAAGATCTACACACTGTGAAAAGACAAAACATTGTAGATACCAAAGTGAGGAATTTAATAATGTGTTAAGTTTCAGAGAATTTCCAATTGACCAAAACTATTTTGTGTAGTGTGAAATCCAATTCCCATAGAAGAATGATTTCAAATTTTTATTGAATTTTTAACAACAAAAGTAACTCAAAATTCAATAACTCTTGCACCACAGATCTGAAATTACAAAACCACCTCAATGGACCCATCCATAGTCATCGAGGGCTTTGGTATCAAGCGTGCATGCCCAATTTCCCTAAAATTTTAAACTTTGATCTTTATTGAATTTCCAATGATAAAAATACTCAAAATTAAATCACTCCTGTATTGCAGGCATCAGAAAACCCCCTCACCACACCTGTGCTCATCAAGGACTTTCCAATGGTACCAAGAACACAACTGCAAGCCCATGCTTTGGGAGATCTCAACATGACAAAACAAACTACCTGTCTAGGATTCTTCAACCAAATGTCTTTAAATCAAAGAGGTGACCTCCAAACCCAGAAGCTGAAATTATGGGACTTTGACATCTTATCAAAACTTGATTTGCTAAATCTTTCATTCTAGCTCTCAAACTTGATAGGTTGATCTTAGTAGAATAAGTTGAAAACTCAAAAAACTCAACAAAAACAGGGGAGACATTTCTCCATTTTTCAATGATTCAAGAGCATGACTTCACCTACTTGCAAGTGGCCCTGAAGAACAAACTGTTCTCAACGGGGACTTTAGCTTCTTGTAACTCAGTAACCCACCAGACATTCACCATTGGCATCATAGCTTTGTACAAGGAACTTAACCATTTCGAAACTTGTGAGAGATAAGTAGAGATAACTGCAGCAATAGATGTAGGCTTAATGAGGTTTGCAGGAACATCCAAGAAACACAAGAAAAGAAAGTGAAAGCCTCATACCTTGTTTCAAACTTCTTAGAATTGAAAGAACTATGAAGACAAAAAAAGAGCATTAGAAAGGTTTTTTGGAATCAACACACGAGGAAGGAACTATGGAACTATCATGGTTGTCTGAGATTGGATCTTCACTCAACAAAGATAAAGCTTTTAATTTCATTCCCACAAAGGACCAGTGGATTTTTTCTAGTGCATATGGAGGGTGCCTTACCTACAGTAGAATTTCTGCCTCAACAGAGGATAGCACCTCTGATCCTCAAATTGTAACAGTCCGTTGATAAGGTTCCAAAATGTTCACCACATGCCTCATCAAATGTCTGTGAAACTCCAGAGTCTGCAACCCAAGAATGCCTGATGCAAAGATTGATAGCATAAGCAAGCCTATTCCACTGACCAGGAGACCAAGGAGCAATGCACCAAATAATTACACAGCTTTTACCTGTACACTGATCCTTTGCTAGCAGCACTTCCAATGAGTTTGGTTCTCCAGCTATGCGCAATCCCCAGTACAAATCATGAGACCATGGGATGTTTCTTAAAGTGAAACTTGCCTATCTGCACAAACAAAACTGATTAGGTTTATAGCAGGCATTGCACATCCTTACCTGACCAGAACAAAGGTGTACCCTGGCAAATGAGAAACCATCACAGACCACTGGTTTTCAAAAAACAGACAGAGGTGGAACTGGTTGATTTTAGATAAGGCAAGAAACCAGGCATGGAACTACAGTTCCTCTTCTAGTCTGCCAAGGTTTGGAACCAGCAAGTCTTCTGAAGACACTTTCATCAGAACCTAGGGATCAGACACATGATGCCTAGAAACATAGGTGCTGGGTTTCTCTTGGTGGTGACAGCATCTCATACCTCTCCAATTTTCTTCTCTACAAAGAGGCTGATGCCTGCCTACATGGTACTGGAATTCCACTACCTTGAACGAAGCAGCCATAAAAAGAATTCCAAGGTCCAGCATGAGCTTGGCACCTTGTTGATCTTAAAAACCCTGTTCATTATCTATGTCCAATTTCTACAATATGGAAATTCTGTGAAACAAATGCCCATAGTATGAAGATCAGCAACAAAGTATTTGCTGGTCAGCAACCACACTAACATACTGCAAACATTAGCAAGAGTCTGCATCAGACCGAGCACTGCACATTCACTATGCAGAGTCCTTGACAACATATCAGCTGAGGAACAATATCAAATAGAAATTCAAAGAGCAATTAAAAAAAAGCTAGCTACAAGAACAAATCTTAGCAGCAAAAATAATGGCTTCCAATGTAAAAAGTGTTACTCAAAGATTTCATAGAAGGAATTTCTGGTTTCAACCACATCTTAAACTAGAAGGTGGCCTTACCTACACTTCTCTCTTAAGAATTGCATGACACTAATGTGTTTCATCTCAGCCTGCCCAAGTTCCCAATGCAGGTCCAAAAAGAAGGTGCATCTTTGTCACATAAAGTCCTCTTCCAACTCTGCAAGGGTCTTCCCTTTGGCAGCAATGTCCTTGTTGGATGTCATCTTCTTCGGGACCATTAGTCCCTTGTAGCTTCGAACCTCTGCTTGCCTCTCCTTCTCCAGACGCTCCATTTCCTCATGTCGTTTCTAACCAACAAGCAAATTCACCTCAGTTAGTACAACATTAAACAAAATTCTGTCCACTTGGCATGTGGCACTGAAAGGCCATAATCAACTTGTCTATGTATGCCATCAGTGCACATAGTCATAGGTTATGGTTCAGCAAATGTTCAATACAACCTCAAGACAACAGATTCCAGGACTGACAATCAAACAAAGCCATCTTGTGATTGAGATTAGATCAATCAAAGCATGTAATGTAATACCTTCTCTCTGGTATGAGCCTTCTTCTCTGCTCTCTCCGCAGCATTGTAGACCTCCCTTTCAGCTGTGTCCCAGCACAAGAAAGGGCTTATGAGTTCCCACAAGTTTCTGTGCAGCCTTGTGTAAAGAGGAGAAATAAACATCCAAGTCAGAACAACCTACAATTTAAGCAGACAGAGCCAAATACCTTTTAAGTCAGGTGTGCGTTCAACTTTTGTCTTGTTCAACCTGTTGACAATTTCATTGATGCGCTTCTCAACCCGAGTTGTTTTGACCTGCAATTGCAACTGTTTTACATTAACAGGTTTCAAGTCTCATGTTTTTTGGTGCTAATAGAAACAATCTATGGGCAATCAAGACTCCACAAAGACTGGTCAGAATCGTACACATGCAAGAAAAAACCCAGACATGATTGTTCATTAGTGGCAACAACTTGAACAACATGAGAATAGGTCCAAGGGGAGGACACAAGCTCTCACAAGCTTAGGATTGTGAAATCCAACTTGGCCCACGTCCATGCCTTGAGTCTTCCTCAGGTTGAACCATGGTGTGTACACGACATCCAAGTTATTGAGTTTGTTACCTTCACAAACACACCCCTTGAACATTCATCATCAGCCTCTCTTTTGTAGTTTCTCTGGGACGTGATCAAAACCCTAAAATTCTCTTTCAGATTGGCAACTAACAATAATAATACCCTGCCAAACCGAGCACCAAGAATGCATGCACCAAAATACAGATTTCTGCAGAGGAATCGAACCTTGAATGGAATTTGCCTTCACAAGCTGTGCACAATCCTCCAGAAGCTCTGGGGTGATGCTCTCTATGGTTTGACCCTTATGCAGCCTCAGGTACACATGGGCTGAAGAAAGCTTGTCTACATGAAACCTGCACACACCATCCATTATAACATCCCCCCACCCCCACGCAGAAGAAGACCACTTCAAAACACATATCCATCATACTTAATCCGAGTCTTTTTCTATCAGAAAAAAACACAGACCTGCAAAGTTTCCAGAAAACACAAACCCAAACACATGCAAACTTTCCTCCTTACATACCAGATATCTTCAGGCCACCCATATTTGATGAGATCTTCGTTCTCAAACTTGTCAAGACCCATGTAGATGGTGTAGTCTCCCAACTCAGGTCTGGCCTTGAAATAGTACACCATTGTGAAAACCCCCACCTCTCTCTCTCTCTAAAACCTCTTTCGCGCTTCAACAACTGAGAGAGGAGAATCCTCTCTAAAGCCTCCACAAGCGCTCACATATCACTTCCTCCAAAGCTGCTCTGCAATTCTAAGGGGAGATCCTCACACCGGGCCAAGACCTAGTCGGAAGGAAAAGATGAGTGTCAAGGGTTTGGGAAGGTGAAGACGGGAGTCATCAGACGAGGGCAGAGGAAGGCAACATGATTGGCAACAAGTGGGAGCAAAAGAGGCTCAAAAGTAGCAGCTCCATGGTACGTTTGAGAGCATGTTTCTCCTCTCTTTGTGTGCGCTGCGGAAGCTTCAAAGCCTCGCGCCTGCAACAGGCATAAGGCTCGCATGCCCGCCTCCACTCCAGGTCCTGAAACCAGGTCTTTGGCACCTGCACCACATACTAAGACCAGATCCCGTTAGCACTTCTTCGCAACGCACGCATCATTCCAGGTCCTGAAACCAGGTCTTTGGCACCTGCGCCACAAGCTAAGAACAGATCCGTTAGCCAGCCTTCGCAAGGCTCGCATGCCCGTCTCCACTCCAGGTCCTGAAACCAGGTCTTTGGTACATGCGCAACATGCTAAGACCAGATCAGATCACATTAGCCTTCACAAGGCTGGCGTGCACCTCCACTCCAGGTCCCGAAACCGTGTCTTTGGCACCTGCGTCAGATGCTAAGACAAGATCTCGTTAGCCTTCTTCTTCACAAGGCACGCATTCGGCTACAATCCAGGTTCCGAAACCAGGTCTTTGGCACATGCGCCACATGATAAGACCAGATCCCGTTGGAATGGGTCCTTTTTTTTGTTTCTTTTCAAAAAACAGTAATGCCATAAAATACCTAGCTACAAATTTCTTATTATAGACGATGATGGAACATTACGTGGTGGAATGGGACAGGCATCATGACCATTGCATTTTTACACATTTTAGGGTTTCCTTTTGTGAGGCCTTGGTGCCCTCACAATTTGTTAAGCTGCCTTTTCTTATTTACATTTTTTGTGGAAAAAAAATATAGCCAAGACTTTAGAGCATCTCACCGGTGCACAGAACGTGGAAAAATTGGATGAAGAAAAATCAAAATGGTTTTGGCCACGCATTTTTGCACAGGGTTGGAAGGTTTGTCAGAACTCAGTTTCCTGACCACTTACCATTCATCCTTCATGGTGCGCTGGTGGGGTGCTGGTGCACTAGGCCTTTGCAAAAGGCGCAGCAAAACCTAACACCTGCTGTGGTGGATCGCTAGATGGTTTGATTGGTCTAGGACTTACGTGGGTTGTTATTAATAGTCTCCCACCTTTTGCACCTTCTGCAGTCCTAGTTTCAGTTTTATGGGTGAATTTGGGAAAAACTGAAGAACTAATCTTGGATGTGAGAAACATTGGTGTTGCACGGCCACATACTCGACGTGGGTGGAGCTGGTCTGACATCACAACTAATGTCTTCTTCCCACTTCACGAAATGCAACAGAAACTCGGGATGCCCCATGAAAGGCGGTCAAGCTTTCTGTAAAATGGCAAAGTTTTCCCATACGTATCTTCCTTGCTATACCTATAGGAAAGAAAACCTGAAGGGATGGTGTGAGGACGGCAATGAATGGCCTGCTGCTGATGCAGTCACTCTCAACGCCGAACTATCTGCATGTCCCGAGGATAAAAGGCTCCTACTCTAGATCTATTCAAACACTTCCGGATCTGTTGCCTTTGCTTCTCCTTATCATACTTGACTTACGTTTCCACTTTTGAATCTACCTATTGTATCAAGTCTGGCTGTAATATAGACTACAATTTCGGTTCATTTCAGTGGATGGGTAGGTAGTGAAATTCTGTCATTTATATGGTTGCAGTTAGATGGAACACCAGAGGCAAGAATGCAGATGTGTGAAATAACTGGGATCTATGTTGACATTGTTGATTTGTAGCAATTGAAACAAGAGGAGTTTCTACTCATAAGGAAGGTTCAAGGAGCCAAGTTTAGGGTTTAGGGTTTTGGGGGCTTGCCAGGAGCTCAATTGTGGTGACTTTCCAAATGTTGTATTCCTGAACCCTTGAGGTAGGCACAGCCGAATGCAGTTGAATCTGATTTTGTGTGCTGACTTAAATTCTCAGCTTCCCATGGACCATCTGACATTGGTTGTTGTTTCTCTTTCTAATTGTAAACCCTGTCTTGATGCAGAAGAGCTTTGCATGTATTATCACATGATTAGCAAACAAGTCAACCGACAGTTCAGCTCTCCTGTACGGGAAAAGATTTTACAACTCTGACATGGTACTCTGCTGTACATTTTGCACCCAAATTCACCTTCTTTTCTCTTTTGGGTCTTTTACATTGGGGATGGTTTGGAAATTGTGTATACAGTCTGGATTCTTTTCCCAAGTATCTCTCTCAAAACTGAGGCTGCTACTGAGATTGAAAGACATTCAACCATATCTGAACTCAAAGCATGAATGTTGGAGAATGTAATTTGCTTTTTCTTGGCTTAATTAATCCTGAGAATCAATCAAAAGTAGATGAAAATTTGTATTTGAACTAATGTTCTGTATCTGGATCAGATTGCTGCTTTGCTCTCCAGAGAGCTGATACTGGACCAGCTGAAGAGGTTGTAAGGATCCACAACTGTAATGCCCACCACACCCTCATCAGATGGATCCTCAAGGAAGCTCCCACATGCAAATGATGTCATGGATGATGAATCAGGCAGCTCCTCTAGCTCGGCAAAAAAGTCTTCATCCTTGACAGAAGATCCAGATAAAGATTCTAGCATAAGATGATCATGTGACTCTACATAGGACTGCACTATTGCAATCTGCTGTAGTTTTCCCAAAGAAACCACATTGACAAGGGGGGTTTCATGCAGCTCTTGGGAAGAAGATTCTACGCCATAAGGAGTGCATGAGGTACTGAAACTGGAAGGTATGGCTGCAAACAATTTGTCATTATGTATGGACACTATGTCATCAGGTTGTGATTTGTGATTGACCCCATTCGTGAAGCCTTCCCATTGTTGACCTCTGAGCTCATGATTGGAATGGTCATGGTATTGTACTGCTGCAGGTTCTTTAGAGTCAGATTTGAGTTCTGTTGCTGTATCTGAGGGTCTTTGTTTCTCTAAGGTAGTTGAGCTGCAAGACTGAGCTGAAGCTTTGGCTTCCTTGCCTGAGAAGGTAACTCGGGTGCAGCCTGCAAGCAAGTTGCGGTGAGACGGTTGAGGATGGTTATGCTCAGCAGTGTAGCTGACAATCAACATGGATGGGTCATTACGGCTTCGTTCCACTTGCTTTCTGGCCAAACAGCCTTTGTTGCTGCTACACCTATAGTAACCTCTGCAAAAAACACACAAATTTCAAAAGTCCTCTTCACTACCCTCTACCTCATATTCCACTGTAACTCTCTTTGCTAGACAGCAGGACATAATGACCTAGTGGGTGGACATTCTATTTTATGAAACATCCCTGCCTGTGCAGGGTGGCCTGGTATGGTGGGTTTCTCATCATATGGGCTGGCCAGGTATTGACCTGCCTTGATCATTACACTGAGTAATGCTGCAATCCAGACCTTGGGCTCCCGCCTTTGTTCATAGGGTAGCACAACACTACCCTACATGTAACCAATTTCTTTGTCCTATTTAGGCACTTTTGTATTCCTTTTCATAATCAGGATCAGTAGTCATTTACTAGCTTTACTTTTGGTGTTGTTAGTGTCAATTTTAATGCAAATTGACAATTAACAAAAGAGCTTACTTGAAATGTGAATTGGTGGTCAAATTGATTACACTTCGGATCAGGCCCCAAAAAAACCCATTAGCACCTACTGGAACAATAGGTCACCCTAGGGGGATTGCCAGGTTTGTGGGTGGAATGGGCCCATTCCGTAGTGTAGAACCCATTTCTTCAAATTCTGATCAAACTTTCATGTTGGCACAAAGACCATGTGACTTGAATAGAAACCACAAACCCCAACTGAAATGAAATGATTTTGGCACTAAAAATGAAGGATTGATCAAGGTGAAATCATGATAAAGTAAACAAAGTAAATTTATGTCATAGGTTTTACCAAAAGTTTTGTTTTGGAGTTTTAAACATTGATCACCTTCCCTTACAAGTTATGTCCCAACAAAACTTTACAAGCATTAGAACTCTGAGTTCACCTATGTATTCTTTCTTTGATCTTCTATCCTCATTGTGACATTTGAAAATGATTTTTCAATGGATTTGGAACTGTAAAAATGCATTGAAATATATGTTGTGTTCTTTGTGTGTTGCGTTCTTGTAATACTTGAAAATGATGTTTCACATTGGATATGTAAAAGTACATTAAAACATATACTTCATGTTCTTTGTCTTCTATCCTTCTTTTAACATTTGAAATTGTTGTTTCACCTTAGATTTAGATTTGTAAGAAGCACATTTAAAAATCTGTTCTATTTTCTGTCTTCTATTCTAAAGTTTAAAAAATGTTTTCTCATATTAGGTTTGGAAATTGTAAAAATACATCAAAAATCTGTTCTATTCTTCATCTTCTATCTTTCTTTGTAATATTTGAAAATAATGATTATTTTTTTTTAACATTGAATTTGAATTTGGATTTGACAAAAAAAAATCCAAACATAATTTCTTTTTTATCTTTTTATAGAAACAATTCTTGTACAACATTTGAAATTGATTTTTCGGATTGGATTTGGATTTGTAAAAATATCATTTTGTAATAAAATTATAGAATCAAAGTAATAACAACAAAATTTTACCTTGGGAAAGGGGAGCCCTTGATGGGTTTTTGGCCATACTTTCTCCATGCCCACAAATCAGCTGCAGGGACATGAGCTTCATTGCTTGACCTTCCTCCTCCGTTATTCCCTACTAGAGAAACAAGGACTGTCCTCTTCTGCTGCTGCTGCTGCTGCTGCTGCTTCGTGCTTCTGCAAAGTCCTCACATCATTAGAAGAACCTTCAATGCACTACCTACTTTATCACAAGCAAAAGTTACAACACATTGAGCTTTCTATGTCCGACGACTAGCGAGCTCCAGGGCCGCGTTGTGACTTACATTTTTACAAAAATGTCGTCACTTCAAGATGAAGTTAAGGGAAAAGGGCTTTACAGATCATAAAGAACCGCTCTAAATTTTTTCTGTAAAACAATTTTCTCATTGTACCTGGTGGGTATCATGGAGGGAAAAAAAAAGGAGGTCTGGCATTTGGAAAATGATCCCCCCAAGCAGGCATTAGGGTTTTCAAAATGCCTGCCCTTCATAGATGAGGTTATACTGCTACATAAGATGCCCTCCAACTACACTGAAAGATTGGGAGGAGGTTTTGATGTATTAATGGCTTACTTAATCACTTTGTAGGTAAAAGTTATAAACATTTTTTAAAAAAGAGAAAAAAACTAGAACCCTGCAAAATAAAATTTTTAAAAAAATTCTTGAAAATTATTTACAAAAATAAATAAATAAATAAATAAATAACATTTGAAAGTAGGGTACCTGCCCACCATAGTTAAAAGATGTTTCTTCATTTATAAAAATAAGTTTAGATATTTATTGATTACCAAAACTGCCATATTTATAAAATTAAAAAAAGGACAAAAATACTAAAAGTACTAACACTTCTCCCATTTCTAGTTGGGTATAATACCCTCTCAAGTATTATACGAAAATGGATCACACTGTCTCCGTATAATAATAGAGGTACAATACCCTTCTCATATTATACGACAAGTACAATAGCATCCCAATGTTATACATGAGAAGTACAATACCCTCTGAATTATAATACGAGAAGTATAATACCCTTTGTGTATTATACGGTGAAGTACAATACCGTCTGAGCTGGTCTTCGTCGGTGGCATGAGCGGCAGCAGTAGCGCCATGGATTGGGCTTGTTCCAGAGGAGCTTCGACGCGGAAGCTGGGACTCGAGCCTCGTCACGGAGCTGCTACTGTTGCCTCGACGGGTGAGGAGCGGACGTTGCGAACGAGTTGCTGCCGCTGCTCCTGCCGCCGTCGTTGTCGAAAAATTTTGTGAGCCATTTGAGCTTGAAGAATACTCTTCAGTCTTAACCACGGCCTGCATGCGTGCGCTGCTGCTGCCAGGGTTTCTAACTGATCTCAATCCCATTCGCGGCGGCCTCGCGGGAGTTGGAATTGGGCGCGATGATTGAAGAAGTTCATGGGTCGACGACATTTTAGCTGGACGAGCTGTGGAAGATGATCGGGTGACCAGTAATTCATGGCAGGCGCTGCAGCTCGTATCTTCTTCTTCCACTGGTTTTGTTTCCGTGCCAGCTGCTGCAGACGAACCCATGAGCTGCGAGGAGGATTGTCCTCGGAGGCAGCTATAAGTCGAAGCGGAGTCTAGGCTAGTGTTGCAGACGTCCTGAAAGTCGCGGCTCAGCTCATGATGAGACTCCTGCATATTATTGCCGCCGTGAGATGATGAGGACACGAGAGGAAGCGCCGCGGGAGAGTACCGGAGGTCCTGAGCTGCAGGGATGGCACTACTTACAGACATGGAGTTCGTGGATTCTGAGACCAATAGTATTGAGTTTTTCGTATGCTGATGATCGAACAGCTCTGAAGCTGAGAAATATCGCCTGCAACCCAAGCGATCTGGCATATTGCAGCGCGAGTTTCCACAGCAGCAGCACGCTAATCCAGCTTCCTGCAATGGCTTCCAGCAACGGATCAGCTCATAAATTGCTGCACTTTCCGGCCGTATTGGGCGGAAAACCAGCTACAAAGCGACAACTACCACGAACATTGTTGTTTGCTTTCCTATGCTGCATGTTCTCTTGCTAGTTTCTAACTGTACTTGTGGAAGAAAAAGGGACTGAAAACCTACCCCTGAAAACACACAGGAATCTTCAGCTAGCTTGCTGCAAGCACAAGCTTTCAGAGACATCCAAAAAACAAAACAAACAAAACAATCGGCTCGTCAGTCATATAATGGCTCTGCCCAGGACCAAATGACATCCATAAAAAGTATGGTAAATATTCAACATACTAAATTGGAAACACATGGTGGTTAGCTGCCTGGTGAAGCCCCAAGTGTCGGATCCTTACGAAATATTGTTCCTATATATGGTGGACTCCACATGACCCAACTGGAATGTAGGGGTCATACCAAACTTTGGCCCCGTTTGTTTGTTTCTGGGTGCATCGCAATGTCTCATCTACCTTGGAGAGCAGAGACAACAAAACAACACAGATTCGCAGCAGCTTCACTAGGCTGCAGGTAGCAGCTACTAATATACGAGCACGGTTAATGGGAAAGGAAGAAGCCACAAGAAACGTGCAATGGGAAAAAGTAGGTAAGCGAATGAGATAACGGGTCGAGACAAGAGAGAAGAGAGAGAGAGAGGAGAAGGCGGAAGAAGGCGAGACGTGCTGGGAAAGTACTTGCGACGTGGAAGGTGCACGTGACAAGAATGCACGCTTACCTTTAAAAACACGTTTTGTTATATATATAATTTTAATATATAATAAAATATATAAATTTAATATATATATAATTATATATATAATTATTAATTTATACATGTAATTTAAAATCCGTGTTGTATTTAAGGACTAAAAAATGAGTGTACGTTAAAAATTGAAGTCTAATTTACTTCAGGGTTTTTTTTTCCCCCAGTTAATCCACTGGTGAAGATCGTCAGCATTAAATGGTGACTCTCCTAGATGGGCTGTTTACAAAAGTGCTGCTACAAGTGGTGACCTGGGAAGTGCCTAGGTCTAGATGTGGCTATTTTTTTATTTTTTTTATTTCGAAAAATGGCGAAAAATTTCCCTAAAAATCACTTTTTCTTGTTTTGTTTTTTGGCTAGTTTTTTAAAAAAAATTGCCAAGAAAATTCGCCCCAAATAAAAAAGCACTTGGTACGCTAATTCTCTCACAGTTTTAGTGCTTTTACCTTACCATAAAAACTTGTCACAGAGCTTTTATTGTATTCAAACAGCAACTTGCAAGAGCATAGTTGCATCTTCCTCAAGAGGCCAGGTATTTTGAAAAGCGAAATGCTTGCAGGAGAGCAGACTTATAATGGTGCATTCACACTTGATGTTAACTCAGTGTTAAATGAAAATCTAGGTGGCATCCTAGGTGGCACACAATGTTAAATAGGTGATAGCTTAATATTAAGTGAATGGTAGCTTAACATAAAACATGGTCAGTAGGATTAAGTCCCAGATGACTAGCATGATGTTAAGGGACTTAACACTAGAGTCCCTAACACCAAGTGTGAACGCACCTTTAGCTTTCGAAACACTCATCTCTTGTGTTTTTTTTAAAAATATTTTAAATCCCAATAGTAACCCCCCTGAATAATAATATCACAGGCATTTTTATTTTAAAAATATTTCTGACTGGGTTTATGCTGGGTAACACCCTCTCCAAGTAGGGTGTTCTCAAAGTAAGCACCCTTTCCTGGGAGGGCACTTTACTTTCGGAATGCCCCACTCCTTGGGCGTTACCATACACTGTACATGTAACCAAGGGTTCGCTGTAATTTGTGACTGTATTTTGACTTATTTGAGTACTTATTGAGGGTATTTCCTAAGTGTGATATGTGGTACTATACCATAGTACTTTGGCAGCCGCTTTGGCATAAATTAAATTAAACTTTAATCTGTTGAAATTTTGAAAAAGTTGCTTAATGGGTAAGAGTTTGCTGTAATTAGTGATTGTATTTTGACTTATTTGAGTACATATTTAGGATATTTCCTGAGTGTGATGGGTTGTCATATATCATAGTATTTTGGAGATGGCTTCGGCATAAATTGAATTAGTTTTTAATCTGTTGAAAGTGTTAGAACTCCGATCTTGTTTTGAAGGGAGGATACTAAATAGAGATCCACTTAACCGCTAAAACAGTTCAAAATGTTTGAAATAAGTGTACCTCACAATAACTTTAACTTTTATCATCAAATTTTAAAAATTAAACCTATGCAGCAAACCAGAAAACTTAAATTAATTATTTGACATTCATGTGCTGAATTCACCAAGGTACTACCCAATATATATGTTCCATTTCCCTTTTGGGGGACCATGATTTGAATGAACAGTTGGGTATACAAGACACACACTCTGATGGAAGATCAGGCGCTAGTACAATCTCTACTACATGATGGAACAGCATCTTACCCAACTGGGTTTGAGGAGCACTCTTTAGGTGGGCCAGTAAGTCCAAACCTGTTGCTGTTTTGCTCTTGTTCTTTAGGGCCAGAGTGAACCAGCAGCCACCAGTGCACCAGTTTCGTTCTGTACACTGGATGGGCTGCATTTCTTCGTTCGGCACCAGATGGGGTTCATCACAGACCATATTTTTTCTGCTGCTGAGCAGTACTTAGTTTTTTTTTTCCTTTTTTGGCTGTTTTTTCTCTGGACCTGACCTCCACATAGCTATCCTACTCACCTTCCTACACTCATAAGTATTGTATTGACCTTGGTACTCTATTAATTATCCTCATATTGACATAGCTACCCTATTCACCTATTCTCTGGACCTGACCTCCACATAGCTACCCTATTCACCTTCCTACCCTCATAAGTACTGTATTGACCTTAGAACACTATTAATTATCCTCATATTGACATAGCTATCCTATTCACCTAGTTACCTTAATAATTCCTTATCTTACCGACCTAGCGACTATACTAATTAACTAACTACCCTACTAACCTAACAACTCTATACACATAACCACTCTATTGACACAAGTACCTTACAAACACAACCACCTTAATAAGGTATTTTCTTTTCTATATAGTGACTTGCCTAGTTACCTTGTTAGTGTAACTTCCTTTTTGCCTACATGCCTACCTACCTTAATAACCTATGTACCTTGCTCCTTGAACTTCCTTTTAATTCACTAACTTGTCTACTTACCCAACTACCTACCTATATACCTATTTACCTACCTATGCACCCACCTTCCTACCTACCATTATGCTTACCTACTTACTTATGTTTTTTACATAACCAAATACTAAGAGCTAACTACCTATTCACTTTGCCCACCCCCTCCCAATCCTATTTATCAATTTATTAAGGTTTGCCTTAGTTCATGGTGATGAACATAGGTCGCCATATATAGGCATTACAAACAATTTATAATGGAAACAATGTCATAATTGCAAGCATTTTGGTTTATTTAATGCATACTTTTATTAAAACTTGTTTACCTAATTTATTTATGGAATGGACATTACAATACATCTTTTCATGTAATTATTATAAGTATGTTACTTTTGGATTAGGTTTAGGGTTTGTTCAACACATAAATAAATTAACAAAATTTTCACAAATCTATAGTAATAAACATAAATTAGGTTAAATTTGGGGGGAAATTTTTTGGGTTTAAACATATGTGAAACAATACAATTCACTTTATATATTCTTCAAAGAAAGTGGAAAAAATCGGTTTGGAGAGATCATACAAAGGTAACAGACATATTTTTTTTTTTAGTTTTTTACAAAATATATTTGATTTAAAAAAAATTAAGGTTAATTTTTCTAGTCATTAAATATTTATAGTTTAAAAGCTTTAAAAGTTAGTTGGTTCCTAAATTTTTTCTTATATTTTTTAAAAATATATTTTACATTATATAATTTGTATAATTTTTTGGGTTTAAGGCATAACTAAGACTATTTTTTGATATGGTTTGTATAGTTAGGGTTTTAATAAGGCTTATGATTTGGATTTTATGGTCATGATGCAGGGTTTAGGAATTTGGTTAATATATTTCAAGGCTTAAAGTTTATCACTTTAAATTTTGCTTAATGTATTGGTTTTTGATCTTATCAATTATTTAAATCATAACATAATTATGAACCTCCTTTATTTCCATATGTTCCATAGTTGTTAGAATTCAATATTTTTTAACCCACTTTTGGATGAGTTATGATCTTTTAGGGTTATGTTTTCAACTGGGACTACAAACTTTGGTGGAGTGTTGTCATCTTTTATTTCTAAAGGTATGCATTTGTCTTTTACTACTTATTTTGTTTTGTGTTTATACTTTCACAATTCAACTTCTTTTCATTTCCTACTTATTGGATATAAAGTGGGTGTCAAATTTCATTAAGTATACAACCATATATAAAGGTTTTATACCTTTAATATAATATTTCATATTTAATATCTTTTTGTAGTTTGATTTTTCATACCCAAATGCGAATAATGCATTTACTCACTACAACCAATGTGGGTTTTACAACTTAAAGTAGGCATTGCATTTTGCACCCTTTAAACAATGTGCATTAATGATCATTATGTGGGTGTTACTACATGGGGCTATTAGACATTGTGGGTTTAAGGTACAAATTACAATGTGAGTATTGCATATGTCAACATCTTTAATGATGGAGGCTTTAATAGCTAAATGTAGGTATTGCGAAAGTTTGTTTTAATATATGGGTTCATAATGTAGGTATTGCATGTGATGTACATTGGAACAATAGGTGTTTTATATCATGATGTAGGTATTATAATGGGAATTTCAATTCAGAGTGTGGATTTTAAGGGAGCCATGTAAGTATTACATTTTGGGTTTTTGTTCAATGATGAATGTTTTTAGAATTATGAATTTTCTTGGTGCAATAATTTGTTCTATTTCCCTTCAATCATGAGAAGGGTTCCAAATCCTACTCCATTCATGTACAAAACCACACCAAGTCCCCCCTTCACAAATAAGGACTTAGTATGGATGTTTAGGATACAACATGAAGGGAAAAATAAGGTGAACATTCAATTTGCTTATGTTTCATATGCTTACATCCTGGAATTCTTGGAAGGTGAATGAAGGGATACCAACATTCCTATGGAATGGAATGTTTACAAAAACTTTCCAAACCAAATGGATGTCAAGCAACCAACTATCAAAAATCACCTTGGGCATATGTGGTAAACATTTATGGCATTAACTTTAATTTTTTTAAAAACTCATATACTAAAGATGTAATCATTTATGTTTTGAATGTTTTTTGGTTTAAGTATCAATGTGGGTATGCATTAGATGATTATCGAGAAGATTCAACCCACATTCAATTTATTAAATGAGGATGTTTAATGTCATTTTTAATCAAATGTTTATACACATGACTCGATGTAGTTGAGATCATGATCTATCATAAGGCCCATACATGAGTTAATGGGTCATTTGTACATGGTGAACATGACCTTAAATCCATTTCTTGTATGTTTCATTATGCCCCATGCATGTCACAAACATTGAAGGAGCACATATGGGCCAAACTAAGCTTAGGTTTACACAGCCAAATATATATATGACAAACATAAAACAATTTGGTGGGAGTGTGAATGCGAGCTGAAACATGACAAGAGATGATTTCATTTGGCTTCTAGACATTGCATATTTGGATTAGTAACATAAAAAGGAGAGTTGGCATTTACACACCATCCCTGTAATTTCCAGTCGGTCTTAGGTTCTCCAACATCTAAAGGATGTGTTCTTTTTCCAAGATGTTGGTGAAATCAATGGGATTCAAGTCCCATTCACCATAGGTATTCAAACACTAATTCAATGTGAGTCCATGTTATCATATGGCCACAATGGTGCCATTTCTATGGATGTCACAAATGATATGAAATTCTATTTGTTCACCTTGATGGGGTTTGATGATCATCGCACATGTGTCCTTTTAACATGGATCATTGCAAGTAAGCAAACAATTGAAGATTTGATTGAATGGTTGAAACCATTAAAAGATAAGATTTTATCACACATGTCACATTGGAAATCATCATGTTTTTTCATTGATGATGTGCCGTAAAAATTGAAAATATTGCAATTAGTTTTATACCTAATACTTACTTTGTATTTATATCCTTGGATGTTTTGGAATATTTTCCATAATATTCTTGATTATTTCAATGTTTTTTATGTTGTACTAACCCCATCCATTCATGGTGATTTTATTACATATGCATCCCTATTAGGGTCATATGGGGTATGGACAAGGATCTCATCTTCCTTTATTGTTAGCATGTTTTCAAAGCATGGCACTTACATAAAAAATGTGGAGGTGTGGGGTGTAATCCCCCGAGACCTTCATGATGTGATGTACATGTCTATTAATCATGGAAAAACAATCAATGACTTCAAAGAATGTGGATAGGTTGTTGTGAGAAAAAACCTTCACAAACATGCATTTGGTGATGTGTGGACAAATTATTTTTGGACTTATTACCATCAATTTGGTAAGTGATAATGTTTGTCATGGTTTAGTATTCAAAATTGTTTTGTAATTGTGTTATTCATTCTTTAGTTCAAGTCTTACAAAATTTTCACCTTTGTGCATTATGTTTAGATTTGTAGAATTGTGGATGGTGGCCAATGTTTGACAAATGCCCCATTCCAACCCAAACACCCAAGTGAACATTGAATCATATCATAGTGCATTGAAATGTTGGTTTGCTCTTGACACAAAAGGCCTTGGAGGGCATATGATTGATTGGTTGGTTTGGCAATTAACAACAACTGTTACATGCCAGTACATGCACACATTAGAAATGAAAAAAAAAGGTTTCATAAAAGCAAGGTTGTGGAGGCCATTGTTATAAGAAGTGTGGAAAAGGCAACCTTTATTCCACTCACCCATGTGTACTAACTAACCTTTGAGAGTGATGGAATTTGGGTTATATGAAGCCAATGCCTTCCCAACATTATTTATGCAATGAAATAGGGACATTTTGTGCAAGAATAACAATGGTGATGGTGGTTGTATGATTTTGGTAAGTCTTCATGGTCCACTTGTTGCTCCTTTTTTCTTTTAGTCTTTCTGTTGTTCATCATTTCTCTAACTATTTTGTTGTTTATTGTTGAATTTTTTTGGTGTTTATTTTGTCAAGATAATTTGTGCAATGGTGGCAATGGTGATGGTGGTCACTTCTTGTCATAAATTTTTTTGGCCCTTTTATTGCTCATTGTCTCCTTAATCTTCTTGTTGCACATCATCTCCTTAGGTGTAATCATAATCAAATGAGCCAACAATGACAAAGTATTCAAGCATAAATGGGCCCTTTTTGAACATTTTGATTTTTTCATAGAATTTTTGTCTAACAACACGTTCTTAAAAATATTGATAATTCCCCCAATAAATTACATTACTTGTGTTAATTTTTTTTGAATAAATATGAAAATTCTAAAAGTGTACAAATTTTATTAGATTTTACATTTTGTTTTGGAAAATGATCATAATTTCAAATCATGCTAAAATATGAAAACTACTTTAAAATTTTGTTTTTTATATCATGGGTCATACACATTATGACCCATTTACATTTAGCAAATGACTTTTGAATTTGGAAATTCTAAAATTATATTTTTAATTTCTAAAACTTTCAAATACCACAATTTTTTTAATTATGAATATTTTTCATGTGGATGGTAGGTTATCAAGATTTCAAATTTTTCCCACCAAAATTTTTTTATTAAAAGAAACCTTAGCCTAGTGCTTTATAAAATTAATTTTGGGTTGTTAAAGTTCAAAAGTCTTTTATTAAAACCAAAACTCAATTTATTAATTTTATTTTTTTTGAATTTTTCAGCATTCCTTCAATCAACACAACATTAAAGTGGCATTACATAAATATGTTTGGAAAAATTGATAGTGTTTTAATCATATAACATTATAAGAAATCATGGCTTTAAAGAAAGCTAACTTGACCAAAATGTCAACATGGACCAAAAGATATATCCATTTTGACTAAAAGTTTGGGGCATGAAAAACACATGTTACATTTGATCAATGCATTTGACTAAAATGACCTATTTGACCAAATGTCAAGCCCAAGATCTGGTCAAAATGGATAAACATTGATCAAACTAGACATGGCTTAATCAAATTGGCCATATTGAATTGATAGGGTTTAGTCAAATTGACCATCCTAATTTGACCCTTAGTCAAATTGACTATTATGATTTTACATTTAGTCAAATGAGCCATACTCATTTGATGACTTAATTTATTTGTTAAACCTATGCTACCTACCTAATTAACATAACTAGTAGGTTAAGCTAGGCCTAAACTACCTATTTAGCCTAGCATAATTAATAGGCTAATATGTTACTTGTTAGGTAATAACCTAGTTAGTAGCTCAGTTAGGTAGTTTAACATAGACCTATTTAGTAGGTTACCTAAGATGTAGCTTAAGATTACTTCGTAACCTATAACTAGGTAGTGTAAGCTTTCTAGGTAGGTATCCTAGGTGACCTATGTTTACTAAGTAGACCTATTAGTCATGTAGGTAGCCTATTAGCCTAGGCTTATTATAGGTACATAACCTAAGCATATTAAGTATAAAATAACATAAGCCAACTAAGTCTAACAGGTAGGTAACCTATCCTATTAATGAGGTAAGTAGCCTAGGCCATTTAGGCCTATTAGGTAAATAGCCTAACTTGGGTTATTGAAGTCTATTTGGTAGTTACATACATAGCATAAGCTACTTAGGCCTATAAGGTAGATAACTTAACTTAAGCCATTTAAGCCTACTAGGTATGTAGCCTAACTTAGGTTATTGAGGTCTACTTAGTAATTACATACATAGCATAAGGCACTTAGGCCTATAAGGTAGGTAGGTTAATCTAAGCCACTTAAGCCTACAAGATAAGTAGCCTAACTTGGGCCACCTAGGTTTACTAAATAAGTATGTAGCATAACTTAGGTTATTTAGGCTTACTAAGTAAGTATGTAGTTAACATCATCTACACCTAGGCTACTAGGTAGGTATAAACATAGACCTAAATAGGTACCTATTAGGCCTAATAGACTATAACCTACATGTTACTTAAGTACATGCATTTATTAATAAGTATTTCTCACTTACATAGGTTAACTTACCTATTTATGTAAATAGTACATAAAAAAAATCAAGTTCATTTAATGTAATATGTTGGTCCAAAATCATGTTCATTATAATTATGTTGTTAAAAAAATTACCTTATAGGGTGGTGGTGCGATAGTTAATGACTTGATTCCTCAATGTGGAGGCGAAGAATTCAAGTCCCCACACTTGTAACCTAGGCTACCTTGGTTACTTAGGTGACCTAATTAGGTAGCCTAGGTTACAAAGTTTACTAGATCACCTAACATAAGCCCTTTGGTTTAGCCTAGGGGGCTTGATTTAGCCTAAGTGGCTTGGTTTAACCTAGGTGGTTTGGTTTACCTTAAGTGGTCAAGTTAGGTGGTTTAACCTAGGCCTAAGACATAGGGTTGGTAAGTAAATAAATAAATAAATAAATAAATAAACATTTTTTGGCATTAATTAATAGGTTTATTAATTAAGTAGGTAGGTAAGGTAAAGTTGGTATGGTAATTAATTAATTAATATTTTCATATTAGTTTTAAATAATATATATTTTTGGTCATTGCTCAAATTATATTATTGTCACAGTTGTTCAATAAAAAAGACTAACCAAAAAGACCTAGTCCAAATGGTTAGGTCCAAATTGACTTTTCCAAAATGGCATTTTGGTCAAGTTGGACATGGGGGCAAAAAAACCATGGGGGGGGGGGGAAGGTTTTTATCAAAATTTTCGATAAAAAACACCATGATTTCTTGTAGTGCAACATGATTTTTGGCTCGTTTGACTGTGATCCCTTTGGTTGATTATTCATCGTCTCCCTAGTCCTCTTGTTTCCATTATCTCCCTACTTGTCCTCTTGCTCAAAATCTCCCTAATAATCATCTTCTTGTTCCCTAATTGTTTTGGGGGTTGGAATAGGGTTTTTGTGGGGTTGGAATACGATTTTGGGTGGGGTTTTAAGATAAGGTTTCTTTGGGGTTGGATTATGATTTGCAGGGGGGAGGGGGGGGGGGGGTGGGTTTTTTTCAAAAATTGGTTTTTTTCACATTTAAAAAAAGGTTTTTCTAGGGCTGAAATATGGTTTTATGGGGGTTTAATCGTGTATGGGTTTGGGGGGTTGGGGGGGGGGGGGGGGAGGTGGAAATAGGTGTTTTAATGTTTACAAAAAATTTTGGGGGGGTTGGA
>Ga0116231_10001225_pt1 | contig 51679 bp, 39 predicted proteins | sample S1TSphgellanicum_2_FD_89695 | JGI IMG/M metagenome (GOLD analysis project Ga0116231, IMG submission 89695) | Host-associated microbial communities from peat moss isolated from Minnesota, USA - S1T2_Fd - Sphagnum magellanicum MG | ecosystem: Host-associated > Plants > Peat moss > Unclassified...
AACATGAAAATTTTTTTAATTAAAAAAAAAGAAGACAAAAAAAAAAAAAAAACTGGACCACCCACATACCAAAATTGAAGAAAAAAAAAAAAAACCTGATCTGAATAAGAACAACAAAATAATCCAATCCCATACAGCATACCATGAGAGGTGCTCATCATGTCAAAATGGATGATGCACCAGCTAAACCTTGATAGCTCCATAACTGGATGCAGAGTTATCATGTTGTCCATTACATTTGAGGACATTGGCTGGTATGATCTGAAGCATAGTACCATGAAAATCAGGAGTCACATAATAATGTGTATAATGTGGTTGCCTAGCCAAGCCAGCTGCACCTGTTGATTTTGTTGTAAATTTTGAAATGCAGCTAATTTCAGACATGGCAGGAAAGAAGGCAGTAGTGGGTGGGCATGATTCATAATAACAAAGAAAATAAGAATAATACATGAGGTCATGATTACTGATTACAATGATTTTGTTGCTGCTTGATTCCAATTAGTGGCTTTCTCTCTCTCTCTCTCTCTCTCTCTCTCTCTCTAATGAGTCATGCATGTTGCATGGAACATAATGCACAACATAATATACAAGGGTATATATATAATATATCAGGTGTCTAAGAACACACACACTTGGGAATAGTGCTTCTTTTTATTTTGGTTTTCTTTTTTTCCAATTTTTTTATGTAGCTGAAGTGGTGATTGTCCATGTAAAGACATTTAAACCAAATCTGGGCTATAAACAAAATTTATATGAAAGTTGAAAAAAATAAAATTAAGCATCCTTCTATTATAGTGTGTTTTGCTATCTACTAGAACTTGATACAAAAATTTGGCAGTTTTTTTTTTCTTTTTTTCTTTTTTTTCTTTTTTTTAAAAAGTTTTACAAAATTTGGCAACTAGAGACACCCTTTAGAAGACACTTTTCCAAAAAAAAGTCCAAGAGTAAAACAAAATAAAAATTGCTGCTTTCAAATGGACAAACATCAATCAGATGCTTAAATTTGTCACCCAAGTGAATTTCTGATCTATTATTGCAGCTGGAGGACGGGATGATTTTCCACTCTTTGATTACGGAAAGAAACATATGATTGATTCATGTAACACACAACTAATGTTTTCAATATGGTTGTTACCAGTGGGTGCTGGTTATCGAGTTTTGACCCGCCAGGTTATCAGCCTTGTTATCAGGTAGGTTATTAATAACCTAACAACCGGTTATTGATGTTTTTGATAACCAGCTAATTATTAACCTGATCGCCTGATGCTGGATTTTTCAAAATCTTACAACCGACCCAAATGACCTCATTATCATCCAGGTAGGTTATCGAAGAACCATTCATTCTGGTTATTTGAAACTTAACCTTCTTATGGAAGATTTCAACAGTTTTTGTGAAAGAACTAGCAAAGGAACTGGTCATTCTCTGGTTGGTTCTTTGAATTTTTCGTATTTTTGAGAACCATGATTATGTATCAAAAACTGGGTCTTTGGATTTTTGGAGAACCAACCAGCAAGTGAATATATATACTCAGGCTGATAACCAGTAAGTATCTGTTCCTCATTCTAAGAAGTAGCTAGGCTTGCAAAAGTCCTTACCCAGTGTAAAGATCCAGTAGTATTTTGCTCCTAAGACAGATTGCTATGATTCTACTTGAGATCAAAGGAGGCATCTTAGTAGGCACAAGGTGCCATCAGACTCTGGTGAGGGCAGAAATTTCATTTAGCCCTTCCTGTAAGGCAACTTCCATATATATACACTAGAAAATTTCTACTGGTTTTGTAGCTGTCTGTTACAAGTCTTTTTCTTCAGATGGAATTGATCCAGATCACAATGAGTTTGGAGAATGCACACTGGAATTCTGGCTACATACATACCTGCAGCACAAATAGAAGAAAGATTAAGAAGATTGAATGGTGCGTATGTGAATTTATTCTGTGGAAGTGTCAGGTGCAAACAAACAATGCCAGTAAAGTGGCAAATCATGTTCTCATTACAGAATTGATATTATGTATCATCATCATCATCTGCATGTGTCCACAATGCACATAACATAACTGCTTAGCTTTGGGCAATGGGTTTTCAATCAAAACCAATTTAACTTTGCATGGAACTTGTCACGTAGTGTGCAAAATAGCATGTCCACTTTTGTGTGATGGTTGTTGTATGCGCCCCTCACTAAATTGTCATCCATTATGTCGTGGGAAACCATGATGTTACTTGTGAAATGCATTGTTTTCTTTTCATTGATTCCCTTTTATGGTAACCCATGGTTTGGGTATGCTAATGTCTCTTGTGTAGGGAATGAGAACACAAGAATATTATGTGAGATTCTTTACATATAGCCCCCATGCCAATCAAACCCGCTAATCAAAAGAAAATAATGCATTTCACAATTTTTTAGCAGTTTTTTTTTTTCCAAATTTTCAACCAAAAGAACAAAATTTTACAATTTTTTCCAATTTTTTTTTTCCACCACAATGCAAAAATTCGCCCCCCCCTAAATTTTTTTTTAAAAAAAGAAAAAAAAAACATTGTGTATCCTGTATGCTTTTCATCCATGAAAAAATGTAAAATTGGCGTAAAGGGTTTTAATGCCAGCAATAGAAAAGTATTGTTGCAAATTTTTTTTACCTTGTCTGCCCATTGTCCGATTAAGATGTAAAAGTGTGATGCCCGGGCACGTTATGGGTACGGGTTGTGGATGATTTGCACATGTTGGGGGGTATATACGGTAGCAGGGGTCCAAAATGTATCCGGGCAGCACCCAAATGTTTTGGGAAATACTGATTGGGCAAAGGGCAGACAAGCCAATAAAAAAATTCAGCAGTACTTTTGCTGGCATTTAAGACATGTAGCTGACCTAATATTTGCCCCATACCCTAATAGGTATTTTCCTTCATCCATGAGGGGGTTGGTTGATTGGATGGAAATCACCTTCATCATCTTCAAGGAAAATGTGGGTGCCCAACCTTCCCCCAAGGTTTGACTAGAGGTACCCACATGGTTTTCAATGTAAGGAGGATAGCATAATATGACTCAAGGTTGAGTTGAACCCACAACCACTTGCAAGGTGGTCATGAGCTCATCACATTGCTTGAGCTATTGGCTTGATGCTTCTAGTACATTTTTTTTCCTTTCTCCAATGCCTTTTTTGGAAAGAAAGCTTGGTCTTCCATTTTAGTCCATACTCAAAGAATATTGAATATTAGACGATTAAAGTTGCAAGCACACCCACACCGCCTCTTTTTGCTTTAAGAAAAAGCAAAGTTTTTTCTCCAAAATAGATGCACATCTCGTAATTTCTTAAGCTTGAAGCATCATATTTTGAAACGTTCAAATTGTCCCACAAGTTGCCAAAACAACAACACAATGTCTTTGGAGTGATCTACTTTGGAAAACAAGGTGGATGCAATGGCTTCAAGGGTAGAAAGAAATTCTACTATGCTTACTCAGCAACCTTCACATTATTATTTTTCCTTATTGAATCACTTTTGTCACACAATTGAAGGTGGTCTATTTAGTAATAATATCATTGCTAGCTACCTTTGAAACCTACTTAAGGTTAGTTCACACTTGCAAATAACACAAGTGATATCACAACAATTTACAACCTCTATTCAAATACAAACTAGTTTTTTTTTTGAAGTAGCAAACATGGCATGGTGATGTGGCAAACTACCAATAAAGCTATGATAGGATGATCATGTAAATGGTAATCTATTAACATTTCACTAAAATTTTGGAAAATTGTACATTATCATGCAAATAGTGGTAAGCAAATTATTAATTTGAAACTAAGAGGATGATAGACTATAAATCAAGCATGTGTTGCATGCATGTCCCTAAACCCTTTGCATCTTTTGAGATTTTTTCCTATGTGTCCAAACTTCATGTTGTCATGCACAATTTCTAGTAATAAATAGTCAATTGCAACAACAAAGTTTTACAAAATCAAGGTCTTGAAAGCAATTATAGCATCATGAGCCACACTTAACATAGGAGTAAAAAATGCAATGTTAAGAGACATTATAGTGTCACGAACAATGCCGAATGTAAAAACAATAAATGCAACATTGGAAAAAAATAATATCTTCATGAATAGCACCAAACAAGAAAAAAACAAACTTGATTCTTCAAACAATGCAAATCCAAAAGTCAACACATTGCATGATGACACAATGAAGAGAAAAATTGAAAAAATGAAAGGTAATTCAATGCAAGGTAGATGTGAAAAATTATGAACTTCCAAATTCACACTTGATTCACTTTGACAATGTTTTGCTACAACATGCTTACATATGAATTCCTACAAAAAAAAAAACATAAAGCCTATTGCTATTCAATGTTATTGTATATTTTGAAACCTATGATATTATTTCATATTTCCAAGATATTGTTGTAGTTGAATTCCTTGTGTAATTTCAAACATATCATGCTTTAAAAATGTACATATTCAATTTCAACATCAACACACATTCATGGTTTGTCCCTCATCCTTACTCCTAGTTAATCATTTTCAACTTCCAATTGGGCCATTAAAAGTTATTGCATCCTTGTCTTTGCCATTCATGATTAAATTAATAACATGCAACATCAAGTAAGAAAAGGATATATAGGCTTGTTTTGAATAATAATTTCTTAAACATATTATTCAAAATCCCAAAAAAGTTTTCATTTCTATTGTGAAACAATTACTAATTAAACAATGTTTTGAGCATAATGTTCCAAACGTCAAATTGTTTATGAAGCACCAACAACCAAGGCAAAAAGGGATACCCATTATCACGAAGGATGTATGGCTTAATCCTTTCTTGTTCACATTTGATTGTAAACTAATTTCCATATGTGGCCCAACAATATCAAAAAGAAAGTCGCAAGATTCAAGCATCATGTACTAAGCCATAATGCAACAAAGATGTCTTGAAAACTCTTGCAAGGATTTAGTACTATTTACATCTAAATGTTATAGACTTTAAACTTGAATGAATAGTAATTAGTTGCAAAGTTTTCTTGACTTTTGCAAATTAATTTGTGTTGCATCTATGATGCCATGGACTGACAAAAAGCCACAAGGTTCTTTGAATATGGTTATGAACTCAACTAGATCATTCCCTTTGAACCATTTGAACTAAATCGTCATCCTTATATTCACAATAAAAATGAATTCATGCACCATCAAGTGCATAGTAGACTTCCTAATAACAACAAGCTCAAAATAATGAAGATATTGAGATGCATGAACCCTAAACCAAGCTACATGAATATTCACAAACACCGCAAATCAAAACTTAATATTCTTCTTTTCCATTATAAGCTTCAAATTTTGCATTAAAATATTACACAAACCTTCTACTCACATGAAAATGTTCAATCTAGTGACAATCATCGTACTCTATCAGATTCAAGAAATGTAAGTACGAAAAGGTGGATCTAACCTTAACCCAATTGCTACGTTCCTAATTCCCCATGAGTTCGTAAACACGAGAGAATTAACTAATGAAGAATAAATTATTGAGCATTGATTTGAAGAAAAATTTCACATGATTGTCTAGAAAAAACAAATGAGACTTACATAGGTTAAAGGCTTATGAAACCCTAAACCCCAAACCTGAGTAGGGGAAGGTAGGAATAGGAAGGTATACATGGTCATCAAATGAAACCTTGGTAATTTAATTGTGTTTCATGGTTTTTTATGAATGAATTTGATTTAAGTATCTAAGTCACCATATTAATCGAAATCAATCCAGGCTACACACTCAAACATTGCAAACTAATCAGATATTAGAATGTGAAAATGCATCCTTTTGCAAAAACTTAAGAAATAAATGTTGAATCAAAATAGTCGTGAAAACTCATATCCCTAAGCCATAAAGTCTTCAATGCTCATCAAAACTGCATGAAAGCATGCCACACCAGAGTTCATATCAGCATTTGTTTTTGGGGCAAATTTTCTTTCAATTTCTGATTTTTTAAAAATCTTCCCTTTTTTCAAAAAAATCACAAAAAATCGAAAAAAATCACCATGTTTCTACACATTGTTCAAGCAACTAGCCAAAATATAAAAGGATTTTAATAAATTTCTACTTTCATGGATGGACTATAGCCAAATGTGGCTAAATCTCCTTGTGGATGTTCGCTAGTGTGACGATCAATTTTTTTGTTGGTGCAAAATGCAAAATTGTTTTTCGGCTACCAGCCCTACAAAGCCTCCTGAATTTTTTGAAAAAGTTTGCCAAAAAGCAAGGGTTTTGAATTGGGTTCACCAAGTTTAGAAGGCCTACTCCTACAAGTCACCAAAGAATAACAGGATTATAAATATTTTTAATAACCTATATATATAGGTATATATATATATTATTATCATTTAATGCTAAATCCTTCTTGGGATGCTAACCAATGACACAACATCAAAAATTTGAAAAAAAAAAAAAACATCATTGGTGGCAACATTACAAAATGAGCAAATTAAAACACATGATTTAAACCCTAAACCCAACCCAAACCCTAAACACTTGTTCACATCCAAATTCCACATGGAGGCAATGAGCACACAACACCATGGACCATCATCATCATTGCCCACATCTACATGAAGGCACCCACAATACTAGGTCCAAGGAATCACTAAAGTCTACTATCCACCTCTAGCAAAGCTTTTAGGAATGAGCAAATTAAAACACATCATGGTCTAATACCAAATGGAATCTTGCACCACACCTATTGCACCTCTACATACATACATTCAAAGCAAAACATTTTCTGAAAAGTTTTAGTGTACCATGTTTTCTCTTAATTACCTCATCTTAAATTGCATTGAGTAGTGGCAACAAGTGCTATCACAAGCAAAGTGAAGGCTAGCTAAAAATACACAATGAGTGTAAAGAACATGGTTATGGGCGGAAGAAGGCAGTATAGGTTTAATTGCTTAGAGGAGTAAGCTTGGAATGCAAACAAAAAAATCTATATATGAAGCAAGCAAGGTAGTTTGTTTTCTTTTGTCGTGCTGAGATCTCCCAACCCATGGCACTTCATGTTGGGCTCTTCATATCTTCGGAAAGCTCTAGATGAGTAGGGGTGCACTGACTTGGTTTGAGAGTGTTTGGAGCTTTGGTGTGGAAGCTATTGATTATTGAACCATTTTCTTCTCAATGAAAACCAAATAAAATGGAAACTGAAAATTGTATTGGAATTGGGGGGGTGCATTCTTGGTGTTATTGGAAAACCCTTGGCAAGTCAGATTTAACAGAGTTTATTTCACAATTTTCAGAGCTAATATGTGGAAGATATTGATTTTGGAGTGGGTTTTGTTGCTGGAAATTCAAAAAAAAAAAAATTGCAAAAAAAATTGGGTTTGGAAGGAAAAAAAAAAGCAATTGAGCCCTGAATGTGTTCACACTTGGGCCAAACACCACAGGCTACACTAACTGGGGTTAATTTGAATCACCAACTGGGTTGAGTTTTTTAAAGAAAAAAGTTGGCACCACACTAAGGTATCAATAACCCCCCAAAACAAATCAGTTTCTAGACCACACATGTCGAGTAGTCAGGTTATCAATAAAGTTATCAATAAAGAATCCAATAATAGACAAATAAGTTATTGATAACCTAAATTATTGATAACCAAATGTTTTCTCAATAACCAACCCCACATGGGTCTATACCAATGTCGGATGACATTCGATTATTGATAATAACCCACTCGGCACGGGTCTATAGGGAAAGTTGGACGGGTATTTAAGTTTGGATTATAACCTGCCATCCGGTGGTCTTCTAAAGTCTGTACATTAGCTTTTGTGCTTTATAACCTAAAGTCGTTGTGAGGGGTTGCCTACACAATTTGAAATACATCATGAATAATGTACCCTTTTTTTGGGCTTTGAGAAAAAAGGTTTGCAATTGGAGATATAGACACAAGGCTAATGTGTACCATCTCCCTTAGGACTTGATCTACAAAAGATGATGGCATAGCTATAAAAATCCTTATGAATTATCAAATGTCCTATTGCCATTATGAATTATGGCAATAGGACCTCGGATGTTGAAATAGGAATGGCCATGTACTAAATAGCAAATCACTTTTGAAAATTATGTACTTGAAGGCCAAAATTTTTAAAAGTTTGGTCGAGATTCATATCCTAAACCCTAAACCGGGGTTAAACTTAAACCCTAATACCTTAAACCTTAATACCAAGGCTATGTACAAAATAGCAAATCACTTTTGAAATTACTTGAAGGTGGAAATTTTTAAAACGTTATGTGGAGATTCATATTCTAAAACCTAAACCCTGGGGCTAAACCTAAACCTTAAACCCTAATATCAAGGCTATGTACAAAATAGCATATTACTTTTGAAAATTACTTGAAAGATGAATTCTTAATAGTTATGTGGAGAATCATATGAAAATCTTTAGGCTATCTAGCCACAACGTGCATGATTTTCTAGGCTTCTAAGATAGGCAATTTATGGGTGCTAGGCTACTAGCCCTCCCCATTTCATAAAAATAGGTTACATATGAGCATGTATACTAATATTTGTTTCGATAAAAAAAAATTCTAGATTTTTTCTAGAAACATGTTCTTTCTAATTGTTCTCAACAAAGTTCCCATTCAAAAATATGGTGGCACTACTTTGCACATTGGAAAATGTAAATCTTAGTTTCAAGAATCAATTTTACCTTTCAAAAATATCCCGGCACTACTTTGTACATTGGAGAATGTAAACCCTAGTTTCAAGAATCAATTTTATCTTTCAAAAATATCGTGGCACCATTTTGTACATTGGAAAATGTAAAAACTAGTTTCAAGAATCAATTTTACCTTTGATGCATTATAACAATAACACTTCAAAATCTTCTTACATTTGCAATGTAATATGACTAGTTCTTGCTCATGGTGCTCAACTAAGCGATCAAGAGGTGAATACGGTGAGTTGAATCTTTTATGTCTAGTCATTTTGGGAGACACAAATTGATTCTCAAGATCAACTAAATGTGAGGTTGAAGTGGTAACCTTTTTTCATTTTGCTAAAACCATATTTCAATGTTTGTTTAATCAATTTAAACCAAATATGAAAATTGAATGGTAATTGAGTACAAAAACTAAGTGGTTCAATGGTAATTGAATGTGAAAGTTTTAGAATGAATGTGAAAATTGAGTAAACAAATAAGGAAGGTCTATTGTGTTTGGTGTGGGTGTTCATAATGATGTGGACGGTGTTCGATTTACTAAGTGTTGAAGCTACAATAGACTTGGTTTACTTGACAACTATTTTCAAAATTGATTTTGACAATGCCACCTAAGGTTTTTGTTGCCATTAATGTGCAAGTATTTTGGCATGGTGAATTTTATATGTATTGTAATTTTGCTTTGAATTCAAGTGAAAATTTGTTGAAATATGTATGATTTTTTCACATTGCCAATCTATGTGTTGCATTTGTTCCTTTCATTTTGAAGCATATTGTTGGAAATCCCTATTGGAAATTATCAAAGGATTAAATTGAGTCTTTACTTCGAATCAAAATTTGAAATACTTAAATTTATACAAATTACGTCTTTAGTTGTTAGTTTTAAAAAATCAATCATTGATTTCAAGTTACCATATAAAAGGCAAAAGAACTTGTTTGAGGGATTTTTTTCATGTTAATGTCTAGATAATCCAACATAAACATTTACATCATTTCCAAATAGCTCCATCAATTTGAAAAAAGAACAAAAAGAACAAAAGAGGATCAAACAAGCATGTAATGTATGAATTTAGAGTGGTCAAAAAAAAATTATTGGTTTCAATTCAATCCTCTTCTTGGGAGAGCTTTTTACACTTGTGCAAGAAAATATTATGGAAAAGATCAATTTTATCTTTGGCTAAGGAAGAGGAGCAAAAAACATCAATGTTAGTGTTTTTCCACAAGCACTTGAATTCCCAAGCACACAAAACATGGGGAAGTCAATTCCATTTTATTCCAAACAACATGCAAAAAAATATAGTGTGCAACTTATTGAAAAAAAATTTAATAATATATTTAAATGTAAATAGAATACCCATTATTCATTATGATAATATATTTAAAATCTACCTGAAAATGTGTTATTTTCATAACACATTGAAAATACATTTTAACCTCAAGTGCTTCCTAAAATATATGAGTGCTTTTCTCAAGACACATGGTAAGTGCATGGTAAGGTGGACCAAAAAATCGCAAGAGTTCATTAATTTAAAAGTCTATTTCCTTTGTAGTTAAGTCACAACAATGCATCAATTAGATGCAATTTTTTTCCATTGAAATTCTTACCCTTTTACAACACATTGATTAAAACATGTCTATAAAATCTCAACCTAACTCATGTTTTTGTTATATGAGAAAAAGATTTTTTGAAAAACATTTGGGTTTTTTCATTAGATAAAAGTCCATAGGTAAAAAAATTCATTAAAAATGAATCAAAACCTTTCAATATTTTTTCCATTGTTATATTTTCTAACTAAAGCCAAGGCCCTAACAAATTTTGAAGTCCATCATAGAGCTAAACCAAAGTCCATTCACTAATTGTTGCTACCATAATAAACTTTGATTTTCAATTTCGAAAGTCCATAACTCTTATGATTTTTTATTTTTTTTCATATCAATCAATTGCATTGTGTAGATATTGAAATCTGTAACCTCAAATTGAATCGCATTTAACAATTCCAATATGCACAAAACAATGTGGTAATAAAAATCACCTAAATAACAGAAAAATGAATTTAAATGTTACTTCCAAGTTGATACACCCTACCATGCATCCACCCCACAAGAAAATACCCAACATATAATTATTTAATAATATACAATTTGAAAAATTAAAAACTTATGCATCAAAAACGAAAAGAACTAAAAGGTAGACATACATACCTAGTAAGCATTTTATAAACTTGTAGATGATGAAACACATCATTAGTGCACAAATAAATAACTAATATCTTATCATTTCTAAAACTTTTCCCTTAGAGTCACTAATTATTTAATGTGAATTTCTAGATAGTGGTTTAAAAAGATTTAGGAATTTTTTTTCTCATTCTTCAAAAAAAATCAAAAAATGGAAAACAAATTACCAAAGTTCTTGAAACCATAAAATTAAATGAAAAATTGATGCCAAAATGTAATTAAAACATTTAAATTGAGACTCTTGCTCAAAGGTTTATTTAAATGATTTTTTAAATTTTTTTGGCATTAAATAATGAAATATATTCTTATTAATGATATCCAATGAATTTAAAAAGAAATCCACATGCCCCAAAGTGGCATTGTTTTTCATGTTTCCATGTGATGGGTAGCAATGAATATAAAATTTGATCATGAGTAATTTATCAAAGTATTTGCTCATACAACTTGGAATCTTTTAATAATTTATATTAAGTCACATTTGATGAATTGAAAAGAAAATTGAAAATAAGATTAAATTTTATTACTCACAATAAAATTTGATAAAAATTATGAAATTAAAAAGTATATGTGTATAAATTAATAATTATGACATTTAAATAATTTAAATACTTTGTATAATAATTTCAAATGTTGAAATTAACATTATATGTTTCATAAATAACATGTTTTATTTTTAAATATTTTTTATAATTAAAAATGGTATATTTATTTGTAATTATTTTTATTGATTCATTATTTTTTAAAAGGTGGGGAAATATTATATATATACAAAAAAAAAACCATGTTGATTTTAAATATGTTTATTTACAAATCATTTTATGAAAAAAAGAAAAAGAAAATCTTCAAGATATGATTGTTGTTCAAATGTATGAAATAATGAAGATTCAATTTCATTTTCAATCAAATTACTGGATGTTTTGATTTTTTTAAAAATAGATGTGTAGATCTCGGAAAAATCTTTAAGAATTTTTTTTATTTATTGCCATTTGGACAAAGTATGAAAAAGATAATAGTGGTCAAAGTTGGGTACTTTTGTATGGGACAAAAGATGATGTGAAATAATGTTTTAAATATATCCCATATCTTTTGTCAACAAGTTCAACTTTGTAAATTATATAACTATGTGAAAAGTATTAGTCTACACACAAGACATGCACTAAATATATTCAAAGTGCAAATATTGCATGTGATGAACCAATAAAAAAGGTTTATCACCAAAAAATAAATAAGATCCTACTTTCCTATTTACTTAGGCCTACCTACCTACCTACCTACCTACCAAATGGCTAGATTCCATGGGATTTACGACTAAAACATAAATATGACTAGTGGATAAACTATGTGTCCATATTCACTACATAGTCATGTAGTCACGAATGATATTTAAGATTACAAACCCAATCATGGGTGTAGTTGTATTTGCCATGTTTTGGCATAGTGATTGGATCATTTTGAAATTCATATAAGAAACCTATTCTTGGGGGCACACATTCCATTCAACTCACTTTATAAGTCCATAGATTTTTTAATTTTATAAATAATGCATTGCTACTTTATTATGCAACTTTATGCATCCCAACTTTATTATGCAATATTGTAAATCAATCCCAACTTAAGTCCTTATTGATAAAATTTAACATGTAAAATACAAACCAATTGTTTACATTTACATTCATATCACCAAAACTACCATTGCAACACCAATAATGAAACACCTTAACTTGCATTGATTTGAGACATTGACATGAATTGTTGAAAGATTATGGTTGGTTTGAAATTGAACATTTATCCTCATTTTATGGGTCATTCAAATATGGGCAAAATGTTGAACATCATCGTTAGGCTTTAATTGACAATGTGACATTGAAGGTTGAATGGTCAAAATTTCAACCATTGACTTCTAACATTTGGTTTGGCAAAAAAAATTGTGAATTGTCAGAGTGAGATTGGTCCAAATGTGACATATCAAGTCAAGTTTTCTAACGTTGAAGTTAGCTAAAACAACTACTATGGTCCAATGTTGCTCCATTTCTATTTGGGAACGTGGTTTCAACATCAATAACCACATTAAAGATACATTATGAAACAGATTGTGAGTGCAACAATTGGATGTTGTACTTGGATTTCATATTAAAACCTTTGAAAATTTTAATTTTTAGACTAGTATATCATAGAGTGAAAAAAACATGAAGCAATTTCAAGAGATCTATAATGAAAATCAATCCAAAAAGGGTAAGTTTCCGTAACCTTAAACTTATTAGATTTCTTGAATAATTGATCTTCAAATGTTTTCATGTGCACCATTTTATCCCTCAATCTAAATGTCACAAGTTATAAAATAATCCATATGTTGAGACAAGTTTGTGCCAATTGTGTTTCTTTCAATTTCTTTTGAATTATATTTTCTTCAACTTATAATTTGATGTGCTCATAATTGTTGCAAAAGAGCCAATCAACAAGCATCAATGAAAATTCTTTTTTCAAACACAATATTTGTTGTGCTTTTAATGTATGTTGAAGATTCACTCTTGCAAATAATTAATAAACCAATTATTTACACTTGGACCAAAATATTTTCCAAGTTTGTTTAAGCCATAATAAGTTTACCATTGATCAAAGTTTTATCATTAAGCTTTTGTCAAGGTGATAGTATGTATATAGGTTTTTCAAAAACTAATTAAAAAATTCAACATCTCAACAATAGGACTACCTTTTGATATATGTAAGTGGCTAATTTTTATGTAATTTTTGATGGGGGAACAAATGGCCAAGAAGCCATTTGGCAAACATGGATCGTTCAAGATAGGCCCAAGGTGATTATTATTTTATTTTTTAAAGGTAAGTTCAATAGGCACCCACCAAAAGACCAATGCAAATATGTGAGGAGATTATTTCTAAGGTGATTAATACTTAGGATGGAGACCCACTACCTATTACCATGTACATGTTTGGATAGACCAAAATCTCAATGGTTTATTACTTTTGAAGATGTCCTTGAAGAGAGGCTAACTATCATATAACTACCTATTAATCAATTTCATACAGGGTTTTCAAATTCTTCGAGTAAGGCCACTCACAAGGATCCCCGACATTAATTAGCATTAAATGGTGATTGTCTTAGGTGCATTGTAGCATTTTTATAAAAATGGTCCTACGAGTAATGACATAAGAAATGCTTAGGTCTACATGTGGCCAATTTAATTATTTTTATTTCAAAAAATGGTAAAATTTCTCAAAAAGTCACAAATTTTTTTTATGTTTTTGAAATTTTTTTTGGAAAAAAAAAAATCACCAAAATAAAAAGCATTGATCTCAACCCCTAATGAATTTATTTATTAATATTAAGTACCCCCCAATTCCATAAAAATGGTACCATAAATTTTCATTCCCAAGTTGTGACCTAGAAGTTGAACTTGCTACTTGTAGATTTAGAAAACAATGGAAAAAAATATTTTTGAGGTTTTTATCAAAAGCTAGGGCTTGCAAGCTTGATATCACTATTTAGTCTCATGTGTATTCTTTGTGAAACTCTTGGAGTCAAGTTGGAAACAAAACAAAATAAATGTGTAAAATACACAAACTTGGTTTTTCCAATTTTGTTGATTCATGGTTGTTTTTTTAAAGAACACTTAATGCCTGCACTTATATCAATACTTAAGTTATGACAAACAGAAGACTTTTGAGTACCTTACCCTAAAGTCAGTTTTGTCATTAAATAACCCTCAAAATAGTGAAATGAAATTTTGTGAAAATATGAAATTGACATGTTGAAAATCATCATAATTATCATAGGCTACATTCTGAATAATTTCACTACTCATATCACAATATTCTAATAGATGATAGAGAATTATATAATTTCAAAATTAAGAAAAAAAATTCATTTTTTGAGAATAAATAAATAAAAATTTGTTTTGTCAATTTGGAAATTGACTCTAGGCTACGGTACTCCGCTACTTAGTTGATGAGTAGAGGGCATTTTCAACACATGATATCCGGTGTTGATATCAATTTTTTCTTTAAAAAAAATTTGATCTCACAAAAGTGGTGATTTTTTTTTGTTGTTGAAAATACATATTTCCCGAACTTTTCTTGAAAACAAATTTGCAAAATATAAAAATGTCACCACCAAAAAAAGATCATTACCTAGTCAACATGGGGTTTTAACACAAATGATAAACGAACCAAGAACATAGAAGATTATGAATTGTTTAGGGATGAATTTTAGGGAAATTCATACACAACATGAACCTTGAGCTAACCAAAATGATAAAGATCCCGAAATGGAATACACCATAAAAATGGTACTTGGAGAACAACGTTTTCAACTAATGTTGGGCAAGTATATAGTTTGTTCTTTGGTATGTGACATGATTTATAAATGGGTATCAAACATCATACTCGTAGTCTGGTATTTGATTATGAAGTATTGGAGTTAATATGTGAACCTATGAAAGTTCAAAAGGTGGAACCTTGGAAGTGTGCACTTAATCCAAACACTATGAGCAATTGATTCTTTAGTTTGAAATGACTACCATTATAGTTGAAAAGGAGGTTCAATGAAAATTATGTTCTTTAGACATGATGGAAAAACAAATTATGATGGAAAATGAAACATCTTTTGAGATATTCGGGGAATGTTTTATTATTCGGCAGAGAGTTGATGAACTTTGCTATTCCATTATAGTAAATTTTGTTGTTATTGACTTGAAAGTTAAAATGGAGAACACTTTAAATTATGGAATGGGTTTTCACCCAATGCCAATATTCATATTCAATACTTGCTGCTAGTGTCGGTCTTCTCATGGCTTATTGTCTAAAGTGTAAATTTGGCTATACTCATACCATAATGTATGTAAAGTTGACAACATGTCTAATGCCTAAAACATCAGACATTAGTGTTATTTTTGGTGATCTTATGAATACCACTACCATATTGCTTGCCAGAAGACAGAGAGCAACCAAAGATAGAACAGGAGAATCGACCAAGGGCATCTAGAGAACAAGAGCTCAGAAGAAATGGTAATTTCTTCACCCTTCAGTATCTTCTGGTGCTTTGTGCTTTCCTGCACAAGCTGCTGAATCGTAATAATACGGCTCTGTAGTAGCTCCATACAAACTTCATGCCCATCACGACAATCACTATGTAACTGTATCTTATGACACAGACTACTATGTACTATACAACTGAGCTGTTTTGATTCAGTGATGAAGAGCTATGTACGTACTAATGAGCAGTTCAGAGTTTCTGAGAGTTGACAACATAACATCCTCTGATCCGTGAAGATGTGTGATGATCACAAGTTGTGTAGACTCTCTCTCTCTGTCTCTCTCTGTCTCTCATATTTGCATTAGAATTTAGAACTTGAGTTCCACTCATGTTTACAAAGTCTGGTGCAAAACCAATGAATTCTCATAACTACGTATTCATAAACTTGGGGATTACATATACTCTCCTCCCCAGATACGGATCCTGGGTTTTGAAATTGCTTCTTACCAAAGAAAATTGCTATCATTGCAGGCAGCAGAAAGACCCCTTCTTGTCTGTTACACAATTGAGTAATCTGAACTCCTGATACCTCTAATGAGTATTGATTCTTTAAGAAGCAATGGCTCCTAAATTTTTTTTCGAAAACTGGGTTAATTCTTAACTAGTGCATCATCCCAAAAATCTTATTTAGAGACTTTTTGCACGGGATGAAACCCAACTTAACCTTAGGATAGGGTCCTATGATGAAGTTGTGTTGTTCTTCCTTTTCTTGTGTTTTCTTTCTTTTTTGTGTGTGTGTGTGTAAAGAAAGAAGAGCCTTAGAACAACAAGAGTTTGTTAGGTCACATAGTGTTTTTAATGTTGGTAGGATGTACAAGGAAAAAGAGCTCAACAATAACAAAGATTATTAGCTTTTAGAAGTGTGAATTATATGTTGGGGGAGGGGAAAAGAGGGAGGATAATGGAGAGGTTTGAGCAAATGTGTGTGGACTCAACGAGTATTAAAAAGGAAATCAATATCAACATGATCAGGGTATTATTGCTTGCACATTAAACTTTTGGCTTTTTTTTTTCATTTTTTCTTGTTTTTTCTTGGTTTTTTGTTATTTGGTTTTTTCTTGTTCTTTCCATTATTATTTTAAAGATTTTTTTCCTACTTTCCAGGTTTTTTATTTCTTAAGTTTCTTTTTTTCTAATTTTTTTTCTTTTCCATTTTTAATGTTCTTTTTTTTCTCTCTTTTATGTGTGTTTTATAGTTTATCTTTCTTTGTGATTTGATTAATCTTTTTGTTTCTATGTTTATTTGTGATTTTATTTTTTTTAAATCCTATTTTGTTGTTTTTTTGTGTTTATTTTGTTTCTTCACCTCTTCCTTGGCTTCCTTTGTCCTTCTCAACTATAAACCTTAAATTGGGCATTTAAACTTTACACTTTGTTTGTAATGCATTGTGTTGAAGATTGCAATGGGCATTATTTTTGTTCTGGTTGTTGAATTTGTTGTTAAATTGATTAGAATGGCACTTCACACAAGGTTGCAAAAGATTCAACTTCCACCAATCATGGATGAGATAATTTTGATGACAATTGATGGATTAAGGCATGGTGCAACAAATGAACCAATAGCATTTATGTTAAAAGATCAAGTTGAATCAAATGTTGGTTCATGGAAAAAAATGCTCCAATCCGAACATTATAGATGAGCAATTTCAATTAGTTGTACTATTTGTTTCTCCCTAAGGTGATCAATTTAATTATTTCCTTTTCAGACCTTCCCCTCCTTCCCAAGAAGGTTGGTGGGGTTTTTTTTCAATTTTTTTGTTTATGAATTTTCCAAAGCAAACAAAAAAATTGAAAAGAAAAACCCCACCAACCTTCTTGGGAAGGTGGGGAAGGTTTGAAAAGGAAATAGTTAAATTGATCACAAAAATCTTGTTTTACAAATTGTCTTATAAAATCTTGTCACAAAATTGATCATAAACACAAAAATTGAACATTATTATTATCATAATGTTCAATTTTTGTGTTTATGGGTGAGCCTAAGGAAATAATTAAGAGTGTGTGTTGGATGTGATAGCTTCTACTAGAAGGCAAAATAGGGGCATGTGCGCGGAGCTTATTTCACCTAAAATAAAATCATAGAATTTATTTCCACTGGACTCTCTAGTGGCTTTTGGGTCAAATTGGTTAGTGATTTGTGATGCCTCTTGTTTGGAATGTTACTTTAGTTACTCGATTAAGTCAAAATTAATTTAACGTTAAGTTGGGTTGGTATAGTTAATTATGTTTAAGCTCAAAACTAATTCAAATGTTAATCAATTTTGAACTAAAACACAATAAATTGTGCCAACCTAACTTAGCACTAAATTAATTATGATTTAACTTATTTCATTTTCTTCATTGGTTCAAGAATGATTTGTATACATATGATACATCAATTAAGGTGTTCCTATGTTACTTTCTAGGGTGTGTGAACAATGGATGTAAGCTCCAATATGATAATGCATATCATTGTACAAACTAGGCCTACCATGCAATGTTTTTTTTCCAATGTTGAGCAATTTTTATTGATAATGAGTATTGGTTCTTTAAGAAACAATGGATCCTTTACCTTGAGCAATCTAAACACTAAGGCTAGTATCACAACACTAAATCCTTCTTTTCTTTTTTTTTCCAAAAATTGGGTCAATTCTTAAAAGCTTCTCGAAGAATTAGAATTGGAGATTCTCATAAAACAGTGAGAACTAGCCAACATTGGTTTTCTTGTTCAATTTTGTGATGTAATTGGTGAAGTGAAAATCACCCATAATAATATTTAGCCAGAAATTGACCATATATGAGATATGAAAGCAAGAATTTGTCCATCCATATTGATAGCAATCTATTGGGAAATAATATAAAAATCTGGCAATTAAAAACCATATAATTTATTTTTTTACATTTTCTTTTTTTTAAATTTGCCAACTAGTAAAATTTTCCTTAAACAGAAATGGTATCAAAACTATTGCAATGGGGCTTAAGAGACCCTGCACCCACTAGTGCACCATTCAAAAAAAACTTGTTCAGAGACTTTTCAGATGGGATGAAACCAAACCTAACCTCAAGAGAGGGTCCTTGGTGAAGTTGCAATTTTTTCTCTCAACCTCTTGTTTTCTTCCTCTCCATTTGTATTGTTTTTTCTTATTCTGTGTTTTCTGTTTTTTACTTTTTTTTTTGTTTATTTTTTTTCTGTGTTTGAAGAAGGAGAAGCTTTAAAAGAGCAAGAGCTTGTTAAGTTGCATAATGTTTTTAATGTTGGTAGGGCTCAACAATAGCAAATATTGTTAGCTTATAGACATGTGAACTATGTGTGTGAGGGGGGTAATGGAGGTTTGAGCAAATGTGTATAGATTCAACAAGTAATAGAAAGGAAATCAATATGAAGACGATGAATATTGCTTGCACATTAAACACTTGTCTTCTTTTTTTTCCTTTTATTCTTTTTTTTTTCTTTTTTTTTGTTATTTGGTTTTTCCTGTTTTTTTCCATTATTAATTTCTGGAAATTTTCCCAAGTTTTAAGGTTTTCTACTTTTTACTTTTTTTTGTTTACTTTGTTTATTGTGTTTTCCTTTTTCTTTCTTTTTTCCATTTTTTTTGTTCTTTTATTTTTCTCTTTTTTGTGTGTTCTATAATTTATCTTTTATTCTATTTTTTAATTAATTAATATGTTTCTATGTATATTTGTGGTTTTATTATTTTGTCTTTTTTTTAATTTTATTTTGTTGGTTTTTTGTGTTTATTTTGTTCCTCTATCTTCCTTTGCTTCTATTGTCCTCTCAACTATAAACCACTATGCCAAAACATGACATCCATGACTAGTCCTTTTCGACTAGGTTTGTCATTTATCCCATTTTTAATCATTTGTGCCATATGTAGTTGTATTGGTTTAGTCATGGATGCCATGTTTTGGCATAGTGAACCCTAAATTAGACATGTCTAAACTCTACACTTTGTTTGTAATGCATTGTGTTGAGGAATGCAATGGGTATTATTTTTGTTATGGTTGTTGAATTTGTTGGTTGTTGTTAAATTGATTAGAATGGCACCTCACACAAGGTTGGAAAAGATTCAACGTCCACCAACCATGGATGGGATAGTTTTGTTGATTGTTGATGGACTAATGCATTGTGCAACAAATGGACCAATGGCATTTATGTTAAAGGATCAAGTTGAATCAAATGTTGGTTCATAGAAAAATTTGCTCCAATCCAAACACTACAAATGAGCAATTTCAATTAGTTGTACTATTTGTTCTTCCCCAAGGTGATGAATTTAACTATTTCCTTTTTGGACCTTCCCCACTTTCCATTAAGGTTTGTGAGGTTTTTTTTTCAATTTTTTTGGTGCAATAACCTAGTTGTTTGGGATTTTTTTGAATTAACAATGCCTTCATATGCCCATGTTTTTAACCACCAATGTGTAGGAAACATTTTCATTTTAATCCTCCCAACCTTCATCATTACTTTCATCATGTTGAACATTGTTTTCATTTCAATATTGATGGTCTAGTGTATAAGGAACACCTTCATCATTATCCACTCAAAATTTCATAATTTAGTGCCATACCCTTATTATGTTGACATTGATTTTATTTCCAACACCAAGGATCTAATGTGCAGGCAATACCTCATCATGTTGTCCATAGAGTTAAACAACATAAATAATTACATGGACATAATGTTTATAAATCTAATTCACATTGTTTAAAGTACACCATTAAAATAAGCATATCAAATTTTTTAATTTAAACCTAGTTGCTTAATTAAACTTTTGGTAGGTAAGAACCATTGATTTTAGTTCCAATTAGTAAAGACCGAATCAGAACTAGGTTTAAATTTCAAAATCGAAACAAGAATTGCAAGTTGATTTTATTTTCTTAAAGAACCAAACATAGAATGGAGTTCCCAATTCTAGTATTTAAGTTTTGAGCCAAAATGAAAACCAAGATTTTGAAAAAAAATTGTTACCAGTAGCCAAATCACCTTAGCTACCTCTAGGCATCTAGCCATATTGCTTATAGGCTAGTAATCATATTGCCATGAGGACTTTACCCTCCCTCTATTCCCATTGCCCTCATGCACTTTAGCCACCATAGGATCTAGTTAACAACACCATCAAGACTACCCCTTAACTAATTCTAGCTAAGATTTTAGGGTTGGAATTACCATCAAGTTTAGCAAGAGCATTAGGGTTTGTCATGATAGCTCTTCCTCTCTCAAGCAAGATTCATTGTCACCATGCTTTCTGTTTCCAAGTTCCATTTGTCCCCAACAATGTTTTTTGCTTCCAATTCAAGTACAAAAATTGTTGAAGACAAAGATTTGTGGGTGTTTCATTTAGTAGCAACCATTGCATTGTGCAATGCCCTTGGGGCTTTTTTTCTATCGTGAGTCATGACTATGAATGAGCATCAACATGGAATGATGTGCACTTTTCCCCAAATCAACTTTCAATAAAAGAATTGGATTTTGATAAACATCTTTTGAACCAAGTACAATTTCATTCAAACTCCTTTTTTGATTTGGCATTTAAATGCATTTGGGACCGACTATTGTTCAATTCATCACCTTGCATTTTGTTAGTTTTGTGCCATCACTTGTTTCAACATCTTCAATTGTTTGTTTTTGTGTTTCAATGTCTTGTTGTTTGTGCTTGTGCATATGTTGTGCTTGTGTGTATCTTGAATTATGAAGCAAAAAACATTGGAATCAATCACAAGGTTGACAACGAAATAAAAAACCTAACATGTTGCAATATTATTTTTCAAGGAAAAATCCTTATGTTAAATCCTTATGGTTAGTGGCTGATTTTAAGCCTTTGCACCTTATGGGGATGACCAATTGGAAAAAATTTGGTTGCTTCTTCATACATTTTCTCTTGGACTATTAATTCATATGTCACCTTCTCAAAGGTTGAATTTTCTTGAGCTATAATCTTTTGAGTTACCTCTTCGATTGCTTTCTCATGCTTCACCTTTTCATGTAACCTTTGTCATTTCATCTTCCACACATTCTAGTTTGAATTCCAATGTCCACGTCAAGTCCTTCACATCATTAGAGAAGCTTGTTGACTTGAGTGATTTGTCTAATATTGAATCAAATCCAAATTTATTGATTATCCTTTGCTTCCACCTAAAAAGTTGAAAAAATATTATGGTCACACACGAAATTTCCAACTTGAATGGATTGCAAAGCTCCCTTGGGCTAAGGGAGTCTTTGCCATTAATGGCATTACTCACAATGTTAAATATAAAGTTTATAACATGATTGATAGGAAGCCATTGTTGGTTATTCCCAAATGAGACACTCTAATGAAACATGAAGGCAAAAAGAAAGTAGAAAAGGATACACTCAACTTGATGTAAATGCAAAAGAATGGTACAACGATAAAACTTGCACATACAAAAGAACCAAGCTTTGTTTTCTACCCAAGCACCTATTACTATTTTACAAGTCAATAAGAATATTCATTTCCAATTTGCCTACATGTTGTTTCACAAGTGTAGCTACCCAATTGATCAAGGAGATAAATAATTGTTACCCTCAATGTGCATTGCTTGATGCCATGGGCATCATGTATCCACAATAGTGGTTGTAACCCAATTATGAAGAAAGTTTTGCCAAACACTTAAAGATACTGAAAATTTAAAATGGGAATTGAAAATTCATCTATTGTTAGTTTGATTTTCAATAGGGAATGTTCAAGTCGTGCATGAAAGCAATTACAAGGCTATCATGGAATTGGTTTTCTAAAACATAATTCCTTCCTTGAGTATATTGAGTTAAAAGAAATGGCTATAGTTCATTTTCCAAAAATTACAAAGGATGAAAACTATTTATCATATCTAGCATTTATGAATAGTGTGTTTAGGCTACTTTAAACCCTCACCTTCCTGTTGTGTTTGGCATGTACAAGTAAAAGTTCTTCACTTTATAGACATTAAATTTGTATAATGACACATTTGATGTGTGGCTTGGAACAACACAACACATTATGGTATTTGTGCATAGATTAAATTTTGTGTTCTTTTAAATTGTTGATGTAAAACAACCCAATTTGTACCTTGATATGATGATACAATTTTGATAGTCATTTGGTTTTCTTTGATGTTATTTGCAATTTCCATTGGGCAAAAGTATGCTTATGTGGCTCACAAGTGGCATTTGAAAGTCCAAATTTTACACTAGTTAAAGCTATTGTAATGTGACATTTATAAAAATATATATATTAATGTGCACTCCCCTATGCTTATGGTTCAAATAATGGTAATTAACTTATAGATATATGTAAACATGTGATTAGTTAAAAAATCCATGTGAAAGCTTGGAATTTTGAATGTGAAATGGACTTTCAATTTAAAGTTCACTTACATTTATATTTTACTTTCACACATTTCATTTGACATGAGACTATTTTTTAAATTTCAATTTTGACATTACTATGTCATGTTTTTTGAATCCACATGTATATGCATGACAAGATACTATCATTATTTCAAAAGTTCATTATGAATGTAACTTTTTTCTATCTTAAAATTCATTCATATTTCGAACATGACTTTCACTCAAATTTATTCCAACACGAATAATAAAAAATCAACAATGTTAATGTTAAATATGACTTTACATTTAAAATTCATCTACAATCTAAAGAAATTGTAACTATAATACTCCAAATTGTCCACCTATTTGTGCTTTCATCCTTAATAACTGTAATGAAATTGTTGCACAATGGATTTGAGTTGCATTATTGAATGAAACTTTTCATTGTAATGTGTTATGGTAGATAGTTTGCTTTCACCCACAAGTCCATGGATCCATACTATGCACCTTGAAAAGTTTAATGATAGCTTAAAATTTGTTTCAAAACTTTGGTTGTAGCAACTTATGGTATGTTTTTAATTTCCAACCATTGCCACTACAATGAATTTGTAACATGCCATCCTTTATTGAGTCTCTACCTTGGTCATCAAAAGGTAGCCAACTCTTTTAAAAAATATTCAAAACATATCACCACTAGGATGTTAGAGTCCAAGTCTTCTATAACCATGGAGGCGCTTTTTAAAATTAAAATAGAACTCTAATCCAAACCACTAAATTGCGTCCATGCAAATAAAGCCCTAGTGAATGCATCTAAGGAAGAGGTTTTGAAACCCCAAGTGGAAGCATGATCATGATTATTGTTTGCAAAAGCTTCAAAATTTGTACTTAGTTAATTTCACATGAAGTAGTTAATACTTGTTGATGGCACTATAGATGTAAATTGTAGACTTTAAACTACATGATGAATGGAAGGAAATGTTTTTTAAATTTTGCAACTCTTATAGTTTAAATTTGTGTTAGTTGGTTTTGGGTTCAAAACCAAGTGTGGGTTCTTGTTTAATTTTTTAAGAATCAATTCAATGATTCTCTTTTAAAAGAAGATTTGATGAAAAAATTGCTTTGGTTAAGTAGTTTTTTCTAAACTTAAATCTAATTTGAAAGAAACAAGAATTGCAGAAATCTAGCCTTAGAACTACACAATGATTCTTAAAGCATGTTTTACAATGTCTAGCTCTTAAAGATGATTTTTTTTAAAATGAGTATATTGCAACTTCCATTACCATTGAAGTTTATGGTTTTAAAAAAATTAGAGTTTATAATATTTTTTTTGTACCTTAATATTTTAACAAATTTGGTAATAACTAAATTATATTACATATTGCCAATTTTTTCAGAAAGTTACTACACAAAATACTTAAATTTTGAAAATTCAAGTTCCATAATGTTAATAGTTTTGGAAACTTGAGGATTATAAGCCTTTTTTATGCATTGTTTTGCTCATCATCACAATTATACCAGTTTCATTTGGTCAATAATGTACAACCTCTAACTTTGGTGAAGATCACAATATTGTGAGTGCAATTGTTTGGAGCATATCATTGTGTAAATGTCAAAATCTAACATGATCATTTCACAAACACTATTCTTTGAAAATCATTGCTTAAAGTTCTCACCAATTGTCAATTACAATACAAATTTTCCTTACATCCTAATGCATTCCATTTCATTTTAAAGTCCGTATAGGTGAATAAGTGTGACAAACAAGTATAAAAAACATAAATACAACTACACACAAGAATTTAAAAATGTAACACATGAATGTTGTCTATCAAAATGGATGAAAAATGATTGACAAAGTCCTAAATCATACTGAAAATAGTAAATATTTTTCAAATACAAGCCCAAAATCTCAGAAATTGTTATACTATTCGTCAAAATGCATTTCAATGAATTAAATAATTATTCAGCACTAGGGTGTAAGTTGAATCCATTTAAGTACTATGATAATATGTGCCATAACTTAATGTCAAATTGTAATTTGAATGTAATGTGTGTCACAACAAACACCACATATTGTACATTGAAATTGATGAAATTAGAAAGTTTATCTCACACATGTGTCATGATGAGCTTTGTGTGAGAAAAATGGTATTCTCTTGGAGTCTAACAATGTTGATCCCTAAGGAGAGAGCCCATTTATATTGCAAATTAGACGGTTACCAAACACAGGTTGTCCCATTAACTCCACAAGGGACCTGGGTTCTAATTTTCCAGATTGCACTTACATTCCTCTCAAGCTCCCAAGATCACCCTCCATAAGGAGAAGGAAGTTTTATGGCATTACACACCCTCAAAGACGGTGTAAGGTAAATAGTCCCGTGAGCAAACACTTAAGAAGTCAAACAAGGTTGAATCCTCCTCACACATTGTTCCTTTGATTCTGAAGCTCAAAGAATATTTGTAGCTTTTCACCTAGCACTTCCAAAGCTGCAAAAATCTCTCAATTCAGTAAAGGAATGGGCAAGATATGGGGTGTTTGGTGTAAGGGAGCTCAATGTTCGATGATGAGTGAATTAAAATAGATTTTGATTTTGTGCTTAAGATCTTGTTTCGTTGTGTCTTTTCCTCTTGAATACCAAGACTTTTTGTAAACCCGTAGTTGGTGCACACATCTGGTTTTAAATCACTCAAAACAGACTAAAAATGAGGAACATATGAGGCTAGAACTTGAGAGGGGTCTAGAGTTATTTTTTCAAATAATTTGAAGCAAACTATCGCTCATCCTCTTCATGTGTTTGTTGTGCGCTGCTCTTTTACTTCTGATGTTCAAAGATCATTTGTAGCCTTCCAGTTTGCACGTCCAATGACACAAAAATGGCTCAATTTGGCTAAGGAATTAGGAAAATATTGGAAAATGTTCAGCGATAGGTACATGCTTGGTGATGAGCAATTCTAGTGGAGACACATGGGTGACCAACACACTTAGAACATAAATTCCTCACAGCCACAAGGCTCCCATTGATGAGGTAGAACGCGGTCAAAAGGCCCAGTTGTCTTGCCCAGTTGTTTTTCCTTTAAGGAGGTGAGGAGGTTTGTGCATTTTGGGATTTTTTTAATGTTCCCAATGTGTTCCCATAACGTTCCCAATATGTTCACATTCAAGTTCTCAATGTGTTCTCATAATGTTCCCAATGTTTGCCCACAATGTTCCTAATGCATTCCCAACTGGTTCCCAATGCACCTCAATTTATCCCATAATAATCTACATAGGTGAGCCAAAGGGAACTTCATCAATATTACTATTTTGGGGGTGCAAATTTTTATTTAGGGTGGTGTCCAAAGTTTCAGAATTCTTTTTTTGTGATGGGCCAATTGATGATGGGTAATTGCCAAAAGAATAAAAAAGGGGAAAAAAAAAGGTGGGTTGGCATGCAACCCGTAATCAATTAATTGGAACTAACAAATACTTACCCTCAAAAAATAGCTTAATGAAAACATTAATTTTTAAATTTTTCAAAATGCACTTCAGCATATTAAATATTATTTTTCAATGTTTTCAGCATACAATATAAAATTATTTATATGTTTTTGACATGAATGAAAGAAAGAACCATTTTTTATTCATTTTGATGCACACCATTCATTTGCTGCATTTCTTAGTTCTTGTTTGCATGTGTGTCTTTACATGAATTCTTGATTCTTATGCATTGGATGACATGCCTTCATTTGAAATGAGGTGAATGAGACTTTAACTTGCTTCCCATATCTAAATTCTGAAATTTTGACATTTCATGCAACAATTTTCTTCTTAAATTGACAATTTGAAAAAAAAAAATTAAGAAATAGTGCCAAGCCCATCAAGGTACTACGGTAGTGTGAAACTCAGTTCGGGCCAATGACCATGATACAATGTCCTCTAAGAGGGCTCATGAAAGGGAATTATATTTTTTTGATTGGCCTAGATGATCTATTTATGAAGGAAGGTAGTTTGTTTTATTTTGTCTTGTAGTTATGAGATCCACCAAATCAGGATGCTTCAGATCGTGTTCTTGGTGTCTTTGGAAAGCTCTTGACAAGGAGGGGTGCATGGACTTGGTTACGCAATGTTTGGACTTGTGGTGCAAAAGTTCTTGAATATTGAATGATTTCTTCACTGAAAATTAAGTTAAATCGTAGCTGAAAATTTTGGAGGACTTGAAATGTGCATTTGGTGTTGATGGAAAGATCTTGATGAGCAGGTTTTAATGGAATTTATTTGGTAAGATTTGGATTCAGAGTGTGGGAGATGTTGATTTATCAGTGATTTCTACTGCTGAAAATTCAAATAAATTCCCAAAAAAAAACCAGGTTTTGGAAGGAAAAATCAGTTGAGGACGCGCTAACACTTGGGCCAATGGCACATGCCACACTAGTGATGATGATATTCAAATAGTCTCTCACTTTCTACAGTCCACTTTTGCATGTTCATGGGGTGGGGGAATCATCATGAGGGAAGAATTAACACCATACATTGACTGTAGTAAATACTGATGATACAGGCCCAAAGGGAAGCATTTAGGGTTAGGTCAAGATGATGCTCTCAAGAAGAGCCTTCACAACATATATTACATCCATGGCTGGAACTCATAATCAATTGGCAGGTGACAACTGCAGACTTACAATACTCTCTAGGCTATTTTCTTTCAAATCATTTTGCATTCAGATTACTTAAACCATGTCACACAATTTCATCATCACCCATCAATGTATTTGAACCTGGCAGAATAAAAGGCCAAAGCCCATTCATTATGTGTAATGAATGAGCACTTTGTTTGATACTTCATATATGTCTATCAAAGTTCTTGCAGTGCAGCTATTGACATTTTGGTCAGACCATGCAAAGAATGAACAGTGCACAACAAGTTTGCTTACAAAAAATATGCATCAAGTGAATAGACAGCATGATTGACAGCTGAGAAAGCTCACTCAAAAGGCCTTCATAATAATCAATCCCATTGCACTCCAGTGCTCAATGGGATTGAGTGAGCAACAAAAACATTAAGTGGTTGAATCTTTATTCATTATGTCAACTCAATGGCAATTGTATACACCAGTGTCATTTACAGATACACCATTCTTACAGATTTTTCTTCAAGTGGGTTCATGGCTGCTGCTGATGCTGCTGATGCTGCTGCAAAGCAGCTCTAGCCTCTGTGTGCAAATATAGTCCACTTTCATTGCTTACGCCTTTTACATATTATATATGTGCAAATTCAGAACCCAGCACAGCAGCTGTGAAGGCTGAAAATGAAATTACTCTTGAGTAATTTTCTCAAGTTGTGAATCTGACAAACTAAGAATATTATTATACAAAAGTCTTACATCCATATTTGTTGAGGTTAATACATATTTGGTGAGATTAAAATTGGGAATATAATACAGTCCCAAAAAAAGAACCTAGCTTGGTTCTAATATTATGTACATTTGGATACAAGCACCCCTTCTCAAGTGTGGGAATCTTTGTTTCTCCATGCAATGCAATTCTTGGGCTTGAAAGGGTGTGCGCTTATGTTAAGACTTAAGCATTGATTAGTCACTCAATAATGAGGAATTGCTCAGATCAACTCACATTTCTCCAACTATCCAAATTGCATTCCAGTACAATAAGCTATGTTTAGCTCTCTAGTTGTTCTTATCATCGAGAAAACTAGACACATATTCTTACCCCTCAATTTACCAATATTAATTTGTAGCTCCATCAACCAACCATCCCTTATATCTTTGCAGTCTTTTTTGGGTGATGTAGATCTTTGTTATATAGTAGAGTTATCCGCAAAGTCACCTTGTCTTCACCCTCTCTTTTAGGCCTGCTTTCACCCACTATCCCCTCTTTCACTGGTATCCACAAAGTAAGGAAGTTTTATTAAATCTCAGTATGAAATGCTGAAACTCAGCATTTAATCCACAAGGTTCGAGTGTAATTATAATAATTGTACAGGTAGGAGCAGTGAAAATATATGTAGCAGCAATGGAGGCACTTCGGAAAAAGGAGAGACAGCATGAAACTCAGTTTACCACCAAAATTACAGGAAAAACTGGTTTGGGTCCCAGTTATTTTGTTTTGTAAAACTTTCATTCCCAGTTATGTGTTTGATGCCCTATTATGCCCAAACTGGCTATTCTCAACCCCTAATCGCCTGACTTTACACGGATAACTCTGTTGTCAAAAGAACATGTGCTGCAGCTTTTATTATTTCACCATTTGTTTAAACACTTGAAAAGCATAACTTGAAGGTAATGTAATTATAAAAGTGGAATTATTGTGGAACTTTAGGATGTTATTGCAAACGACCATAACTGCTCACACACAACTCTACTATCATATTCTTTTTAAGTAACAGTTCATGGTGCAAACCTCCTATTTTATTAAGTATTCAAAATAATTTGAAATGAGAAGGATATGATGTGTCAAAATGGACATCTTCTGCTAAGAATCCAAATATTTCATCAATTGTATGAAAAAAAAATTGCTACATGAATAATTTTTTTAGCATTCAATGTATTAAAATAATAATGGCAAAGTACTGTCTAACTTGGTGTTTTTAAACAATGTTTGTTCATATAATTAACATTTTTAGGAGTGTGTGATGTTGTTGGAAACCTATTTAAGATGCTAATGAATTTTTCATTGTTTTGTTGCATGATTTGTTACAATTGATAACATTTTACATTTTCATGTCATAAGTTTGTTTTGAGGATATTTTAACATTATTAGTTTTGAATTTTCTAATCTATGAATCTTGAACAAGAGGAGCTTGGTAAAAATCTCATATCATAATTACATAGTGAAACCACCCCTGAATTCATTATGAACTTGTGTTACATCACTTGCAATCTACTATCAATACTGACAATCATCTTATTTCCAACCAGAAAGATATTTCATTTATGATTAACAAACGTAATTGATCATAGATTTTTATTAAATTATCATCTGACCTCTCATTCATAAATGTTTTGAATTAGTTTAAATTCTTGTTTAACAAAAATGCAAGCACAAAATGTATTGTTGTTCCATTAATGTTGATTGTGTTTTTCATATGGATGTTAATTTCATGATTTTAAATTTCAAAGGGTTTTCATTTGTGGTTTAATTTATATACTTAGTGACACATTGCCTTGAATAATGAGCATTAGTTAAGATGGTTGATTTTGTATAAAAAGAAATTGTAATATTTCAAACTAAAAAATTTAAGTGGAACATTTTGTCACAAATTCCCTCTTTAAAAAATAATCCTCCAATTTTTGGAAGATAAAAAGAATTGGAGAAATTTTCACCACATTTGAACATAGTTTTTAATTTTGGGGAATTTTTTTGCCAATTTCCTACAATTTGGGCAGTTTTACGAAGGCTTCACTAATTAACAAAACCATTTTTGGGGTGATTGATTATGATGTTACATAAGAAAACTACAAAAAAAACATTAGCTCATATCAATGTTTCCTTTCTTCAAAGTTTTGATTTCATATTGGTGGTGAATTTTTGCTGAAAAAACACATTTTACAATGACATAACATATTTATCCAAGTTTTTTTCAAAAACAATTTTTGGCAAAAGTGAAAAAAAATCATCAACAAAAAAATGACTACAGCCTAAAAGTGTATGTTTGCAAGGCAAGGAGAAAATTTGGTAACAATGTGAAGGCAATTTTACCAAAAGTTACATTTTGAAACTTATTATGAACTTTGAAAAGATCATTCCTTAAACTTGTCCATAGTAGACAAATAAGTTGAACCTTGGCTTTAATCTTCACTATTAAAAAATAGGGCAATTTGCAATTGGGTTTTTGAGTTGCACTAACCATTTGCAACTCAACATATTTCTTTTAGCATGAATTGCAACGAATGCAACTCACCATATGTGAAACCATGTACATATACAATTCATGCAACTCAATTACAACTATGTAGGAACAATTATTGTACAATTTTAAAGCAACTAGATTGCAATGGTAGCATCAAGTTGACATTATTTTCCGTCAATCCACCAAAATTTAACACATTGCACTATTGGGATTTTTGCATCAAAATTACTTTCTTTTTGAAATATTGATATAAAATGATTATGACTGTTCATTTTATATCATCTTAGATTATGACACATGCCATAATTGAAAATTTCCATGTGGCATATTAATTGAATTTTGGAAAAAAAATTATTTTATTTAAATAGTTAGGTGGGTCGATACATAAATAAGGGTTGGTTAATCCTACCTACCTAGGTAAGTAGGTAAAATTAAGTAGGTAGGTACAACAAACCTACATACATAAGTTACAATATACCTACCTACCTACATAGGTAGGTAGGACTTAACTTACACTACATACCTATTTACCTACCTAGGTAGGTAAGTAGGTAAGAAGGTATAAAGGTAGATGGTAAGCTAAAAAGTAGCCATGTAAATATTTTTATTTTATTTTATGTTTTGTTTTTAAGGTTAAAGTTTTTTGAATTCATCCCAAATTGACACATGTATTTTAAATGTGAACACATAAAAAAATACACCTTCTTTATATAGTTATGAAATAAAATTCATGGACAAAACATATAGGTTAAATTTTTAGTTGCACATTAATTGCAAATTGGGTTGCAACTAGAGAAAATTCTCTCACATTCTTTATGTTCATTTTTTATTTTTTAAATTGTACAACTCAATAGGTAATTATGTGATAATTGTATATATGTGAATTATTCAGCCTAATTAATTAGTTCATAATAATTAAATAAATTATTTATTAATTAATATTTAATAATGAGTAAATTATTTTAAAATAATTATTAAATAATAAATATTATATATGAACTTGGGTAGAAGGCACAAATATCAAATAATTGATTATCTGAATTAATCTATCTAATTCATCTAACTTGTATGTTAGTGATTTTAAATAATTCATTATTTGAACTCAATACTAAATAATGTTTTTGAAATTGGACTAATTAATTCAAATTAACTATTAATTTTTATTTTAATTAATTATTTCATAGTAATTAAGTAAATTTAATACTCAATAAGTTATTGAAAAATGTATTTATTATTAGATATTAAGGATTAAATATGAATGTTTTAGTTATTAATTTATTAATAATTGAACAACGGTTTAAAATAATGGAAAAGTAATACTTCTATGGCGGCAACATAATGGCAGAGTTAGTTGGATCAAAGGAAATTGTGATTCACATTTGGTTACAAATGGCATATGTAATGGGTGGTGAAAATGAATACATGTGACATGATTATATGTGTCAACACTATACATTGGTTGGAACGCTACATTTATTGTAGTAGTTGTAATGTAATTGCCACATGCAACTAAAATGCAACTTGTTAAAAATCAAACATGATTGATTACATTCATTTGTCCAATGTGTATATTACATCATATAGGTGTCCCATTTGCAACTATATTGCAACTACATGATTATAACTCCTTGATTTTTTGATGTGACATTTTATTTACTAATTGTTCATATTTTCCATGCTTTAGTTGTAATGTAATTGCATATATTAGTTGTTTAGGAACTCTAATTGCAGGGCACTATGGTTCCAATGGACATGATTTCTAATAATGTTTATGCAAGAAACAAATCATGTAAATCTGATTTGCATGTGGGTGGCACTCCAACAATTAATTGTCACCAATCTTTTTTTTTATTACCAAATTGTAGCCTAAAAGTGAAATTAACTAAGGCCTTACAAAATTGCCTTATGGAATTAAAAATAGCGCAAAAACAAATGATTCATTAAGTTGATTTGTATGCCAATTGTGTATAACCACTACATCATGGAAAAATGTTGAAACTTGTCCACCTTTTACCATTACCTACTTTAGCAACTTTAGGTCCATCACCAAGGCTATGAAATCTTGTCTATCAAAATTAGGAGCTTTCATCATCACCAACCATCTTCATGTTCCATTTGTTAAAGTAAGTCTCTCACTCCTTTGTTTCTCCACCATTTTTGTCTTTTGTTTTATAATTTTCATTGTTCATTACACATGTTTTATAATTTTTTCATCCATCACCAAAGCTTGTTGCTCCACCATGATGTTGCATTATAGGTTTTGTTTTGACACCATGTGCGAGTTATCTGGCAAGTACACAAATCAAAAAAATTGTTGCATTGTTCACTATTATCGATAATTGCGTTTGAATGTGGTTGACAACTCAAGTTTGAGTCATTATGGTTCAAAAGAACTGGAGTGCTTAGGATTTCAAGGAGAGAGCACATTTGCATGCTTTATAAGGGGCATTCCATTTGCATTACTAAATGCATAATGATGGCCATGTTGTTGGGTGCAACGGATTTACTACTACATCTTTAACTAAAATCACAAATTGTAAGCTATGTGTCTTTTTTTCCTTAAAACCTTTTACATATCATGTGCAATCTTTTCCTTTTATTTCCTTGTATTTTCTTTGCATTTTCTTAGTTTATAAGTATTATTGGAGGAGGGGCGAGTTCTTTGATTGGATGTTCTAAATCCATGCCCTCCTACTCATGGGGTTCCCAAAAACTAGGTCATAGTGGTTGGTTTGTCCAATTTCCAAAATGCCTTCTAATATTTTGATGACAATTTAGGTTCCAACTTTTCTTTTCCCCATTATGTTGTTTTTAGCAAAACATCATTATTTTTTGGTGTATGGCAAAGTTTAATAACAAAAGTGGAGATTTGATCCTCACAAGCACCACCACTCCTTTTATAAGTTTATTCTTTCACAGGTTGTTCTTCAAGCTTAGGATTTTAGTTGCTTGACAATCTAAACCTTAAGTTTGGTGGTAACATATTAAAATTTTTTGATGATTTGTGTGGTTGATGATCAACATCCCATAACTCTTATGATGCAAGACTAGTTTGCCCATTTGATCCTAAAGATGTTCATGATTTTAAAACATCATAAATTTCTACAATGTGGTGTTTTGCAATGCTTTTAAATACATCAAACATGGATAAACATGTTGTATTTACATTACTATTCGCAAAATCCATTTGCATGGAACATAATGTCAAGGTTCCTTTCAATATCTTGGTCAATTGTATTAGTCACATGTTTGTTTATCCTGAACAAGGGTTCTAATCTACTCAAATATCAAAGGTATTGCTTGGGTATTTGGATTTTATTAGCTACTATTAAGGCTAAAAATGATGTACCTTTGCAATGACATACTCTACATTCTAGAATGCCTCCCTTTTTTATTGCATTATATATGCAAACCAACTATTGGGTGGGTGTTAATAAGTAGAATTTAGAAGTTCAAAAAATCCACAAGTAGCTATTGGTAATAGGTTCATGATGAATTATGAGAAAATTCTTATCATTCAAATCAAGTGTGTGGTAATAACCATGTGTAATACACCATTTAGTATGTTAAATAAAAAGTTCATGCTGTTTGGTGTTCCTCTATTTTTCATGTAACATTAATTAGGTTAAATTTTGAAGTCAAATAAGCTATTGTATGTTGGTGAATCTATGCTCTTGTCATGTTCTTTGGATTTTTAACATAGGTTGCATTGGTATGCATTGAAAGTACATGACATATTTAGCATGAGTAAAACTATCTTGCAAACATTGTTATTATGTGGTTACAAGTATGGTGGCAAAATTTGTGGATACAAAACTTGGGAAATAGGTATCCATGACCGTAGACTAAATGTGAACTATCTAACACAAGTGTGAAGTGACCTTATGGTGCATCTTTTCATTATTTGTGGTGGTTCATGGTGGCATAACTTTTCTTCATGAGAATATAAATGCGAACATGGGTTCAATGTTTTTCTTTCAATGGGGACTAACAAAGAGGTTGGTTGCCCATAGGTAGTTAATGGTCATAACTCATTCCTATACATTGGCATTAACATACTTTCAAGTCTTCTAACTTTTCAAGGTACTAGAATCTTTGTCACATGCATGTGATAGATGATCATTTGCATTTGTTTTGGTATTAATTAGTGTGGCAAGAATAGAAATAATTACGCACCTTCATGTATTATTTCAACCAATACTTGAAGCATATGGGGAATGTTATCGGGTGCCAATTAACATTTGCCACAAACATACAATTTCATGTTTAATTTCTAAGTAGGGTGTATGTTATGGTGCAATTATAAAACATGTATAGAGTCGAATGTAATCTAGAAAAAGCTTCCAAACTCTTAGGGAAATGAAATTTACATGAAAATTTATAACTTCCTATCTTTTGAGTATATGTTTTTCAATCATTATTTTATTTTACTTCACATACATGTTCCTAACTACCCTTGTTTACATACTTGGTTACTTCAATGTTGGATCTATGGGGATGTTTTGTTAGCCTTGTGTCCTATATTTTATTGAATGTGAACATATAAAAGGTACAACTTGAGTATTTTACATTCATTGATTTTTAGTTATTTTATGCACAAACAATAGGTGTATTTTAATAGTTTATACATGTGTTCAATGTCCTTAACCATTTTGTTTCTAAATTGTAAAAGGTGGTTAATTGTAGTGGCTTTGTGAGGTGTCAAATGCAAGAAATAATTTACAACTTAGGTGATGTTACTCATCAAATGTAGTAAGAAATTAGGTGGCTTTGTAACAAAAATGCATGAATACCCTGAAGAAGTCATTTCCATTTTATTCCAAACAACGTGCAAAAAAGAAGAAGAGGTGCAACTTAATGAAAAAAATTAAATAATAATTTTATTTAAGTGTAAATAAAGTTCTTATAATTCATTACAAAAAAATCTAAAATATATCTAAAATGTTCCAAAATACACCTAGAATATACTTTGAATATATCAATATTTCATAGCATATTAAAAAATGCCCTTTTACCTTAGGTGTTTCTTGAAATATATGAGTGATGTCTCAAGAATGCCCTCTTGTCCACCATTGGCAATAGAATTGTATGTCACTAGTGAAAAATATACATAGTTATGATGTTAGCAATGGAAGGTTGCCCATGAAATGTCAATTATCAAATGTCTTTGGAATTTGGAAATTTTGTTTCAATTGCTTTCACATACCTTAAATGTGAATCTTAAATGTGAATCTCAATTTCAATTGTTCTACATACTAGGACATGTTTAGGATGATTTTTGTGTGCAACAACATTTAATTGCTTTTAGAAAAAATAATCGAATGTTTGGTATTAATAAATTCATGTTTCCATTAGAACAAATCATTGAGCTTTTATCTTGGAGAATAACTTGGGTCACATGACAATGTGCAAAGTGAGCATGAAAAAATCTTGTTGTTGAAGATAAACTAGCCATAGAATTTCAACATCAAAAACATTTGTGAATTATAAGCTAGATGGAAGGAGCAAAGTTTGTGTTGAGTACATAGTGCCACTTAACCCCAATTGCCAACTTGGTCTTTAACTTACATCAAGAAGAATATTAGATGGTCTTTGTGTGAAACAACCATGACAATGACAATTATCAATAACAATGACAATCCTACAATAAGGTAATTACTAAATAGTTTCAATTGTCTTTATGTATATTAATGATTTTCTTGACCTTAATAAGGTGAAAACACACTATGATCACCTTATATGGATGTTAGATTGGGAAATAATTTCCCTTGTATTGCATAAATATTAAAAAAATAAAACAAATAAATTGAAATATTAAAAAAATGACTCACTTATGTAAAGCTAACATAATTACCTTTTCAAGAATGCAAAAAACACATCAAAATCATGGTCATTCAAAAAACAAATGAACTTTTGAATTTTGGCAATAGTTTCAATTGCACCTCCAAAACTCATGAATATGGACTTTTATTTTACAATGTATTAATCTTTTATATTTAAAACTTTGAAATATTACATGATTGATGTGTAAAGAATTAAAGATGTGTTGAATGAGTGTAACATGATTTAATTTATTGTGTTATGTACTTTTCAAAATTCCAAAAATTATAATTATTTTAATTTAATCTTTAATAATGATTGTTTTCTTAAACTATCTTTTGAGAAATTTTTGAAAATTCCTTTGTGCATCATGACATGAAATTAAAAATGAAACTAAAAAATAATAATCGAAATATTCATATTTTAAACCAATTTTCAATTGTAAGTTGTGATATGAACTTTGAAAGGAATTCTCTATTGCTGTAAATGAGACACCTTACTGTGCTTTCACTCAATAAGAAACACAACGATTCAAGTGAACGTGACTTGCCAATTTCACATCAATGTCATGTTTGACATGTTAGTTTTGGCATTCGAGTAAACACAAAACTAATTGTATAACAATAAAAAAATGCATGCAGTTATTTTAACTTTATTACATTTCAGTTAATAAAATACAAGGTAATTAAGAGTAAAAGATTTCTAGATGTGATCAAAATTTTTGTCCCAATTTTACATCAGACCTAATTTTTTGTCCCATGCAATTTTATATGCGGTTGAGGTTTTTGGTCAAATTACATGGGACCACAGTTTTAGTCACATGTGAATTTTACATTCACCCAAAAGTCTATGCGCCACATGGGATAAAAATGTCTAGGGTTATTGGGTGGGGGCCTTGTAGTACCAAGGTTACCAAGGTGGAGGGATAGCAAAATGGGGATTCCCTGCAACTATGTGTACAAACAATTGTGCTGCCTTTTGATTGAAATTAGTACATGCGGAACCTTGTAGTATGCTCATTTTCACTAGTTTGCAAGCAGTTTGAAACATAAATCCCTCACAGTTTACATCAACTGAATTGTTTTGATGCTTGTTTTTCGCAAGCACCCATATTACCCATAATTCTCAAAACATAGGAGATTGTCTTGTCCCATTTCATGATGGATTGCAAATAAACATCCACACATTTCTTGTGGTTGGTCCATAACCATGCACTAGCAACCACAACTGTGCACTAGCAATCCCAAAAATGCCCTTCAATTTTACACAATAGTGGCACAATGAGACCAATTTGCTGCTGTGTCTGCACTGACCATGGAGTAGTCTACCTGATTTGTTCAAACAAACCATCACTGTGCTCTGGAATTGTCAAGCCCCTGCTCATTCCATTGGGTTTAGACACCAGGTGAGCCTGTTAGAGCATCTCCAGCAGTGGTGTTAGATATGTGACCTTGCCAAAAAAAAATTGCACATCTATGTTTAGTTATTGACTTTTTTCCAACCCCACCCATACAACTAAAATGGGGACTTCAAATAGGTGAAAGACTCTAATATCAACCCACAGATGAACCAATCAAAGTATCTAGCCAATCAACACCAGGTGTTCGGCTTTGCTGTGCCTTTTACCAGCCTCAGCAAACAAATTGTAAATCATCACTACCCATGCAGCCCTCTGCAGCTGCAGCAAAATACTGTAACCCAAAGCCCTTTAGAATAACTTGTTCAAGAACATGAAGGTGTGATCAAAAGAAAGGACGCTGATCAATACATTCGCAACACCCAAGGTAATCAGATACTCCAGATGTACTTCACATCAATCACGATAACTCTAGATAACTCTAAATAATGTTGTTTCAGAGATGAACAAAATGAATCTATTCGTGTCAATATTCTTCCAACTTGATCCCAGAATGCTTAAACAACCACCACCAAAAACTTAGATTGAACCACATGCAAGAGAGCCAGTAAAATATCATGGCAGCTCTATCTTCAGGGACATTGCTCATGATCAAATCACATGAGACTTCATTCTTCTGCAGTTTTGAAGCCCATGCAAATTGCTAGTTACAGGATATGTGACCCAGGAATGCAGTCATGCCAAGTTCCAGTCATATATATATATATACTAGAAGCTTTGCGTGTACAAAATAGTAACTTTCACATTCTAACACCATAGGCTCAAGGATATCTTTCCATTAGGATGCTGTGATCACAGCACACGGTGTAACTGTGATCACAGCAGCCTAATGCAAAGAGACCCCTCAGGCAGGGATTGTGGAATTGTTAGATTGATCACATCAACTGTTGGAAAAGAATGAAGTTGTGAATTAGTAGCAGCTACCAACAGGGAGGATTACAGAGGGTCTGGTATTTATAGAGTACAACACATTAACTGACAGATGTAGGGCAGAGAAAAGAAGAAAACTGAAGGCTACACAAAAAGAGGAGATCATTCCATATTTCATTTGCACATACATTTTTTACTTCAGTAAAAGCAACAATCTCTTCCTTCTAATGTGCAAGAAAGCTTGATACAATACCAATAGCTTTCTCTTTCTCTTCTGCTAACCTTGTCACAACAATGATGGGTTTTTTTTTTCCACCATCCTCTCCGCTCATAAAAAACTGCTGGGCACTTTGTCATTACAATGCAACTGTTGTGCCATCCTTGTCATGATTGATGCATCCTGAGGAAGTCTAGGGAGCAACCAAAAATTTCTACATGATTGTGCAGCGACTTTGCTTCTCCTCTGTTGGAGGTGCTGAGTTTTGCTGCACAGATCGCCTTGACTCTGAAGGATTTTGAGGAAACTCTGATGTGTCAAGCCCATACTGTTCACAAAACAAAATAAACAATCTGTCAGTAACTGAACCTACTGCCAAAAAAAAAAAAAAAAACAAAAAACAAAAAAGAAGATAAGCTTCCCCCAGAATGGTCACCAATCATCAAACATGCCTGTGACATCACCAATGGTAACACAAAATTCCAGAGAGTCTATGGGTCCAAATTCTCCCTGTGAAGCAGAAAATGTCCAGCAGAAAAGTATTGTGACTCTGTCCAATATTAGACCTGACCATCTAACACAAGGCCTTCTTTTGAACTGAATTCCAGGAATTAGCAATCAAATGTTTTGTAGATCCAGGAGTTCCTAGTTGCAGATAAAAATTTCACAAAGTGCTATATGTGTCTCAGCTACAACAGAATTATCTCCTGGCAATGTGTAACTTGGTCTTTTCACATGAATGATTGAACCCGAAACTGTCAAGCACAGAAAGGGAAAGAGCTAGGTAGGCCATATCTTTTTCCTTCCGACAAATCTTTTGGTCCTGACAGATTAACACCAACAGATGATGGGTGCATGAATGTAAGAATTGAGTAGTAACAGAAAGTTTAGGACAACTAGCTAGACAAGGGATGAGCACCTTTTCCCGCAATCTTGTACTCCATGCATCATTGCGAACAGGGCGATTGTCAGCAGTAGATCCAGGAGCGGTTGGAGGATTTGACTGATTGACTTGGCGATTGAGCAGAGGCTGTCGGCCATTTGACCTTGGAGCCAAATAGTCATCATCACTATCATATCCTGTCCTCCTCGCATTAGATGAAACTGCACGCAGTATCATGGCAAAAAACAATCCAAGAATCTGCACTTGGCAAGTTCATGGCATCAGAACTTAAACCTCTACTTTTCCTGCTTCCTCTTGTGACAGAAGACAGAAAGGCAAATAATTTTTCTTTAAAACCCTGAGGCTTGTCACATGAACAAAATGTTTAGGTTGAGCTACTCCAGTCCATGCAAACCTAGCCAACCAAAAATGTGTGACCTCATTATCAATGTGCAATGCAACAGTGTGACAGGTCATTATTGCATTCAAAACACACAAGGTTTTTCTTACTCACCTCCATACCCACAACAGCCAGAGCAACCCATTTGCAAATATTTAGATTGTCCTCAACAAATGCTTCCACTTTGTCAAGCTCTCCAGTGGGATCATCAGGTATGTCCTGATTCCAAGTCATGATGATGTGTCTCAGAAAATAAGAAACCCTTGACATGCTCAAAAGACTAAGTGTAAACTAAAATGCAGCAACATGAATGTATGAAAAGTATGCAACAACAGAAATTGATGAAATAACAGAAGATAACCAGTGCATCAATTCAAGAAAATGAACAGCAAGCTCTATAATGACTTACCTCTCGCCAATGATGGTCAAAGAAGAGATAGCCAGCCAGTGCAAACTGGGCAATGAGCAATACAACTTGTAAACAGGTATACTACACAGCTGCTGCATCAAGGCCAAAACAATGTGCATCCTTCACAAAAGAAGGAGAGACAAAAAATCATGGGTATGAATCTGCAATTGACATATCAAAAGCCAATTAAGCTTACACTAGAAACACAGGGGTCAAGAATACTCCAAGCTGTAATTGAAACTCTGGAAGAAAGTGAGCCTAGGTTTGGAGGGAATCCAATTGTGATGTTTACAGAAGAATAATAGAGACACCAAAACTTTGTGCAATTCTGACACTGCAGGAGGATACACATGAGAGACAGAAGCCATGGCTGGTTTCAGCAGCAATGTGACCTGTACAAGTAACAAGGCATGTGATAATCCCTGCACCCAAAAATGCATATATGAACCTGCAAACCCATCACCCAGACAAAAGTTAGAAACACACACACTACCAAAACCCTAATTCCTCATATAGCACCGAATGCTTGCATGATCTTGCCAATAAGTGTGACTGACTGGGTTTCTCTAAGCTCCTTGAAACTTCTGCCTGATGAAACAGCACACACACTTCTTCCACACATATGTGGCCACAAAGTTTGCACAGACTTTCGCCTGAGGAAACAAAGTCTGTAGCACATTGCAACGTTGACTGCAGCATAAAGACCTCCCAGCAGTATGCATCTAGTATGCATCTAGAGCATCTCCAGAGGTGCTGCTTGCAAAAATATTTCTCACATCCAAGTTTAGTTATCTACTTTTTTACCAACGCCACCCATAAACCTAAAATTGGGACTGCAAATAGGTGGGAGACTACTAATAGCAACCCACTTGGACCACTCAAACTATCTAGCCAATCAACAGCAGATGTTAGGGTTTGCTGTGTCTTTTACCAGCCTCAGCAAACTGTACAAAAATGCTGGGCCAAAACCATTTTGCTGAGCCAAACGGGCATGTTTGGATTTTTCTTCATTCAATTTTAATTTGCAGGGTCACATGCTCAGCACCGGTGGAGTTGCTTTACTCCCACATTTTTGGTAATATTCTTCTCGAAATTCAACCAAAAACACAAAAGAGAAGAAACTGCAGCATACACTCGCAAAGGAAATTGCAGCAGCACACACTACCAGTGTCATTGGAGTAGTTCAACTTACCATGGAACAGGCAACTTTGGAAGTCCTATTACTCTCCGTGAGACCCCAGTAGACATGACCAAAAAAGGCCTCCTCCGTTGCTCCATAGCCACCACCAGATCACCTCCCAAACCAGCAGCTCCAAACTCAAAATTGTCGGAATCTCTCCCATTGAAGAAAATAGGCAATCCGAGTCCATCAAACAACGGATCTGGTACAGAACTTGGAGCAGATGTGGGTTCAGAACTAGGGACGGGAACAGGTGGAAGAACTGGAGGAAGAATTGGAGATGGACTTGGACTAGGAGAAGGAACAGGAGTTGGACTGGGTGGCAGTGCTGGTGCTGGGGGTTCTGGTGGCAGTTGAGAGTGCCACTCTTTGAGCATCCACAAACCATACAACACCATATAAGCTCCAACCAAAGTGACCATGAAATTGAGCAGCTTCAGTGTGCATTGCAGACAACCCTGACACCCCATTTCTTCTTTGGAGCAGGCAAGGAAGAAAACACCCAAATTCTGAAAAACACCCAAATGCAACAACTACTACTGTTTTTGAGCGAGTCTAGCTTCCTTCCCCAGCTTCTTCCTCCTTCTCCAGCTCAATTGATTTTGGATTTGTTCATCACAGGAGAGTGATGGGTGAAGAAATTACTTTGCTCATCAAATCACAAAAGTTCTTCTGTGGTGTTTTTTGCGGCGAATTTTAGCCATTTTTGCGAAAGCCATTTTGGAAAAGGAATTCTGTCATAAATTCCTTGTTTTCTTTGGGAAAAAAAATCGCCAAAAAAGGGGGGAAAAAATCGCCAGAAATCACCACAATTGCTTGTATGATGGAAGGTTTCTCCTAGCTGGCAGGATCTCAGTAGTTGGACCAAAGTTTCGGTGGTGCCACGTGGTCACCAGCTGGCTTGTGGAGGTGGCAACTGGAATTGCTACCAGGTGTGAAGAGGTGGAATGAGCCACTTGGCAAACAAGCCATAGGAACAGGCCCCCTTGTGGCATCACCCAACACAAGGTAGGTAAGGAGGGTAGGTAGCCCCTCCCTCCCCTCATGGGCATTGGCCACCCCTCTCCTTCTTATTTTCTTATTTTCTTATTTTCCCTTTATTTCTTTGTGGTGGGGAAATAGCAAATGGGGAGCAAAAGTAGGTATCAGATTGGGGAGAGGAGTTTTGGGATTTTATCTGGGGTTTTACCATGTGTTCCCATTGTGTTCTCATCAAGTTACTAGGTTCACCGAAACTGGGGACGAAATGAGAAGTCAGGACCAAAAACAGACACAAGGACAGCAAAAAAAAACACAACTAGTTTTTCTCACTTAAACTGGTCCTCACAGGGAGTTTCACCCCCAGTTTTGGATTTGCATTACCTGTGCGCGTAGAGCTAGCTGGCTCATATTCTTCATTAGATCAAAAGCCTTGTGAAAATAAGATCCTCCAATCCTTCTGAAACTGATACCATGTCCATGAAATGGAATTGGTACCCACTGTCGCTCAGTTTACCATAAACACTCAAATTGGGGACGAAACAAGGATTAGAGGCTCGAACTAGGCCCAAAGAGGGGGTGAGTTTACAAACATAAAAATTTAGTAATCCCTTTTGTTGCAACTGGGAACTGATAGTTAGATGATCATGTAAATTAAATATGGTGCAAGGGTGTCCCTTGAATACACAGAACTCAAATTTGTGACGCTTGGTTCTTGGTTTTTAGAACATCTGTGGAGTCTGGTCTAGAATCTTTTAGAAATTGGAAAATCTTTCAATTTCAAGAGCCTCGGGAATTTTTAAAAAAAATTAAAACCCAACTAAAAACCCAGGGTCACCTGCAATCTTCCAAACTGACGATTCTCAGGTCCCAATACTGCAACTTGCATGATGTGCTTTTAGCCTCAAAGTAAATCTCTTCTGCTACTATAGCAGATGCTCAAATAGGAAGAATTTGTATCAGGTATAATATATATATTCGATTTTCATGTGCTAAAACGTTGATTTGTAAGCATAAAAATATGATGCATTCCCTACAAGAAAAATACAATTTGAATATTTTTTAATGAAACCCTTTTTTTCTTGAAAAAAAGAGAATTAATATGTTCAAATGGTTTTGGAATGTATTCTCCCACAAAAAAATATTTGTATCTCGATATCATTCTCGAATAAACTTCTTGGCAGGTACATTACAAAGAAAAAATTTATTATGAAAATGAACTTCATCATACATATGAACTAGATATGTAGAGAAAGCCGTGTGTGCATGGTTTGGGAAGAGGTGCCTATTTTTCATGGATAGTTTTGCCATCTTTTTTTGTGTAGATTTTGCCTTCTCAAAAAAGAGGTTGCAAACAAAAATGCTTGAAACTATTTTTATTGTTATCTCCAGGAAGCAAGAGAACATTCTTTTCTACTGACCTAGAATGCAAAGATTACTTGCTTTTAGAATTGTTTTCACAGACTCTGTTGAAACCCCAAGAAGTAGGAAAACATAGATACAAACTTTGAGCACAGAATGCCAGAAGCAACTCAACCTAACAGGTTGCATGTACAGACTCCCATGCTTGTGAGAGAGCTCAGGAATCAGGTCCCAACAGATCTCAAATTTCTAGTCGTGCTGCTGGAATTTGCTTGCATCTGGTGGTGTGCAACTTGTTGGTTTCGAACTGAAAGAAGTTTATGGCCATCATATTCTTCTACTTTGTGCTATCGAATCTTGCCTCAGAGGAAGCAGATGGAGTTGAAATCTCAGGCATCAAAATACCACAAAGTCCCTAAATTGGTTTACCTGTGTTATTGTGTGCCTTTCCTCACACCTCCGGACCTAGAACCCTAGAACTCAGACATAGGACCCTAGAATCTAGAAAGTGTAAACCTTATAAACCTAAAACCTAAGGCTCTATCTAACCCTATGACCCCTACCTTGTTGAAAAGCCCTTCAAACTCACTGGGTCGGGTTCTATGGTGGGTCTCACTCCATGTAGACCCCATCAGGTGCAGTTCTAAGGCTACATCTAGATCCATGTAAACCCATCAGGTTCAATTCTAAAACAAGTCCACGTCCATGTACACCCACTGGGTTGAATTGTTATATCTGAACCTGGACCCGACCAAAAACCCACAACCAGCCAACACTAGTCACAACACCTTTCTAATTAGCTGGAGTGTGTAGGCTAAATGATGTGTACTAGGTGTCAAACTATATACAACATTGTAACTTAAAATCACCATTGCTTTGAAGGAATTGTTGTATGTGTTTCTTTTTAATGACATTACCCAAAAGGTATCAATTGATGATCAACATAATGTAATGTTTTCTAAAAATTGCAAGTGTCATGGGGATAGGCTTTGTTGTTCAAAGTTGATAAGATTTCAAGATTTGTTCCATGTCAATTCTTTATGTCCAAATGGCTGTCAAAGTGTTTTGATTTTAGTACTACAAGGATTTATGGCAAGGTTATGTTTTTAAAACCATCTTTCATTTTTAAAATCATTGCCACACAAGGCTTGTAACTTTGTACTAGTGTTGGCCCAACACTGGTACAAGCCTTAATACCTCAACACTGCTTGCAGACATTACAAACTGCACCAAACCCCATCTGAGTATCAGGGGGGTTGTAAAGGCTAACAACCATGGTTCAGAAAAAATGAAATATTCACAAAATGGAAGAATTACCCCGACATAGTATTACTGTACTAACATTCAGAGGCCATTGAGTAGGCTTGTGTGTAGATCTGAAATTTTTTAACCCAATTGTTAACATTATGGTCTAAAAGTAATTGGAAAGATTTTCAGTTTGCAATTGTAATATCAAGACAAAGTTTGTCCCTTCGGCATCATACCTAAAAGAAAGACCCACCCCATTTGAGCAAAAAAGCCACTGTTTAACTTTTTATGACATAAATCAAAGATTAGGCCACCATTTGCATCTATAGAATGAACAATGGCAACCCAAGTAAGGAACATACATAGTTCAACTTCAACCAGTGACAAATTTCTACATACAGAGTTGCACTTAATTAATCCTAACTATGTTTACCCTAGTTTATGCTAACTCTGTTCTATTTCATCATCCAGAAAAATCCCCTTTGCTGCCAATTGACCAGTTGTAATATGGTTCCAAAATGCAAAGATCCAAAAAGTAAGATGCCGAAAATTTCAGCTAGAGCCGAATCGTGCCAATATCACTCATCATCCTCTTTTGCTGGGTCTGCAAAAGAATGTCGAAGAGAAGATGTTGTTTAAATAAGTGTAAAACAACAAGTCAAGTGCCGCATTGCTTTCGAAATTTTATCATATGAGCCCAGCTGGCTCAAAAGCCACAAGACACAGTGTGAGTCCTGTTGGAGAGAACACAGTTCAAAACTTCTGGATGGCACTGGCGAATATAATTGCAGTCACACCCAATATAATTGCCAGTTTTGCATGTCACAGTCAAACCATCCTTGCATTCTGGCTCCACAGATTGACATACTGCACATAAATCCACACAATGACAAGACTCAATTGTCTTCAAAAGACTGGTTTCATCATTCAACCTTCGTCCAGTGACTCATTAAAAACCTCACAGCGGAAAGACAAACTTGGCTTGCATTATATATTACAATTCAGCATAATTTGTGAGGTTTTCCAGGCTTAATGGCTTGCCCATGTCTTCTGCTTCTGTGAACTCAATAGTCCTGGCAAGATCATTAGTTTTTAAGACTCCAATAGAGTTCCTTTCATATTTTGATGGAGATGTTCAGAGCAACTCCACTGGCGCACTGCACAGCAAATTTTGAATGAAGGAAACTCGAGTCATGCTGGTTTGGCTCAGCAAAATGGTTTAGACCTAGCATTTTTGCACAGGGCGCTGAAGCTGGCACAAGGCACAGCAAAGGCGAACACTTGCCATTCATTGGCTAGATGGTTTGATTGGTCCAGGTGGGTTGCTGTTTGCAGTCCCAGTTTCAGTCTTATGGGTGAGCTTGGGAAAAAGTAAATAACTAATTTTGGATGTCAAAAATACTGTTGCAGGAACTGCTCTCACACCGAAAATCCTCAACTTGATTTCCACGAAAGGTGCTAACCAGTTTTGGGTCTGGCATATAGGTCTGCACATCTGCACCAGCTGGTATCTATACTGGTATCAATACTGGTAACAAGGACCCTACCGATCTGGTATGGATGACACTAGTTTCATATCCGTTTCAATACCAGCTCTATATACCTTCCTCATATCAGCCAAACAGTAGTCTTGGACCTAGTACAAGGACCAGGCTGCTGGTAGCAAGATATCAAAAAGTATCCAATAGCGGGACTGGGTTGGTATTTTCAAAAGTCAATACCAGACTAACACTAGTGCTGACTCCCAGGAATTCCTCACAAAGCAGCATCCACAAGTTGGCATCAGATTGGAAACTATAATGACACCAACTGTTGCTTGCTTACACTGTGGGCATAGTTTTGGGGATCAAGACCTTATCTAGACTACAAATTATAGAAGTATTTCACATAGAGATTATTTTTCAAGGATCCACACCACTGTTTTATGGAGGTTCCATCTCTCCAAAAAGAGATCTTAAGCCAAGTTCTGTGGGAGATTTTTCAGAGAATTGCATGATCTGCAGGAAATTTCTGGTGGAGCTCTGGAACAAAATCTCATCTAGATGGACATAAATCTCTCGGTTGGCTAAGAAGATGTTCAAGACTCCTTAATTCTACTTCAACAAAAATTTGTGTCCTTTTCAAAAAGGTGAAATGGCTTGGGTTCTGGAACTTCCAAAATGACCATGTAGTTAAAGAGTTGCAAAATCCAAGTCATTTCACCCAGTTGAAAATGACACTTTTTGTTGTAGTAATATACAAGAAACCCACATGTCTTGAATTTGGGTTCTCTAACTCAAGAGTAAGCCTGAGGTCCGAACATCTTTACTGTACAGCAGGTGGTCTCTAGATCATGTAAAGAACTTATATCAGCAGCTCACCAGGAACCTTGAATGCCAGACATCCAAAGCAGCAGCTATCTGAAGCATAATTTTCATGCAGTAGTCTACTTAATATGTTACAATATAGAGAGGAATAATTTTGAGCCTGCAGCAGGCATAACCAGAGTTTTTATATACAGAGCATGAGTCAGGGAGAGACTTACATGATGGAACATTAAGCTGCTGCTGCTGACCCTGTTCTGCTGTCTGTGATACTGCATTCTGCAATGCCATTGCACAGCTCCTGATGAGGATATAATTCATGAGCAACTAACAGACCAGAACCCACACAATGCTGGAGCAGAGAAACCTAGATGATTCAAACATCCCCATGGCTTGAATCACCAATACCTTCACTCTACAATTTTGGGGTCAACCGCAGTGGTATCTATTATTCTACCAGAACTACATACTGGGAGCAGCATTTTTTGCTGGACTTTCAAATCTGGATTGAGTTCACAACAGTTACCTGCTGCATTTGGGCATCAGTAAAATTGGCAACCCATATCACATTCCTGCTTGCTTCTGCAAGGCCCACATGAAGCTTCAATAACAGTAATGTGAAATGGAGCGAGGAAGCAGATCCGTTCTCAGGGAGAAAGAAGAAGACATTGCAGTCCAGGTATAGGAATATTCGCTGCACTTCTGACAATCCATAGGGTCAAAATACAAGGCAAACATCACTTCGTAAAACTAGAACAAATGCATAGCGTTCCAGGCTGCAGAATATTATTCAATGCTGATCAAACCTGGAGCTTACCTGCAAGAAGAAGGAAGAGCACGAGGCCTCCCAACAGATCCCGCATATGCATTTCTGCAGGACTTCGACTGCAGCGCTGGTGCGAAATACAGTTTCAACCTTCAGTTCCTGAACCAGCTTCCTTTCTTCACAGCCTGACGAAATGCAGATAAAATTTGATATGCAGCTGAGGCGCGAGACTCTACGACCCCTACTAGGGCAGTAAATGAAGTTGTACGCAAAATTGTGAGTTGCAGCACACTGCAAACAACACACCTACTCAAACGCTCCCCCAAAAAATGAAAACAAAAAATCTGCTTGCAGAAAAACACAGCAGATCGGCAAACAGACTAGAACACAGAGCCCAGCAGCTGGTAAGCTAGCTAATAGCACATTCTCACCTCTAGATCTAGAAACAAATGTCTAGAAATCAATACAACAGCAGCAGCAGCTAGTGAAGCAGCTTGTTCTCTCTCGAGAAAAAGGCAGCAGCTCTAGAACGGATGGTAGTTCTTGGAAAGATGGTGACAAACAAGAAGCAGTAATAGGTACTCAAGCGCTCTCACACACCCACCACACAAGCAAACAAAAAAACAAACAACAAAGCCTAAATGAAACCCTTGATTTGAGAGAAGATGATTTGGCCTATATGGCAACCACTGAAATCAAGTTGCTATTCTCAGCCTACTAATTTAACAAAAAGCTGATGGGTTCTGTTTTTTTTTTCCCCTCCCTTTTTTTTGCCTTTTTGGTTCCAAGTGTTTGGAGAGCCAGCTAGCTAACTAGTGCAAATGCCCAGAGAAAAAGACAAGAGCTCCTTCCTGCAGCTCCTGCACAGTGCACATATTAATAATATTCATAACCATTGAAGCCACACTGCCTAGCTGCTGCTGCTGCTACTAGATTTAATGGAGTTGGTGATGGTGAGTTAAGTATGCTGCAGCTACATTGCTGCTGCTGCTCCTCATTGCTGCTTGGGGTGGAAGGCAAGCCACGCATTATAAGCTAGCCTAGCAGTTGCAGTATAGATAGCCTGGTCTCTTGATTAGGTACCACTGAAGCAAGCAAGCAGATTGCAGCAAGTCTAGCTGCTGCTGCAAGGCAAATGGCAAGGCAGACTGATGATTATCATCATCATCATGAACCAGCCACAGTGGACCAGCACCGACTAGTGCACCATCCACTGGATGCCCCTTATTACTCAGTTGTGGATGAACCTCAACTCAACTGAGTTAATAATTGGTTTCACCTTGGTAATCAATTTGGGTAGGAAAATAGGTTAACTACTAGGTGAGTAGATGGTTTATAGATAGGTGAGAGCTGTTTTTATTACCTCCCTACCAACAACCTGCTTGTGGGTTGTGAGTAGGTAGGTAGGTAGAAAAAAAGCAACTGAGCTAACCACCATGGTTAGCTAGGGAACTGGGACCCAACAGAAAACCACTTACCATTCATCCTTCATTGGTGCACTGGTGGGTGCTGGTTCAATGTGGCCATCATCATCAGCCCTGAGTCCCCTGACTGATTTGTTTCCCCCAACTGGCTGACTGGCTGTTCTGGTTTGTTGCCTGCATCAGTCTCCAATAATAAAACCCCAAACCCCACTCCTACACAAACTCTGGTGTGTGTAGGAGTGAAGGTGAAGGTAAGTCATCTATCCATGCCAGCAGTTTTTTATAGGAATTATTTTGTGAAGCCATAAAGAAGAGTCAAGATTTTCCCTTTGTATTTTTTTCATTTGCTTCCCAGGCATAATAAGCTTGCAGGAGATCTTAACCATAGGAGAAGGGTCTAAAGATAGACCTTTCTTCTTTAGTCCACCCTTCTTCTAGTGAAATGAAAGAACTGTTGTACTTCTTTTTTTTTAAACTATTTAAGTTTTTTTTTGTTGGCCTTGCCTTGGTAGAGGCAAGGATATTGTGTTCAGATTCATTATAGAGTGTAGTAGCTTAAGGGATTTTGGCCCCTAGGTAATAAATAATAGGTCTATTTTTATACAAGGATTTTTGAAAGATGATATTTTGACTTGTGTTGAAACTTGAGATTAGTTATATATAGAGTTATAATATCTTGAGGGATTTCGATTTCTTTTAGAGGATTTTTTTGAAGATTATATTTTTGCACGGTGAAATATTTTAGTTTCCATAATTATTCTTTTGCCTTAATAAGATAAGTTTTAATGTAAACGGCAAGGCCACAGTGTGACACACCCACTTGTTTTGGCTTGTAAAGGGACAACAAGCACTAATTAAGCTCCCACCACTGAAAAGGAAACCGTAGCACCTGTCGTCAAATCGTTGCATTTTCATGAAGCAAAAGAAAGGCAGGAAAATAAAGGAGAAGAAGAAGAAAAATTAGCTAGAAATACAAATTTCAAAACTGGTACCTTACAAATTTCATAAGTACTAGTGCCAGGCATAAAGATCCTTAAGACCCTTTTCCTCTACTAAGTGCCAATCTTCCATAGGCAGACGTAGAAAAAGTAGTGACCATCAACATCCCTAGGAAGATTTAGCCAAGGTTTAGCCAAAAATATGGTTGTAAACCAAATATGAAGCACATGTTTTTAAAAATCATGCTTCTACATTTATGGCTACTGATTGGAAACAAATATAGGAAATAGATCATCAACCCTCCCACCACCCCTCGCATCCCAAACATTCTACATACCTTTATACAAAC
>Ga0116231_10001226_pt1 | contig 51659 bp, 43 predicted proteins | sample S1TSphgellanicum_2_FD_89695 | JGI IMG/M metagenome (GOLD analysis project Ga0116231, IMG submission 89695) | Host-associated microbial communities from peat moss isolated from Minnesota, USA - S1T2_Fd - Sphagnum magellanicum MG | ecosystem: Host-associated > Plants > Peat moss > Unclassified...
AGTAGTTGCAAGAAGGTAGGATGGGTGTAGCTGAATGCACCGCTTTAGTCCTTGAAGAAGAATGTGATGATGTAGTTGGCGTAGCTGGTGTAGGTTAAAGCCTTGAACATGATGGAGGCCTCATAGTACTGGCCTCATAGTGTGCATGAACCAGTTTTAGCTTTTCGGAAATGTTATACACATCCAACAAAGTGTACGAGTCTCCAAATTCTACAAAGACCCGTTGCAAAACCTGGGCGTGGAGTGTTGGAGTACCTTCTAACGAACGAAGATATCGGTGGGCAGTTTCGAAGTTGGTGATGCTCTGGGTATCTTCTTTGAGTTTGAGAAGCCTCCTATAAAGCATCTTGAGGGTTTCATGCTTCTGTCAAAAGAAGGTGGCGAGCTACAAATTTTTTTTAGAACTTTTGACTGGAAATTCCAGTTCAAGAATTCGAAAGAATTCCCCCACTGGATCAGCAAAAGCTAGCGCATCAGTGGTGGGAAGAATGTTTGCAGTAACAGCAATGAGTTATTGAGGAGAAAGGATTATTAAGGTAGGTACCGGGTTTGGATTATTCGGCATAGTCCGGTGATGTGCAATTGCAGCTTGCAATGCAGCTTGAGAGGCAGTGGCGATGGCTATGGTGTATGCTGGATTGAGAATCTGGGTGACACCTAAAATCCTTGCAGAATGTTGCTCGTAAACATCCAATGCCTCATAGTGCACATAATGAACCAATTGTTTGAATACAAACGCCTCGGTGTAATTAACGCCATACTTGAGCTGCAATTCACAGACCACAATTAAGAAAGTTGCCTTGAACTCCCTCAAAGAAATAGTACCTAGCCTTCCGCTGAATTTCTCAATTCTCCCAGAGCAACTGTTGACCTCCATGGTGTATATGGGTGTTCAAGTCACAGCTTGCAACAAAGTATATGGTGATGGTGTGAAAGTAGGTGCAGCAATAGGCGTACCCCACTAATTAACCCCTCCAAATGCACTTTGATGTATTGTTGATGTAGTGTAACCTGAACCTGAATTCCTCGTAGGAGTTGTATTAGATGACGGTGGTGCTGTGGATGTTTGATGGTACCGTCGTGAAGATCGTGAGCTTAAAGAAATCGGCTTAAAGGATTGTGTGTTACTTCGTAGTTGATACCTAGGCTCTGGCCGAGCGGTAGTGCTTTCATCATCCGAGGACATGGTGTTGTCCCATGCCCTAAAATGTTGTGACAGTACACATCACTAATTACAAAATTTTAACACAACGTACAATTTGAAGATTACAGTATGTTGTTGGGAATGACTCGTGACACATAGAGATCGCATGGAGGTCAAACGAACGTCAGACAAAGGGCGGACGAAAGTTAAACAAATGTTGGATGAAAAGGCAAGACGACAAAATAGTACGTAGGACGACAAAGCACAGGATGGCAAGACTACATGATGGCAGGAGTAAGACATAGGATGGCAGGGCGTAAGACGTAAGATGGCATGGCATAAAACGACAGGGTGCGACATGCAGGACGTAAGACGCACAAATGGAAGTTTGACGAACATCGGACGAATGTCTAACGAACGGAAGTTAGACGGACGTCCGACAGAAGTCCGACTAACGTCAGACGAAAGTTCGACGAACGTTGGACGAAAGTGAGACGGACGTTCGACAGAAGTCAAACGAACGTCGAATGGAAGTCAGACGGACGTCCAACAGAACTTTGATGAAAATCGGACGTGTAGAACTCAGTCGCCGCTGTTGCGATGGCGGGCGATAATGCAACACTATAACGTTGGCCGGCCACGTGCTGCAACTCGCGGCGTTGCTGCAGTGCTAGCCAACCACATGCTACAACTCGCGGCGTCCTACGACCTCATAGCGCTGATGCGGCCTCGTAGCACTATTACAATGGTCGGCAACGCGCTAGACTTCGAAGCGTTGCTGCGATGGTTGGAAACGCGCTACAACTCTTTTGTTTTTTTTAATTTTTACTCGACAATTTCAAGGATGAAAAAGAATGGGAGAAAGAGAAGTTTTGAAACCTGCTCTCTAGTGTCCCGGCTTCATTGGTTGTAAGAAACGTAATAACGCAAAACTCCCTCCAACAACACGAATAGTTACACTAAGAGCGCGCTCCTTCCGGTAGCAACAACACGAGTAGCAACAATTCAAGAATTTCAAAAGCACAAGAAATTTGTTGCTTTCAACATGAAACAACAGGGAATAGAGTTTTTCTAGAATTGAATTGTAAAGAAAGATAGAAATGAAATTTATGTAGACGGTGGCCGTGCAATGGCCGCCGTGAGCATTTAGAAATCCTAGCTTATTATGAAGGAAACTCCTGACAAAGGAATTCTAAAAAAATTAAAAGGAGAAAATAAAGGTTTAAGCTTTTTATACCGTTACCGACAAACTAAAACCTTAAGTACTTAATAGTGTACAGTCGCCTAAAACCGTACATTAACCCTAAAAGCGCACATGAGCATGCCCGTAACTGGCCATCATGTATGAGGCCATGTACGAGCATGACAAGTTTTGAAGATTCTATAAGTAGCAAGTTCTTATGGAATAATGTATGTAATGAACGCATAAAAATTGAATTTTTTTTTTCTAAATGGTAAAAAAAATCAATTTATTTTGTTGTGTGAATAAATTGGGAAGAATGCCCAATTATTGATTTTTAATATCTTACTTTAAAATAAGTATTGCACTATGCTATGCGGTTTAAGAAAGGAATAAAAATTTAATATTAAAATTTTAGATTTAGTTTAAAGGAAAAGATGACGAAAATTAAAAAAATTCATGAACGGTCACTATGGCATGTTCATTTTATTGTGAGTTTTAAGTATCCTAAGAAACGTTATTTGACAACCTATTTTAAAATAAGTATTCCATGACGCTATGTGGTTTAAGAAAGGAATAAAAAATTTAATGTTAAAATTTTAGATTTAGTTTAAAAGAAGAGATGACGAAAATTACAAAATTTCATGAACGGTCATTATGGCATGTTCATTTTATTTTGAGTTTTGAGTATCTTAAGAAACGCTATTTTAAAATTTGTAATTAAAAGAATTTTTTTTAAACATGTTGTAAACAAATCCAAAAAAATGAGGTTAACAAAACATTCATGATTTCATGAAAAAAAAAATGTTGTAATGTTGTATGCCTTATTATTTTCTATCCAACTTCCAATGGAAAGATTTAATGAAAATGAAATATTAGTTAGGTAATTTAGATTTTGTTATTAAGTAATGGGTTATCATATTCATGACCAACTGGCTTTGAAAAAGAAATCATGAGCAATGTAATTCTTTGAACTTGTAACTTGATGTAGTTATACTATTATTTATGTAATTATTTAACATTGAAGTTTAGTGATTTACTTATTAATAATATTTCATAGTTTAATTATGATTCGATCATAGTGTTTGATTTTCACATGATGATTTATGTGAGAAATCATGTGATAAGTCTTTGGCACATTAAAGTGCATTGACTTTCGCATGATTATTTATGTGAAAATCTTTGGGACATTAATTCACACAATAGTTTATGTGAAAAGTTTGTCACTTTACTATACATGTGTAAATTTTTAAAAATTTCTTGTTTAGTTCTCTTTCGGTTAGTACATAAGAACGTGTTTGTGACCTTTGAAAACATCTTCATTTGATATAAATAAAGTATTGTGTGAATATAAAACTTGATGAAATAAAATTCTGAAAGGATTTGAAATTTTAATTTTGAAAGGTTTTGGTATAATTTATGTGAAGTTCATGGTAAAAGAATGGTGTGGCATATTAGTTATACATAGACAATAAAAAGATGAAAAAAAACATTTATGCAAACAATAACATGGATTTTCATAACTATGTAATAAACATATATAATTTTAATTTAAGGTTTAGGGTCTTAAACCTATTTATGATTTATAAGGTTCATAGTTTTATGTTGCATTTCGAGAAGTGATAGGTTGTAATTTTAGAAATTAAATGTGCTGTGATTATTTCATTGATCTTAAGTAATTTCATAAATATTTTATTAAAATATTTTTATTCTATTAAGGAATGTCATAATTTAATCACCCCTTTTTTTTTTGAAGACAAGGTTTTTATAAAATTTCAAAATTTTGAACGTCTTCATTTTATTTATCAACCTTGTATCAAGTGTTTTGAATTTTGAAATGCTTGAAAAGAATACCTTTTTTTTTAATATATTCAACATTTGTATTTCAAGATAAGTTTAAATACAATTCACATTAATATGTTCTCATCCATGGTTTATATATTCAAAATTTTGAAAATTGATAAAAAAATGTTTAATAAAAAATGTCAAAACATAAAACCTCTTAATGGTTGAAATAAATGAAATGAAAAAATAAATGGTCTTGCAAGGGAAAAATATTTGAAATGAAATATAAAGTTTATAACACCTTCTAATTTTTACATTTACATTTTACATGATAAATAATATAATCCATTAACATTGTAATAATTGTGCCCAAATGAATATGACGCCTAAATATTTGTACATGATTTATTTGTCAATGGGTTAAAAATTTTATGTTTGTTATTTTTGCAAAAAAAAACACGTTTGAATTTTTTGTCAATAAAAGAATAATCAATGTGAAAAATGCGATTATGTAGATGATTGGAATGACCAACATTCTTATAAAAAAATGTTGAAAATGTGATTTAAAAAATGGATGAAAATTCAACATGTGAAGAAATAAATTTAAATGTGTTTCAGGTAATAATGTGAAATAATGAGTTTACTGCATAAATGAGAAAAAATTTAAGTTGGATAAAAATACATATGAATCACAATATTAAGAAAACTTTTTTTTTAAATGTTGAAAATACTCATTGTGAAAAAATTTATAAAATGATTATAAAAATTTGAAATAAAGCAAAACTCACTAAAAAAAACTCCATATTTGAGGTTATAATAATGTTTATTACATTTCACATGATGTACAATTGTTTTTTTCAATTTTCACAATTAAACATGCAAAATTATATATTAAAAAATCAAAATTATTTAAAACCATGCACTTGAGCATTAAATTTTAAAAAAATCATTTTAATGTGCAATGTCATTTACAAGCATTAAATCCTATGTAAGTTTATTAGCTCAAACAACTTTTATTAATTTTAACAACATATAAATTTTATATTTCATTTAAAATTTGATATGCAAACCAAGTCTAATAAATATATGAAAAAAAAAATTGTCTTTTATACATATATTTTTCTTTAATTATACTATTTAAACTTTAAAAATATTTCATGACATTTAGTATAATCATTAATAATCAACCAATATTTACAAACACATTTCAAAAATTATATGATAAATGTACTATTGAAGATGGGATAAAAAGAAATATGCATGTGTTTTATATACTTTTTAAAATCATTTTTCTTTAAATTTACATCTTTTGATATTACAAAACTTGCATTATAAATATAACACACCACATTAATAATCCAATAAAAATTCAATAAACATTAAATGAAACCATGATTTTTTATTTTGATATAAAATCAATTACAAACATGATTCATCATATATTTTAATTGTGTAAAATTTCACACAAAAGATGGTTGGATGTTGGATGGAACATCCAACATATATGTTAATTGTTTTTTTGTGCAAGATTCGCTATAAGTGAGCACAAAAAATAAATTCATCACATTTTGATTTGGATTTTATTTTTGCAAAATTTCAAAAACACTTTTCACATTTAATGTTAAATACTTCTTGGGTTACTCATAATTAATGCAATATCAAATTCTTCAAGGAAAAACATTGTTACGTACACATTGCAAATGATATTTCATTTAAAACAAAGAACAAACATAAAGTTTTAACACAACACATGTGTGTTAACTATAAAAAATAATAATGATATGTATTTCCCAAAAAATTCAACTTAATGACAAATAAATTTGAAAAGATTTAAAATTTATCTTACACTTTATTCAATTTTTTTGACATGAATGATGTGTACATTCAAGATATTATAAAACATATGACATATATTGCACCAAAAAAATACATTCAAAAACACATGCCTCAAAAAACATTTCAAATTGAACACATATATTTGGTCCAAAAAAATTCAATTGTTCATATATTCGAATTGACCATTATTCAACACATGGTTAGTATTTTTTTGTTTAATGGTGAATTTAAGCAACTTAGTTATTTATCAATAAAATAATGAAATATTGATCTTGAGTTTTTAAATTTTTCCAATTACAATAACAATCTTGAAAAATAATATAATGCTTGAACATTTTGCCACTTGTTGCTATTGTTTTTAGGACCACATTACCAATATAATTTCATAAATTTAAAGGAATAAACCTTGATGATAACACACACAATTTTTAATCACATTTTTTCAGTGATATTAGTGAAGGTTCATTATGTTCAACATTTCATCAATGGTATTTTTATGGATTTTATTTTCAAAACAATAAAAATACAAAGAAATGCTTTATTGAATTTTTTAAGAAATATATTTTGAATAATATCATTAGAAATTCACAAACTATAGAAAAGTGCTTGAAATCAATTTGTAGTTCAAACAATTGCCATCAATTAATGCTAGATCTTTCCAAGGATGATAGTTAATGATGCTATAACAAGAAATTCATTTTTAAAAATTTACTTAATAGACATTAACTAATGGTCCTAACATTTTTAAACATGGATTATATTACTTATATTTATGTAATTGGTTTTGTTGTCTCATTCCAATTTCATTTCAATCATTTTTAAAAATGAAACAAATAAACAAGTGTTGCCAATTCACAATTAAGGAAAGACTTGTACGATTGATGAATCCTTAGTGAGAACAACTATTTATGCTTTGTTATAGTAAGCCTTCGTCAACCCATTATCATTAAACAAAATGAAAATTCCTCTTACCAAGCTTACCGCATTCCTAGGTGGAACAAGCCTTACTATATATATATCGATATTATATTGTGATATGAAATGATTAAATAATATAATTTCGAATATTAATATTCATTCAAATTTAATACAGATTCAAATATGACACATTCTTCTCCCTTTCAAGGTTTCAGAATGATATAAAGGGGAAATTAGTGCTAACTACAAACCAATGGAATGCATGGGTGGCCAGAAAACATACCATTGATGGCTTCCCCTCTTTGAACTTTCACTCCCCTACAATTTCCCGCCTGGCTGCCTGCCATCAACCAGTGTCCAGCTCTGGTTTGTGCTGCATTGAAGCTATGGTATCTGGAACCAAAACCATTTAGGCAGTCATGATGCCACACCGAACTCCCTCCTATTGCTGACCATGTTGTTTCTCAAGCTGGCACAAGTGCTCAATCCCCACCCATCCTCCCTTCCTGTGAAAGATGAATACCACTTGCTGCAGTGCGCAAGGAATTAGGGTTACATTAGTGTTGGTTGGGCGAGGGGATTCGAACTTCAAGAAACATCACCACAGTGCAAACTGAAGAGTCACTTCGCCTCATGATCTGACTGAAGTGACTAGCAGACACAAATTACCTTCTGCTATGCATCATCACTGATTGTATGAGGAAAATTTGGAATAGTATTCTGACATCTCCTAAAATGCTGAATGATTGACTGAGAACACAAAGAATGGTTGGTGGTACTAAAAGGTCTCTAGAACTATTACAACAGTAGAACTGTAGATTGCAAAAGCATGTCAGCTATGACATGCATTATTTCTCACTTAAACATTAGTGGCAGGATCAAGAGCAAGCCCACCAGAAAAGAGGACTACAGCAGATGACAAGAGAGTGATCTGCAATCCAATAAGAGATTTGAGCAAATCAGTGTCCTCTTAGTTCACCAGCTCATGGACAAAAAATATTCCAGCAGTTCAAGATCCAGTTGCACATCTTCTATCTGTATGTCTCAAGTAGTTCATAAGGATGGTATGATGTCAAAACTGTGACTTGTCAAGATCGTCAAAGAATGCGTGCTGAAGAGCTGCCTTGGCAGAGATGCGCTTTGCAGGGTTGATTTGCAACATGCTCTGCAATTCAAATTTCACCCATTCAAGCTTTGATATAGTCAGTTTTCTCACTTGATCTCATCACTCACACACCACTGTAAAAGCCATGGTCCTCACAGCAACACGAATTCCTGGACTTGTAGATCTAGCTTACAAAAGAGGGAATGTAACTTACAGAAAGGAGATTGACACCCTGCGGATCTAGGTCAGGCACAACTCTTGAAATGTTTTGAGGTTGCCAGTGGGGATAGTCATGCCAGTCTCTAAGTGTACTGACTCCTGGCCAGACCTCCTCTGTGGGGGTTCCCAGTAACCTGCATAATCCAGTGTAAATTTATGAAATTGGAATTGGGAGTTAGGGTGAGCACAAGTGCTTGCTTGCCAGTAGATTGGGCAGCATTCTTGACTTAGGATAAACTGAAAAATTAGACAAAAGTGGTTGGATGTGTCACCTGAAAATGTGAAGCAGCTGCTGGAGCTCCGAGTCTCCAGGAAACAGAGGTGATTTGCAAGACAATTCAGCTACACGCAAAGCAATCCAGGAAATAGCAGTAAATCTTCTGTGGTTTAAGCAAACAGGATGAACAACGAGACTTGTTGATAGTCTAGAGCAGCTCAATACTTTGCAGACATGACTAAACTACTTACCAAAAATACATCCCACAGACCAGATGTCCACGGGTGTTGAGTAATGACTTGCTCCTAGCAGAACTTCTGGTGCCCTGTACCAGAGAGTAACAATCTGAAACACCAACCACGAAATACATAGCAGAATCAGACACTGCCACTGCATGACACAAAAGGGTCCCTGTTAAAAGACTTGCTACTCTAAGATGCTGTGTATGGGAGTAAAGAACTGGAAGACTACCTCATGAGTATAGCTCTTGAGAGGAACAGTGAAGGCTCTACCCAGCCCTAGATCAGCAATCTTGAGAAGCCCTTTTTCTCTGTCCACTAGAAGGTTTTGTGGTTTCAAATCCCTGTCAAGAATAACCACATCTTAGAGAAGGAAGTTTCTCCTTCATTAAGTAGACTTCAGGGCATTATGCACCCAAGATAGTCTCTAGAGATATGAAATGGAAGTCTGCGTGCTCTGCTGCAAAACTCTGAGATGACAAAGCACACATTGTGATCAAAATTGGGTACGCAAGTGGTGAACTAAGTACCTGTGCATGACACCATGACTGTGGCAATGAGCAACCCCTTTGCACAACTGGTACATGAAGCTCTGTACCCCATCAAGTGTCAGGTGTTCAGCCACAGCAAGGAGGGTAAATTTCTTTAATATGAGAACAGACAGATAAAACTAAAACTCATGTTACACAAAAAAAATTCACCTACCATGCACCTGCAAAAATATAAGATAGGATTTTGTAACTTGCAAGGAAAGTCACCTTGATAATGCTTGTTGGAAGGGGATTCTTATTACCCCTTCCATGTGAATCAATGTACTTCTTGAGGTCTGTGTCAAGGTACTCAAAAACTAAGTACAGCAATGGTTTCCCCTTCTTGTCTATGTGCTCCACACATAGCAATCTGCATAAGAATCATTAAAAAACAAAAAGATTACTCCCCCAAGTGTGAATAAAAAGTACTGATTCTTTGCACAATTTTCACACATCATCACCTTCAATCCAAATTGCTTTATTGATGATTGTATGAAAACACATCTATGCAATTGAGCAGAAGCAATGGCAGACCCACCAGCTTCCACTGCAGCATTCTCTATTATTCTTTATTATCTCATTCTGATCTGACCCACATGTGATTGTTTCCGTGTGATCCTCCACAGAACATTCTGCATTTCTATCTGCTTTTTGAGATGCAATCTCAGATCACTACAGAATGAAATTCCCTAGGTCTCATCACTCTTATGAGCTCGTCTCTTCATAAAGTCTTGCAAGGAGGCCTACCTGACAACGTAGATACTTTGAGAGAGCATCTGCAAGAGGGAGACTTCACGCAGCGCTGTGCTGGGCACGCCCTCTTCCTCCATATCCAGCCTCGTTTTCTTAAGAGCCACCAAGCGCCCCGTTTTCTTGTGCCGCGCTTTGTAAACTTTGCCGTAAGTTCCCTCGCCGACCTTCTCGAGCTTCTCGTAGTTCTCCATCGTCGAGCTGAAAGGTCTAGAAGCCCAGGAGATATTGACACGGCCCGGGACGCTTTGCTTCACGGATGTGTTGTCACGATGAATGCGCGGTAGGACCAAATTCCCTCATGCAGCTTGGAGGACGACTTCTGGTCGACTTCCTCTGGAGACGCAATGCCTAACATCATCGCCGTTCTTGACAACGCAAAGCAGAGATATGGCTAGGAATGCCGCACTGACGAGCTTCAGAACGCTTTCGTGGGTAAACGCATGTCTGGAGAAGAAAGGAAACACTCCGCCAATACATAAAGACGGTAAAAAGCTTCACCGATACAACGAAGAAGGAAAGAAACGCGAATGAAGAATATGAAGGGAATCGGATTCCCTAGAGACGACGCAAGGAGAAATTCGATGACATATATAGGGAGAGAAGAACCAGAGCCAGTACCACTGACAGCATCATCGAGTTTCTGTTTCTTGATGATCTTTCTTCCTATGTTGTAGAGCTTCTTCGTGTTTTCCTTCTACTTCCACATAGGCGCTTCTGAAGAGTGACAATAACAGATTGCCATTTCCTGGTATGTATCGGTCGCTCTTTCTTTCTGCGAATAGAGCTTGTCAAAGGTCTCGGAAGCTTGATTGAAAGAAGAGACGGAGGTGTACAGAGGCCAGAGCTAGAATCTTGCAACTACCAATATTACGCCTCCTTACTGACCAAATCACGTGGAAAAATAAGTTCGATAGAGGGCAAGAGCGCGACAGAGAAATCATTCCACAGATGGTGAACAAGGAAGACATCAGGAAGGAGAGGAGAAGATCATTACGTGATGCTGATTGTCGATGATTATCAATTAAACAGATTAATACACTTCTTCAAATTCCCTGTTTCCAGAGATAAAACCATCGCAAGGAACTAAAGCCGTAGAAGATTGATGCCATCTTGGTTCTATGTTCGAGCCCCTCCCCCTCCCTTGCGACGCTTCCACAAATAGCCTGGCAGGAGCAACAGGCAGCCGTGGCAGAAAAAACAGGAAAACACAAAAACAAGACAAAAGAGAGAGAGAGAGAGAGAGAGAGAGAGAGAGAGAGAGGGGCCAACAACACAAATACAAGAAAGGCTTTCTTAGTGTTTTAAGGCGTTTTTGGTGACATAAAAAGGAGGCCAAACAAACACAAACAACAACAACAACAACAACAGGGAGAAAGAACTCACAAGGCACAAAATGCTTGCCGGGGAAGCAGGCAGCGTCTTTGTGGAAACAAAAACACACACGTGAAGAAGGAGAAGGAGAAGAAAGAGGAGATCACCACAACGACAGAGGCAGACGGGGATGAACAAACAGGATTAGCATAATACACAAAGATTAGTATTAAGATTAGTGCTCTAATCAAGATTAAGGATTCTCGCGTATGTCCCAATCCCGCCATCTTTTCTTCTTCGTCTTTCTTTTTCTTTCCCGCCTTTGAAATTCAAATGCAAGTGTGCCAATCATTTGGGCTTGTGTACAGTAGGTAAATGGGATATGATATGAATTCTGTCTTTTTCTTTCACCCTCTCATTACACAGTACACAGGGCCAGCTTCACCACATGCTGCTGCCTGTGGATTAATTAATTAATTAATTAATTAAATTAAAATTTTGTCAGTTATGTTCAGTAATAAGAATATTTTTTACAATTTGGTATTATTATATACTAAATAATGATTCAATGCTATTTTGTTTGGCATTTTTTTATTAATTACTCCCACAAAAAGGTACTTACATGTTGAAAACAAAATTAAAATTTTGTTTTGCTTTTGAAATTCTCATCATGTTTGTTTCTAGTGTAAGAGCATCTACAGCAGCGGTGCTTAAGTATGTGACCCTGCGAATATATATTTCACATCCAAGTTTAGTTATATACGTACTCTTTTGCAACCCCACCCATAAAACTGAAACTGGGACAGCGGGGGATTACTAATAGCAAACCACCCGGACCAATCATTATGATGAGCCAATCAGAAACACTGAACAGCAGTTAGATCATAAGTATTACATTCGTACAGTGAATTTTCTTCATCCCATTTTACTGAGCACCACAGGAGATGCTCTAAGTTACAGTATTGGGTATTATTATTTTCGAAACCAACAAGTGTTCCCACCAATGTTTCCTCCAAATTTGGTGCATGAAAGAATTGCACTCACAGGCAAGCTTCCCTTTCCACACATGCTTGGGGATTACTTAATTAAGATTTTGTCAGTTATGTTCAGTAGTAAGAATAATGTTACAATTAGGTATTATTATATACTTAATAATGATTCAATGGTATTTTTGTTTGGCATTTACTATTTAGGTATTAATACTCTCAAAACAGTACATGTTGAAAACAAAATTTTATCTTTTTTGGCTTTTGAAATTCTCATCATGTTCCTAGAGTAAGTTTTACAGTTGGGTATTATGGGAAAAAATATATATTAGAGCAGGTTTTTAATGCTCGGTTAGAGCTCTCGACCATTGGCTTTACTAGAATTGGGCCTCTACTCAGCTCCACCTCACAAGGGCCCTTATTTTGGTAATGCCCATGGCCAAGGGCTTAAACTAAGCAAAGAATAAACCATTGCAGGGAAATGACTTCTCAAATTCCAAAGTACAACTAACAAACAAATGTATACCTAGCCATTGGAATCATGATATTTGTGTGTATGTGTACATTGTATGGAATAGACTTGAGTAGCCTACTGAGCAATGTGAGGTAGAACAGTTTTGATCAACAATTAGCACCATACCCTTCGATGCAAAAGGGGAATTGACAAAATTGGTACCATGCAATTTGATTTGTTGCATGATTTCCTTATGGTTTTGATGATCAATGCAATGGGCACATGTTACAACCAGTGTGTGTGTGTGTGTTTTTTTTTCACTTCTCCATTTTAGCTGAGTTGGCTATACATTAGCCCCTCATTGACTTGAAATTGCCACATGGGCATCTTAGGTGTCAAATTGCCCAACTACATTGTAAGGAAGAAGTATGTAGTTCTTCAACAATTTAGGGGAAAAAGTTGGTTGGATATGATTTGTTATAGGAGAGTTTTTTGAATAAGTTTTGGGGCTACAAGGGCTCAAGTATTTTTTTAATAACTAATAGGTTTTGTAGACCCAAAATTTGTTTGAAGGTATAGGAGAAGGGCTTGTGTATGGGACCTTCCAAATTTGAGATATGCCCTAGTGTCGCAACCCCACTTTGAGAGAATGTGAGAATGAAACTCACACTCCCGAAATGGGGACTTGGGAGTCTTTCGAGACTTCCAAAATTTTAGAGTTCAATTACAGGGGTCAGAACACCTCACATTAGGGTGCTTTTTACATCATTAGAAAGTTATCGAAGTGTAAATGTCGAAAATGGGTTCGCATGGGCCATTTGGACATCTGCAGCACAAGTTATGGCAAAAAGAAAGGCCGAGAGTCAAACTCAAACTAGCAATTTGACTTCCGACCATTAAAAGTTGGGAATCGACCCAACCCCGATGTGTGTAGGTGGATTGCGATGCACCATTGGAAAGCTCTTGAGGAGAACTACAAGTTTGCTTTAAACCTCATCTTAATCGGAGGTCTGAACAAAGAATTATGATCTCGCAAGTCCCAAAAACCCAAACCAGGACAGTTTTGGGACTTCCCATTGGGAGTCCCAATACAAAAAGTCATTCGGATGTGGGTGCCGCGGAGAGGCACAAAGTCTACTATATGGAAGAAGGTGATGGCTTCCCCTGAGTCCGAGCTGTGATGAATCTTGTGAGTCCGAAGTTGCCTGTGGCTTGTCCTAGCACTAAAGGTGTTCTAGAATGTGAACTAACCAACTTGTTGGTTGGTTTGATGCAGGTTCGAATAAGTAAGTGAAGCTTGTCACTATTTTTAGTCCCATCCCGAAGCTTCAACACGCCCCTCTACCCCTTTTAGTGTTGAGGGCTGGGAGTGTGCCCCGAATTCCTCACAATTCCGTTGTTTGAATAGCTTAGGCCCATTTTGGGCTTAACTAAGAACTTGGGAACGTGTCACCTAGGCTAGGAGGCCAAGGATCAAGGTGAAAATCTAGAAGGTCCCATACGCAGGCCCTTAACCTATGTAAAGTGTCATCTATTTTTTATAGATTATAAGATTTGACAGCTCTTATTTGTCATCACCTTCCATTGTCAAATTTCACCATTTCACAACCTTTGTTGTTACACCGAAAATGAAAAGTCCTTTGTGTCACTTTTGTTAAAAGTGGAATGCATGACATTTGCAAAAGTGGATTTCACAATGCAAAAGGTTTTGAATTTGAAATGGAATTCATTTATGTCAATTGTATCATCTTTCTATCTCTAGGTGTTACATTTCTTTTTGTTTTCTCAGTGTTACATATTTGTTTTTGGTTGTGTGCATAGTACTGTTGTTGTTTCATCGTGCTTTGGAGGTTTCTGTTGTTTATTTTTTGGTTATGTGCGCAATAGTGTTGCTTCTTTGTTGTGCTTCAAAGATTTTTATTGTTTATTTTTGGTTGTGTGTGTAATAATGTTGTTTCATCATGTTTCAGGATTTTTTCTATTGTTGCTTATTTGTGAGTTTTTCACCTTGCCACCCTGTTGTGCTCTAAGTTTTAATATTATAGCCATGTTTATGTTTCATTGTGCAATATTCGTGGGTTCAATTCAATTGTAGCTTCTTTTACATCACAAGTGTTCTTGCATGCATTACAATTGTTGTATCATCGCCGATTTTTCTACATCACAATTGTTCATGCATCATTGATTTTTCTACATCACAAATGATCTTGCATTGCTAATTTTTCTACAACATGGAGTCTGTTTTTTTGTGTGTAACTTGTGTTGTTTTTAATTTTTGTGTTTTTGTGTTTTTTACAGGTTTCTCAATTTTGTGATTACAACCACATAAACATCGTGCGTGCAATTATGTCCTACATGGATGTATACCTTGTGTTTTTTTACGAATTCTATTTGTTTTGTTGTGTGCATTGATTTTAATGTCAATTTGTTTTGTTTTGTAAAACCTATAGTTCATTTTCAATGTGTATTTCTATGGCATAGGTGTTTGTGTGGTTACAACCACAAGCATTGTCCTGTACATTATTCTTTCCCTTTTGTTTTTATGTTTTTGTACCATGTCTAATGGTTTTCCTGTTAATCTTCCTTCTGGTTTTATTTTTGACGTTAATAATTTAGTGTGGTCAATTGATGTTTCTCACATCTTTGTTGATTATCGTTATAATGATGAATTGTTTATCAATTCTTGTTCTGTGATAGAAAATGTTTTTCAATTTCATGTGTTGTCTCCTCTTAAATGTAATCCTAATCTATTTGGTCATTTTTTTCATCCTTACATTTATTTAAACCTTGATGAATATGATATTCCTTCTAGTTCATGTTTTTCAATTGATTTTTTTATGCATCCTTCTATAATTAATGTTGTATATTTTACATCTGATTTTGTTCTTTGTCCTACTTTTATCAATGTGTTTTCATTTGATTCCATTTTTTGTTTTACCTATGTTCTTGTGTTTTGTGCATTTGCTTATGTTCTATATCCTATTTCTATGAATGTGTGTTTTGCATCTGATTTCATTTATTTATCCTACCTTTGTTTATATCTTGTCCATATGATTATCAATTGACTACTACCTAAGATTTCATGGTTATTGGATTTCATGTTGGGGAAAGGACAAACCATGACTCTCTTATTAAGGATCTTCCTCTAAAAAGTCATTTTTTGGATCTTGATGAGAGGGAAGTTGAAAATGTAAACAAAGGAGGTCGAAGAATCAGCAAGCATGTTGAACTTTGGGCGAGAAATGTGTTTGATGACTATAATTTTTTTTGTGGTTTTGATACAACAAGATCAATCACAAATCTTTCAAAAGATGAATCTTTTATAAAAGATCTAGTTAATATGCTTTCATCTTTTGTTTCGCAAGTTGCAAAAAAAGATGGTAACCTGTATTTTCCAATTGGGTAACTTTTACCCACCTATGTTTTAAATTTAATTTTTTTTTAATTTTTGCAATTGTGTTTTAGGGTTTAGGGTTTTATGAAATTTTCCCAAATCCTAAAATTGTGTACATAGTTTTTTATAGTTTTTTTTTCATTCTAATTCTTTTTTGCCTTTGTAGTTTTTCTATTTGGAAGATCAAACAAAATTTTCTTCTATAAAAAAACACAACAATTTTTTTGTTTTTGCTTTTTTTGCTTTTATTTATTATTTAATTTTTTTCAAATTATGCAAGGCATGCTACAACCTTCTATGTTGTAGTTGTTATTCAGACCTAAATTTAAAACCCTAAACCTAATTATTTTCCTTATTATTTTTTATATTTTCAATTATTATTTATTGTTCTAATTAGCTATTCTATTTTGTAGGAATCATGTCGTTGGTTGTTTACATTTTCATTTTTATTTTTTTGAAGTATCAAATATCTTATAAGAAGAAAATTGGACGTTTAATAAGGCTGAGGCAGTAGAAATGGATTGTGGAATTATGTAAAACCCTTGTTGTTCCATTTAATATTTTCATAGATGCAAGGTATCATCAAGTGAAAATTGTTGGTGATGAAGCAAGTTTGCAATCTTTCAATATTGGGTCTTAGTAAAACTATCAAAAAGTCAGATGTTTTGTTTGTTCAAGAACAATGCAGAATGTTGGCATAAACAATGTGTCAACCTACCTTCCCATTTGGTTTAAACCAACGATTCAAATTTTTTGAATGTGAATTTTTTTCATAAGGGGGTGTTTTGAATTTCACACTGTGGATTTTAATGAGTTCAGTTTGTTGTTTTTACCAACTAGCATTGTTATGAAGTTTTGTCAGGGCATTTCCAAAAACTTGAAAATAGACATAACCCGATGTTCTACAAATTGACATTGACCTATAATTGATTACCCAATTTTTGATGTGATTGAAATTTCTAAAGAACTTGTTCATTGACGTCTATATCAACAGCCTGGTGAGAAATCAAGTCCACATCCATTATTTTTATGTTTTAAACATGGACGTCTTAAGTGGAAGGCTTCTCATGAGGTATGATTTATGACTATTCCTATTGGTTGTAATTAGCTTTGTTTGATTATGGACAAACTAATCATCAATTTCCATGATTTATGCAAAAAAATGTTGTCAAACAAGAACAATCAAGGTGTTGGAATTACAAGAATGGAAGAGGCATTTGTACCTTGTGAATATGGTATGGAGGTAACATGCCACATGGACCTTAATTCATATGGCCAGTAAGTTTCTAAACCTTTTTTTTATTTGATTTATTTGTTTTTTTTTAAAAAGTGGCAATTTGTTTTTGTAGGTATAACTAGATTGATAAGCATTTACATGATAGGGCAATGCAATGGATTATTTCTAGTGAGTTCAAATTTGGTTAATTATTGCATTTTGAAGAGGCTTTCAACAAGGAGAAGGTTGCCTATGAAAAGACTAATGTAGATGGATGAAGAGGAAAACAACTTAGTGTTCTTTTTTTATAATTTTATAATGTTTTCTTTCCTTATATAATTTTTGATTTTGGAGGTTTATAGTGATTTTGTTGGAGAAGCGCATTTTGATATTTTTGGTGTTACTAGTGCAATGGTTGGTTGGTGGTATTGGTGTTGTGTCTGATGGTTTGGTTGGAGGTTTTCCTATCATTTGGGTTCATGAGTCTTCCATTGCTATTGCATTTAGAGGACCTTTTTTTAACATCCTTACTAGGGTTCCATATTCTAGTTGTAGTGTTACTATTGGCTCTATTAATCAGGAGAAGATTGTCAGTCAAGTTCCTAGTGCATTTGGTGTTGGTTCTATGGATCAAAGGAAGAATGTGGTGCAAGTTGGAGATTTTGGCATTGGCAAATTTCACGAATTTAGATTTGTGATGGATTTAGAAGATTCATTTTCGAACACCATGTTTGAGAAAAAGCTACCCAAGTATAAGGATCGGTTGGATACCATTTTTTTGTGTCACCTTCTTGAAATAATCAATGTTAACACTACTTCCAACCATGTATTTAATCATTTGCAAAATTGCCCTATTACATATGTAGTTGATCTTGACTCTCTCCCAAGCTGGTTAGGAATACCAAATGTAGGTCTAATTTTGGTTCATTTTGGATGTTTCATACTTTTGACAAACTTCATTTGATAATTTTGATTCTTGTTTGTAACATTTGCATAATAAAGGATTAGGGGGAAAAAAAGTGGGAAGGATCTAAAAATTAGGTTAATGTTTTGGATCCACGAGGATGCCCAAGGTCTTGTGTTGGGTTGTTGGGAGTTGGGGTTGCCATGGTGTTTGCTCATGAAAGGGGGTTAGGCAAGTGGTATCCAAGACACATGAACATTGAGAGAACTAATCCACAATCTTTCATCTTATGAATCTTTACTTTGAACATCTGATTCCAATAGCCAATTCATAGTTTTCTTCTTATGAATCCTTTCTGCATTTGATTTTAGCATAGTGACTACAAATTCAATATTTTGACCTTGTGATGTTGAATTTGTAATTTTGCCACTTTGACAAATTAAAGGATTTTTTTTCTATCTATTTTGCTTCGAAGTTTCATTGCCTTTGAAGAATATTTTCATACCTTGAAATAGAAAATGAAACATTGTAAAAATAATTGTAATATATATATAAAGAAAAAATGGAAATTTGAATTAATTAAATGAATTAAAATGCAATAAAAAATTAAAAATTTAACTGAATAATATTAATTATAGAAAGTTAAAATGATTTTAAAAATTAAAAATTAAAATCAAAATCCAAAAAAAACAATCAAATTAAAAAAACAGCTTGGCAAGTACCTTTTGCCCCATGTAAGTTGCTTTGAAAGGCTATCAAAGAATCTTTCGACCAAGAGAGGGTACTAAAAATACAAAAAGAAAAAAACAATGGTGCTTTATGTTTATGAAATCACCATATCCAAAAACACATGGATCATGCAAAAGACAGTTGTAAAGTTCACATCCAACTTCAAGCTTCCACACCATACTAGGTTCTATTTTCATTCCAATTCTAAATTGTTACTCCACAAAGGAAATATGCATGGTGAAAATTTTTTAAGGATTTTTTATTCTAGAACTTGTGTTGAGAAAAAAAAATCCTCCACAACTTGGTAATTGGGTTGATATCAAATGGTTTTTGTATTGTTAATTTAACATTTTTCTTCATGGGTAACTTTGAGAATTGCAAAATGAGCAACAAACCTTATTTAGGTTTTGGTTGCAACCAAGATCGAACATACACAACCCCAAATGCATCTATCAAATCTTGGGCTAGGAATTAGCCTTGCAACTTTATAATAAACTTACTAGTAACTTTTACACATTGTTGTTCCACAAATGCCACAATATTTTCATATGCATATTTTGTAACAAAACCAACTACCTTCATTTAATCTACAAATGTGGTTCAAATATGATGCCCAACAAGCTCAAAAATCAAGTGATTTGTTCCTATATTAAAATTTGTCATCCAATGAAAAGTTGTGTGTCCATGAACAAAATTGATCAAAGAATGAAAATTAATGTACTCATCACCTTGGAAACAAAAGTGGTTATCACAATACATCCAATATACCTCCCCTTCACAAATTTTGACAATTGTTATGAAATCACATTAAAAAATGTCACATAGTTTGGCAAATTTGATAAAAAAATGGATTATATTCAAAAATCACATAATCACATTCAAACCCTAACAATTTTTCTACATCAATCAACAAACACAACTTAGATTTGGCAGAGGCCATCATGGGTGCATCCAATGTCATCTTCATGAAAAGAATGTGAAATTTAGACAACAAATGTTTGACAAGACTAAGGATAGATATCCATCTAGTTTGGATGTTCCACAATCTTTTGTAGTCCTTCATTTCATTGATTTCTACTGATTTAATAAACTTTCAAATGTATCTTGAAACTATGTCTGAAATAAACATACAAACATTGTAAAAAACCTTAATGTGAAACACTAAAGGTAGGTTTGAAAGGGTTTATATTGCCAAATTTGTCCAATGAACAATACAATGCACACCAATAACAAATGAAGCATGTTGGTGTTGGACTTGAATGTTAATTCCAAATTTGAAGCCTTGTAAGGTATTGACCCCATTAGCACCAAAACAAACTAACCTTGAAGCAATATTTTTTTTCTTCAAACCCTCTTATGTCATCAAAGAGTTCATGATCAACAAAGTTTAGCCATGTTTAGAAATCACATGTAGCACATTCAACAACAAGGGTATGTGATATTAATCTTGCACAATGTTACCATGCATAGTTGCCCAACTTGCATTATCCATGGACATGACTTTATCACAAGTATTAAATACAAACTTGGCATTTTGGAAAACAACATTTGTGACCTTTCTCACCTCATTTTGTATGTGTTTTTATCATTTCCTAATAAGCCTCGATAGACCAATGTTTTTTGGGGATAGTTCTTCCCTTTTGCCATGCCCTGTGGCAAAGTAGTTAGAGCTCATTTGACAAACTCCTAGAAGCTGCTCACTAACAATGTAGTTATGATATCTTCCCAGAAAATACCATGCCCTAGCGCTTTTGAATTGACCAGCACACCCGTCATTCCACACAACATGTTGCTTCATCTGACAGCCCTTGGACTTAAGAAACTCCTAATGCAATTGAAATGCATGTTGGACTAATAAGGTATCCTGATCTTTTCCATCTGATATGTAATAGTGCACCTCTTTAAGGATTCTGGTCTTGTCCATGACTAGGCCATAATGAGGATTTTGTCAATAAGAAATGTGAACAAGGACTGTCATCTGGAACAAAAACCAGTGCATATCCTAACCAGTCAAAAATTGAGGTCAAATGAATGCAAATTTTCACCCAAAAGAAAAGCACCAATTACAAACTACCTATTTGAGTTTTGTGATTCCCAGTTATAATGTATGGATATTACCTATAAACCCCAGCAAAGATTATAGGATTTTTAGAAGATTGTAACCTCAAGGAATTTCAACCTCCAGAAAGTGCTGGCCAGACTGAACCAACACCCACCAAGCACACCATGCAGGATGGAGGGTGTGTGGATGGCAAACACTTTTTCATTGTGTTGCTGTCCTATGGCTCTAACCATGGTGGTTAACTATGCACTACCCATTGACATGCCTTGTAGCCATCAAGTTCCTTACCTCATTAGCTACCTACATAGTGAACATTTACATTCCCTGAGTACATTCTTACATAGAAAGTGCAAGGGGAAGTAGGAGTACACATTGAGTATACCAGTGGGAATCCAGTTTTGCGGGATCTAGTTTTGAGTACACACTTGCTCACACAATCAGGAACAATGCATACAATCACTTTAAGTACCCAAAAGGATACCAAAGACATGTCTTTGAAATAACTGACGCCAGGACATATGTCCTAATCCTCTTCCTGTTTTCGGGTTTGAACTTTGAACCAAAGACCCACTTACCTGCAAGCACCCCAGCATGACATGCTGCCAAAACTGTGCTTTGTCCAGACAATTTGACAAGAGAATGAGGCCAGCTATGTTGGGAAACAAACTGGAGTAAAGTAAATTTCCCTATTCAAATGCACAGGTCCAAGCAATCACATGATTAGTGAGACAAGACCTAAAAAGAAAAGCAGAAAATGGAATTCAAGTGCCCACCACTGCCCTCCAAATGGCGTACACGTGTAAGCGAGGAAATCTCCCTCTTCTGAAAGGTTGTACCCTCCTCTTGCATCTAAGACTCAGACAAATATCCACTAGCAATCTCCCTCTTCTCAAAGGTTACACTCTCCTCTTGCATCTAAGACACAGACAAATATTCATTAGCAACCCTATGCTCTGGCAAAATGGAGTATCAAACAGAGTCTATGAGTTATCAAATCTGAAAATCAATTGGTTTTTCAGTACAGGTTCTCTCTGCAGTCTTGAGCTTCTGCAGAATTGTTGAGGAATTGGGTGAGCCAGATCTCCTTGTTGAACGGACTTTGGTTGGAGAAGGAGACTGCTCTTCAGGCTTTGGAACCTCTCCTTTCTCTGCTGAGGAGATCAGCCCACCTGGCCTGCACTCCTCAACCAATTCAGGCCTTGAACTTTCTGACAATTTGGTCGCACGAGATTTCCTTGGCGATCGTACTTTCTTTGGAGAAGGCTGCTCTTCAGGCTCTTTAACCTCAACTTCCAGTGGTGGGGAAATCAGGCCAACTGGCATGCACACTTCATCCAATTCAGACTTTCTGCTTGAACTTTCTAATGGTTTGGACACAAATGATCTCCTTGGTGACCGAACTTTCTTTAGAGAAGATGGTTCTGGATCCTCAGGCTTGTACTCATCCTCCACTTCAGGCTTTATGTTTAAACTTTCTTGCACCACTTCAGAGTCGAGATTTTTGAAGGACTGCAGCAAGTTTGGGTCCCTTGGTGGACATACTCCCTTTGAAGAAGTTTGCTGCTCTTCAAGCTCTGGAACCTCAACTTTCTGGGGTGGGCTGGTCAGGCTAACTGGCCCAAACTCACTATCCACTTCAGGCCTTGAATTCAAGCTTTCTGATGCTTGCTCAGACTGAAGAGTTTTCCGACCTACTTGCCCAGTTCTAGTTACACAGAGCCATTCCCGTGGTGTTGTGATGTCATCACCACCACTCTTGGGTATGTGCCATGATCCTGTTTCTGATTCCTGAAGCACCACCACATAGTTGAGGAAGCCAGAAAAATAGTGAGCCTCTTTCGCAAACAAAATAGCTTATCAAACATTGCCTTGTCAGATGCAAAGACTAGGCAACATGCATGGCAAACAAGGAAAAAATGGAGGCATCTAGTCTGAGTGATCATCAACCTGCATGACAGCTCACAGGCTACTGTTTCATTTCAGTGGTGATCACATTCAAACTCCAGTACTAAGGACGATGCAGTTGCCCAACCCTCCCCCAAGATTTGACCCCATGTACCCACATGGTTTTCAGTGATCAGCTGACCCTGTAATCCCTATTATAGTTGGGTTGCTATATATTAGGTTACATCTACCATGCTGTAGTGGTGATTTGAACCCATGCCACCATACGCTAGGTAGCCATTAGTTCCAACTACTTGGGCTATTTGCCTGATGCTTAGCCAAAATACAATAAGAACACATATTGAGGAGTACAAACTTATACATCACTTGACTCACACACAGTATCTCCTTCACCATCAATAACAGTGACTGGCTGCCATGACTCCCCACTAACTTCAGAAGCTTCTGACTGTTGTGACAGACACTCTTCACATATCATCAAGACACCCTGTTTTTTGGGGTAGGGTGGGGGGGATTCTGTAGCTTTTTGGACCCACCTGGATCACAATAGAATACGGTGGGGGCATGTGAAATACTGGATCCTTCCTGTTTAGAGTGAAGCGGACCTGGCAAAATCCAGCATAGAAACAGAAAATAAGTCAACTATTCCATTCCCCAAATGGACCAGACAAAAAATCTGACAAATTGGATCTCTCTTCGAAGCTGACAACATCCCACCTGGTGACGCTCCTTCCACTTGGGAAAGAACTCATTCCCAAGCAGCTGGAACAAATGATCCCGCATCTCATCATTAGTGACAAGCAAACATTTGTACCTTACTGCTGCATACAGCCAGTACCTGCAGGGTGTGCCATTGAAAAGGCTACCATCAGTCCAACCATCACTGTGCAATTACAGATTCACAACAAAAATTATTTGGCTGTCTTATGTACAACAATCCCACACTATCAATTATGAAAAATGAGAAACAAACCAATGTGAGATGTCATAAATGCATTACAGCTTTCATTCTTCAAAAGCAACAGTTCACATTCATCTAAATCTGTTCAAAATTACAACTGCATCAACAGCATCAAAACATAAAATAATGTAACAGAGACCAAATTACACAGAGGATCAGTGTACAACTTTGCCACTTATTAGTCCGGCTTGGCACATACCAATCATCATTAGAGCCAGTTGGTGTAGTGTAGATGCAGTTTGCATTTTGCCATCGGTTCAGCAAGCTCAAAGCGTTCGATGTAGCAGCAGCACCCCCTTTGGTACGTCTATGATGCAATAGTACAAGAGGTTCTCTTTTGGAACCAATCTTCTTCTGGATACCATTTACCACAGCATTGAGCTGCACATCAAGGAAACATCAGACATCCGGTTTCAAAAAAAACTGGAAGCCCTGCTCCTCCATATTAAACTTGAGAAATTTCTAACAAACCAACTTGCTCTCTCAGACCTTAGCTGCAAATATCAGCTGTAGAAATAACTGGTAAGACCGAAATGCCATAAAATGATACCCACTAGCATGGCGAATGCATGCAAGTCATAGGACACTAGCTCAGACTCAATCCACTACACATACATCAATGTGATTGTGGAGAGAAGCTCAACAAAAACATGAAATAACTGAACACATGCTACTCGTGGACACTCATCATTCTTTGTGCATTGTCATGCACCCCATGTATCAATGCTTGTTTATGGACAGTTTTGATTTTTGTTTGGACCTCGATTGTGCCAACAGCATCAAGCTTCATAATCTTATATAATCTTAAATTGAAGCAAGCTGCAAGCATGGAAATAAGGTAGACATAAGTTTACCTGAAAAAAATTGAAGCCTCCATCCCCAAAGTTTTGGTTGTAAAGTCCTACATTTGCAGCATCCACAATGGCATCAAATGGGCCATGCCGATCAAGCCAAGCCTGTGTATTCCCATTTGAGCACAAAAACACTCCAGCAATCATAACCCACACTTCCAAGTCCCCTGGCATAAGCATGCTATCTTCCATCACTGATTGATGACTGTCAAGCTATAATCCACCTATGTAGACAGCACATAATCTCACCTGAAACTTTCTAAACTCGTTATTCTTGGCCTCCCGTTGACATGCCAATGTGAACAAGGACTCTGCAAACATCTCTGTTTCTCTCGGATCAATGTCAATAGTCACAAGATGCTCCCCACAAGTTTGACATACACCTTCTTTGTCAAGCTGGCTGGATTTTACTTCCCATGATCCCTTTCCAAGCCATCCCAACCCATGCCAGCCACCTCCCCCCCTCTGCACAGCTTCCTTCACCAGATCTGTTCCTGGTAAGTTTGCCCATTTTGAATTTCCAGCATTTTCAGCAGCACTGCTAGTAAACCACTGCTCCACCACTCCAACTGTTGATGCTGAAAACTCTCTCACAGTGGTGCGAAGTCTATGGAGTAAACTGTACACTTTTTCTTCTAAGCCCATTTCAACACTTAGTTTCAGCAGGGCTTCCAATTCAGCTTCTTCTGGTTGAACACCGGCTGCACGCATGTGCTCATCAACCTCAAATGCCTTGTCCACAACCTTCATTTTGCAGTAAGTGTAAAGAGCTGGGCCGTATGACCTAAGTCTGAAAAAACCACAAATTCAAATACTGCATAAAAGAGATGACAAGATGCTCAGAAGCAGGCAGAAAACATAAGCTTCTACTGGTTAAGAGAATCATGAAATGTGCAATCAGTCTCAACATGTCTATGCAGTGCCCATTACACAAGGAATGGCTTAAAGAAAACTGAAGTGTACAGACAGGCAACTTCAGAAAAGTGCAGAATGAGCTATGATCATATGGCAGATCTCACAATGGACAACTCTCAAACAATCAAATACAAGAGATAATGAAACATTTAAGGCACCAGGAGATACTCTACCTGGGAGTGATCTTTGCCTCAGCCATCTGCTTGACCATATCAAAAGCAAGATCCCCATCTCCTTTGGCAACAGCCAAGCGGGCAACAGCAGTGAAAGTGGCTTCATTAGGTGGCACCCCTTGCAACTTCATTACCTCATAAATCTCAAAACCTCGTTTCAAGCACAATGCTTTCTGATCATCTGAGAGAACTACAACTTCAGCATTTTGATCACCATTCAGTTCCTTTCCATCACCTGTAAAGGTCAGCAGTAAGCATAAGTCCATAACTGCTGGGTAACACAAGCCCCATTGCTTCTGGTTGTGTTCATCATCTTCTAAACTCATGACAACTAGACTTCTCATGTATTGCCAGACATCCTTCTAGCAACAGCTTTCATTTGTGTGCATGTCAGCATACCATGACTGACAACTTGCTGAGTGTCTTTGTCTCAAGAGTGCAGTAAGGAACTGATTCACAAGTGTCAAATTTGGCAACTCCATCCAATAGTAATACTAGAAATTCAACATTAAATTTCTGCAAGGTAGCAACCAAAGACCTTGCTGACTGCGCTCATTGCCGCTCTTCCCTCGCTTCAGTACACCTGTGGCAGCTGATGAGCAAAGATACAAAACAACGTTGAAACTATACTGGTTGAAACTCAGAGCCCCTTCTGCCACCACCTTGTCATAAAGTTCAAGTGCCTGCATGACATTTGCATGCTTGGAGCACATGTCAAGCGAGTGTCGCAGGTCAGATGCTGCTGGATCTTTTCTCCTCTTGACTTTAGGTTCCTCCATAGCTCCAGGCTTCATATTGGGTCCAGCTCGCTTGCGACTATCACCCCCATTCTGCATCTTCTCCTCGTGTTCCTGAGCCAAATGGCTCTTACTGACTGTTTCCTGCAAGGTCACTGCAACAACCCACAGCATTGTCCTGCCTCAGTGTCATCCAACAAAGTGTAACTGACTGTACAATCACACACATGTTCAGAGATCTTTGACAGCATCATGAAAGGCGTTGACTAAACATGTGCACCTGGCATTCCAATCAGAAATTGTGAGCCAATTTCTACTTGCCAATGTGTGATGAAAATGCCACCACCCTTTTTCTCTTTCTTATGAAAAGAAACTGCACCAATTTTTTCATCACTAGAGATGTGTTTTGCATGTGTACCAGAACTAAGGAATTTACTGCCAGAGACATAAGTGCGACGACTTCCACCAGAAGAACGTTGTTGTGTGCTGCAAGTTGAAGAAGAATATGACTTGGTCTGTCCAATTCCAGAAGCCTGGTACTTCGTTCTGAATTTGTTGAATGCACCACCACCCTTCCCAGCAGCAGCTGTAACTGAGTTGCTCCTAGCTGCTTTATCTTTGCTGTATCCCTGTCTTTTTTTCTCCTGTGAACTTGTGTGCAAAGAATCTTCTTCCCTTTCACCACTTCTCTGAGATTTCGCAGCACCTGAACTCTCTCCTTCAAGATCACCTACTGAAGACAAAACAGAACAGTTCAGGATGATGGACAGTTTGTTGTTGCTGTTGCTGCTGCTAGTCCAAGTACATATCTATGTGATGACTGCAGGGAAAGAAAAACTCCACGATGTCTAGGGTTTTGAAGGTGTGACCCTTGTGTCGGTTGCGACCAAAACACAAAAGAAACACAACCCACATACATACAACGGAGGAGAAACTCACCACCTGCGACGACTGTGGATGGTCGCCAGCGTCTGACCACATTCGCATTCCTTGCACCAGAAGCAGAGCTAGCGGCACCGGACGCCGAGGCTACCGCTCCAGTGGAGCCAAGATTCCTTGCGGCTAGGAAAGGATCCTTGGGGTTGGTGATCACCACGCTCCAAAAGCGAGGGAATACTCGTCGTCCCCAGCAGCCCCCGACGAGGACAGCAGTCCGCCCTAGACCATGATAAACGGGCAATCCTCGAGAGATTACGGCGCAAGTGGAGGTCAGCAAGGAGGACGACGCTCCTGTTGGGAGAAGCAGCAATGGGTGCAAGCGCGAGGATGCGGGGAGAGAGAAGTGCATGGCAGGCACATGCACTGCTGCTGCTGCTACGTCCATCGCCACGCCTCCATCGCCGCCCTTCCTTCCTTCCTTGCAGCTCCCTGTCTCTCTCTTCTCTCTTGGCCTGCAGCAACCAGGACAGGATACCCTACTTTCCACGCGGGCAGATCGGCATTCTAGGGTTTGGAGCTCTTGTATCTCCAGCACTCAGAAGAAGACTCGTTGGTGTATCTTTCTTCCCCTGCAGATCGGCATTCTAGGGTTTGAAGAAGCACAGTTCAGATTGGCTTTGTGCTGCATGGTCAAAACAATCTACTGTTGTTTTACAGTGATGATGTGGTAATGCAGGTTGCATAAGCTCAATTTCCTGGAGCTGCAGACGGCAGACATACTGAGAGTTTGTGAATGTTTTGCTGTCTTTATGATGATGATGATGATGATGATGCTGTTGCTGCAATGGAGGAGGTTTTGAAAGCAAAAGCTGACCAAGGCAGATGTTGAGAGCCTCAGTTTGACAGCCAGCTTCCATTATGTTTCAGGTTGTAAATTGTGGCATTTGGAACCAAACGTCTTTGCTACCCAAGGGGGAGATCATGAAGATGCTGCTGCGGTCATGATCTCTCCAGCAGATTCTTAGGAAGCAAGATGTATGATGTCTCCATCAAATTTTTAGGAAGGAAGAAGCGTGATCTCAACAGCAGATTCGTAGGAAGCAAAATGTATGATGTGTACAGCAAATTCTTAGGAGGCATGAGGCATGATCTCTCCAGCAGACTCTAATGAAGCAAGACAGACAATGCCTCTGGCAAATTCTTAGGAAACAAGATGCATGATCTCTCCAGCAATTCTTTGGCAGCAAGTGGCATGATGCCTCCAGCAAATTCTTAGGTTGGAGGATGCATGATCCCCTCAGGAGAAGTGTTCCTATCCTGTTGTTTTGTCAGCTCTCCCTCTCCCCTTCAGGGCCTAGAGACATTATTGTGATGCACCCAGAAAGAAACGGGCCAAAGGTTTGGTATCCCTACATTCTGAGGTCATGTGGAGTCCACTATAGAAACATTTCTGGCCAGCTAAACTCAAGGATCCACTTGGGCTTCACCGTGCTAACCACCATGGTGTTGTTTTGTTGTCTTGCTGCAGGGTGTAGGTTTGGAGTGTTGCAACAGAGAGGAGCTATCTCTAAACTGGTTCAGAATTCTGCTGTGATTCAATTACTCTTATTAGCTAGCTCCTCCAGCAGCAGCAGGAGCAAGTCCGAACGAGAGAGACGTGAGACTTAGCAAAAATGCTTTCTTGGTGAGGTCCTGTTAGTATTTTGGGAAGGAGAATGGCCATCTCGCAGTCTTTGTTTGGTGATGTATGCAGCCGTTGTCATGGCTTGAAGCTCATTGTTCTCGGTACTAGCAGAAACTACACCAAATCCAAGTTCAGAGTTTCCCCTTGTGATGGAATGAGAATGGAGTGGTGGCAGGGTTGTTGCCCCTCGTCACCTATCCTGGCGTCTCCAGCGGCATCTGCAGCTCCTGGTATGCTTTCTCATCTCTCCATGCAGCTTGAGAAAAGACAGGTGGAAATAGATGAAGAAGAAGAAACAGATTGGTTGCTGTTTCTTGTAAATTGTGGCAGCTTGCTGGTCAACCTGTGGGTGCCATTGCTTCTAAGGTGGGCTTAGGAGCAATCTGTGGACCTAATTCTTTTCCTCCCAGGGATCTGAAAAGCTTGAAAGAAACATCACTCACAGATTTGGAATCAGATGGAAGGGTTTGTAGAATTGTTTTGGCTTCATCTGAACTGGCTTGATATCCAATGATGGACTGGTGATGTTGTTTGCAGGGCAACCATTGAGCACGGAATGGCTTCAACAAGAGCTCTTCAAGTCTTCTGCTCCTTCATGCGGAAACAGGGTGGGAAGGGAAAACCACTCAAAGACCAATTTGAAGCTTGCATACTTACAAAACAATGTTGTCCATGAGAATGGGTTAATGGCATCTCTCTACGTTGACAGACAGAAGTGGCAGTGGAAACACAATGAGAAGCACAACCGGGTCATGGTTCCCATTTTCATGTCCATCATGGATCACCAAACAAAAAGGTAATGCTTTTTTCCTCTATGTTTGTTGCTCACATGCACACACTCATGCATTTCTGAAGGTATCTCTTTTGTATAATAATGTTGGTCTAAATGAACTCCCTCCCACAGTTGGCCATGAAGATTGTTATTGAAATTTTGTAAGTGGAGCTCTGAAGGCGTGCAGGACAACATGGGCAGTTACTGACAGTGGAGATCGTACTGGGGCCAGTATCATGGTTGTTGCCTGCTTTGAAGGATGGTCAAAACAGGGAGTTTTTAGGAGCTTTTCTGACATGACTGGTGATGAGAGGCTTCTTCAGATTGTCAAGGGACAACTAGAAAAAGAACCATGCAGCATTCAATGGGGTGTACAGGCGAGCTCCCATTCGTATCTCAGTCTCTTGCGCAGGTGCATTGACAAGAAAGATCTGGTAACAGGAAAGCAGGTCCAGACCCACATGATTCAGACAGGGTTCAAGCCGAGCCTGTATTTAGCCAACACTCTTCTGCTTATGTATGTCAAGTGTGGGACTTTGGTGGAAGCTCGTAAGGTATTTGACCAATTGTGCAAACGAGATATGTTTACCTGGACTACAATGTTGGCAGGATACAGCAGCAATGGGGAGTTTCTGGAGACTTTCAATCTGTATGAGCAAATGCTATCACAAGGGGTGACACTTGACAGGATAATCTATACCAGGGTTGTCAATGCATGTACTTCCCTTAGATCTCTAGAGAAGGGGAAAAAGGTGCATGCCAACATTATCAGAAGCAGGATCAGATCAGACACCATTTTGGATAATGCACTCATTGACATGTATGCAAAATGTGGGAGCATAAAGCATGCATGTCAGGTGTTTGACAACATGGCTGAACGGAATGTGGTCACCTGGAATGTAATGATTGCAGGATTAGCACAGCACAAGTGTGGCAAGGAGGCATTTGAACTCTTTTTGCAGATGCAGCAGGAAGGCATGATGCCAGACAAGGTCACATTACTAAGCATTTTAAATGCATCTGCTAGTCCAGAAGGTCTGGAACAGGGCAAACTGGTGCATTCTTACATCATCCAGGCTGGACATGAATTGTCAGATGCTCATGTGAACAATGCCCTTGTTAGCATGTATGCCAAATGTGGGAGTGTGGAAAGTGCACGCCAAGTGTTTGACCAAATGCCAAATAGGAATGTGGTGTCATGGAATGCAATGATTGGTGGATATGCTGCCCATGGTCAATGTGAGGAAGCTTTTGGAATATTTAACCAAATGCATCACCAAGGTGTGAAACCGGACAACATAACCTTCCTCAACATTGTGAAATCGTGTTGCAGTCCAAAAGCTTTGGAACAGGGGAAATGGGTTCATGCTGAAATTATGAAAGCTGGATTTGAGTTTGATGTTCGTATACAGACAGCCCTTGTCAGAATGTACAGCAAGTGTGGAAGCATAGAGGATGCGTGGCAAGTTTTCAACAGAATGAGAACCCGGAATGTTATCTCATGGACTGCTATGATTGAAGGGTATGTTGAGCATGGTCTCTATGAGGAAGCTTTGGGAGTTTTTCGTCAGATGCAACAAGAACCAGTGAAGCCAGATCGCATTCTGTTCACTTGCATTGTGAATGCATGCACCAGCCCAGTGGCTTTGGAGCAGGGGAAGCAGGTACATGCCTATATCACCAGTTGTGGATTTGAGTCTGATGTTCATGTGGGCCCTGCGCTCATCACCATGTATGCTCAGTGTGGAAGTATCAAGGAGGCACGCCAAGTGTTTGACAAATTGAGGAACCGCAATGTTGTTGCATGGACTGCAATGATTTCAGCATATGCTGAGCATGATCTCCATGATGAGGCCTTTCAAGTCTTCCATCAAATGCAACAAGAACTTGTGGAGCCAAATAGGGTCACATACATAAGCATTCTCAATGCTTGCACCAGCCCAGCTTCTTTGAAACAGGGGATGCAGGTGCATGCCCAAATCACTGATGCTGGATTTGGGTCTGATGTTAATTTGAGGAATGCCCTAATCACCATGTATATGAAGTGTGGAAGCATATCAGCTGCAAGGCACGTCTTTGATGATATGCAATCACGGGATGTGGTTTCATGGAATGCGATAATTGGAGGATATGCTCAACATGGATATGGTGAGGACGCTTTGAATATCTATCGGCAAATGAAAGGAGAAGGTGTAAAGCCAAATAAAATCACATTTGTCAGCATCCTCAATGCATGTGCAAATCTAGCAGCCCTAGTAGAAGGGATGGAATTCCACAGAGAAATATGTGAAGCTGGACTTGAGGCAGATGTCTGTGTGGGGAATGCCCTTATTGACATGTATACAAAGAGTGGTAATATTGAGGGTGCATGCAGAGTCTTTGACCAAATGCCTGCACGAGATGTAGTGTCTTGGAATGCAATGATTGGTGGATATGCTCAGCATGGATATGGGAATAAAGCCCTTGAACTCTTTAAGCAGATGAAAACAGAAGGTTTCAAACCTGATCGAATCACATTTGTCAATGTCCTCTCTGCTTGCAACCATGCAGGTCTTGTGGATGAAGGTCATCAACACTTTAGTTCCATGGATCAGGACTACAAGGTGATGCCCACACTGGATCACTATTGCTGCATGGTTGACCTTCTTGGCCGCACAGGATGCTTACAGGAGGCAGAGGACTTCATCCAAAGAATGCCATTTGAGCCAGATGCCTCAATCTGGAGTCCTTTGCTTGGTGCTTGCCACCGCTATGGTAAAGTAGAGGTTGTAGAGCATGTTGCTGACTGGACTTTGAAGCTGGACTCACAAGATGCTGCTGTATATGTGCTGCTTTCAAACATGTATGCTGCAGCTGGAATGTGGGAAAATGTTGAGAAGGTAAGATATTTGATGAAGGACAGAGGTGTTAAGAAAGGAGGTGGGTGTAGCTGGATAAGAACTGAAAATAAGTCACATGAATTTGTTGCAGAAGATAGAGAGATAGATACACTCCTCAACAAATAGATAATTGCTGAACTTCAACAGTAAGTCATCTGGCAAAAGAAACTGGGTATGTACCCAACACACTTTGTCATGCATCGTGTGGATGAGCTGGAGAAGGAATGTGCTCGCTGGCTCCAGAGTGAGAAGTCAGCTGTTGCTGTTGGGGCTCATTAATTCACCACCTGGGAGACCTTTCTGCACCATCAAAGACCTTTGAAATATGCAGGTATGCCATACTGCCAAAAAGTTTAGCCAGATTGTTGGATGAGAAGTTGCTAGGGATGTCAGATGTTTGGATCAGTTGCAGAATGGGGCATCTTACTTCTGTTGATTTTTGGTGACTTATACTATGAGGGTTCATGTCTCATAGTACACTGGTGCCATGCAGAATCTTTGAGGTTCGATTTATCATTTAATCTCTCACTCTTTTCCCCACATTGGTCTTTGCAATGTGAGTGCATGTTGATAAAATGGTCACTACATGTGTGTGACTGCTAGTGACATCATGAATGAGTCTTCTGTTACTTCCAAATGCAACAGAGACTGAGGATCCTAAGTTCTGACTACTTCATTTTGTGTTACTGACCATCACCCACTATCCCACTATCAGTGGGAAGTAATAGCAGCTAGTCACTGCCATTCATGATTCACACCATATTCTTCTCTTAAAGTTTTTCTAATGCTTGTTTGATCAACAAAGAACGAACAAATAATTCCTAGTAAATAACATTGTTTAATAGCATATGGTATCCATTTACAGAAACCCATTTTGTCTTCAAATTGTGTTATTCTTGTTACCCATGTCATTAACGTGCTAGCATAGCAAATGGGTCTATCAATAGTATTGTTTGGGTTTTGGCCCTACATCATTCCCTATGTAAACATAGATGCATTAATATGAATGGGGAACTCTAGATTCCAATTTGGCAACCTTAACAAAGGTGAGTTGGTGAGAACTATTTGCATCCACTTCAATAACTTGACAGGCTTTAGATATCAATTTTGAAAGGTTTGTTTGTCTTTGAGTCTTTATCTATGAGCTTCATTTACTGGAGAAATTGTTAGATAATAGTGGTAAAAGCTAATTGCATTAGAGATTTTGAAATTTCTATCATCTGTTTCAGTACTAAGGTTACCCAATAGCACACCGGAGTTCACATAATAAGCACAAATATTTGAATTGAGATGATTAAGATTGATACAATCTACATTCCTTTAAACATTTCTTAAGGTGCTCTAGTTGGTTCTTAGTTCTTTTATTGCATATGTTGAAACCATGAAGAACATTTGCCAAAATGCTGTTGAAGAATGTGTTGAATGTTTTCATGTTTAGGTTCAAATTGAATTGACAACTTAAAATACCATCCAAATCTTCATGTTTGATCCAAGGGCATGATATGTTGTTTTGATCAGCCTGCACGTGGCTGCATGCATAGGTTTCTAGACAAGATGTCCATCATTGTAGCATATGACAAACAATATTTTGCTTAACTCAAAATGCCATTTGTTATGGTGAGTTTTGCTGGTGGCCTGGAAACAGAATGCTAGATGGTCCTATGCTCACAAGAGAAGAAATGTAGAATTCCTGACATGTAGTATATGTCCAAAGCATGAATGTAAGAAATAATTGTCACGATGAAATAAGATTTGTTTTACTGTGTATAGTTTTGGTCAACACAAAAAGCATATGTGTTTTGAAAATTCTAAGACTTTTGGTTCTTCTTCACTCTTCTTTCAAGATGAAAGATTCTGGATTCCGTTGCTTATCAGATCGTCAAATCTGAAAACCATAATCAGAAGTGACCAGCTCGAACTTCATGAGTTGAATTCTTCACCTCAAACATAAATTGAATTTGTGCTATGAAGTCTTGGGAGAAGCTGTAACACATGAACATTTCAATAAAAGTGATATATGCAGTCTGGCAAGAGTTTGAACTCCTTGACTGCCAGATCCACATTGATGTTTGGTACATTGAATCAAACTTTTCTTTTGCTCAATTGATGTTCAAAATGAAGAGAGAATTGATTTCTATTGCTGTCAACACCAATGTAAGACAATGCTTTTGCATTGATCTTTTACAAAACTGATGGCTGGAGTGAAGTTGGATATTCTGTGGGGAATTGGTTTACATCTGTAGGAGCTTGGGTGTTGAATTTGGCTTGTGGGACACACGTCCCAAAATGCAATTTCTCTGCAATCATATTTCACTCCTTGGGGGCAACTCCTTCCCAAATCCTCTCTATCACTTGGATTCCTATCTAAGTGGCAAATGTCTATTTGAACATGATGATTTAAGCTAGAAAGAATTGATAAGAAATAAGCTAGGCAAAAATATAATCTAATCAAATGGGACCAAAACCAATAAGTACCACAGAAGGAAAAAAGAAGAATTTGGGACAAAACCAAATACAAAATGTCACTGAGACAATATTTGAGATAAATTATTGAATCTTTGACACACACATGGGCCATTTTTAGACTCATCATCATTGGGCTCTTGTGATAATGTTCCTTGTTGGCACTCTTCCCTCTTGACTTTATGTTGTGTCTTTTCGTCTTCCTCCTTAATTTTCTTCTACACCTATTTGAGTAGCTTGATCTTCAATTCAAAGGAGGGTTCATGCAAAATTTAGAATGTGAAGAATCCTATAATTTTGATCAATATTTTATTACTTTAACAAAGGGGGTGACATGGACTTGTCTCCATTTCCTTTGAGGATGGCTTTTGGCTTGTTTCCACAAAATATCTTAGTGGTTTCTTTTCCTCTTTGTTTCATGAAGGCATAGTTAGAGTTTTGGTGACGTCAATATTATTAGGATTGAGTTGATCCAAAGGCACTCCAACACCAAGACTCTAATGACTTGCAAATTGGTTAAAACAAAAACTAATCTTTCCATCTATTTGACCAAATAACCTTGATTCCTCTTCTTGGTCTACACTTGATCCCATATTATTTAATTCCTTTTGCAAATTGAAACACTACAATCTTATGAAAGGACACATTGCTCTCCAGGCATGTGATGGTAAAAACTTATACCAATTTTTTCCCACCATGAAAGGGGTTACAACATTGGTTCTTTGAATAAAACACTTTCTCTACCAAAATGTCCTTTGCTAAATAAATTCATCACCTAATCTTCTCTTGCATTTTGATCAATAGCTTGCAAAAAAATATCCATAGCATAAGAGATTCACCTTTCCTATAACTCTAGTGCCAAGGAACCCCCTTCATGCCTTCATAACATATAGAGGACAAAGGCAATATCATAGATGGGTCAATGGAACCATTCCCATTGCCAATGGATTGAAACTCAAGAACAAAGAAAACCCAAACACCCAAAAGATGAAAGCAAATGTATTGATGGTCAAAAACAAAGAAAAAAACCCATTTAAAACCATTCTTACAAAATGGGCCCTTTCATTGACTAACTCATTTAATCTGTTCTTGCAACAACAAAGAAATAAAATTGTTTGTGCTTGATCCAATTACACATGAGAAAGATGAACACAAATGGATCAAAGCTCAAGAACAAAGAAAACTGAAATGAATTCTTACAAAAGGGTTTTTGATTGACTAAGGTTAATTTGAATTTGTTGTTGCAGAAGCTGCAAAGAAACATAATTGTTTGTGCTTGACTCAATCGCACACACAAAAGATGAATAGAACTAGATTGAACCTCAAGAACAAAGGAAACTCAAACACCATTCTCAAAAATGAACACAAAATGGATTGAAGCTCAAGAACAGATGAAAAAATCAATCTCCATTCTCTCACACATAAGATGAACACAAAATGGATTGAAGATTAAAAACAAAGATAAAAACCAAACACCATTCTCCAACAGATAAGATGACACAAAATGGGTTAAAGGTATAGTACGAAGAAAACCCAAACAACTCAACACAAAATGGGTTGAAGCTTGAACCAAGAAGACCCAAACACCATTCCCACACATAAAACATGAACTCAAAGTTGCATTGAAGATCAACAACAGAAAAAAAACCCAAACACCATTCTCACATACAAACAATGAACACAAAATGGATTGAAGCTTGAGAACACAGAAAACCCAAACACCATTCTCACTCACACACAAAAGATGAACTTGAACAAAATGGATTGAAACTCAAGAACAAAGAAAACCCAGAAACCATTCTTACAAAAGGGCCCTTGAATCTGTTCTTGCAGAAGAAGCAAAGAAACAGAAATCGTTTTGTGGTTGATTGACATCATCATCACACGAAAAGGAAGCATGCGTGAAGTCTGAATGTGTAATCAGCAGTACTCAAAACCTTTGACATTACAAGTTCTTTGGGAAGTTACAAGATGATCATCATGGCTGCAAGATAAGAGACCATGGTGCCTGAGAAAGATGGAAGGAGATAATAGAGATCTGTTCATCATCCCCTGCAGGGATGCTTACTTGTTGTTCTTGGAGGGAAATCCGAGAGAGAGGTTTGCCAGAAGAGGGCATTTAGACCAGTGGAAGAGGCCTCCACCTCCTCCTCGTAACCCTCCTCCTCCTTGTTGTTGTTGTTGCTCTGAGAAAGAACCCTCCAAAAGCAGGTTTTGGGGACAATGATGATCAAGACAACTACAGGTGTTTGCAAGGTACGACCGCATTGCTGACTCGAAATAAGGTATCATTCCAATGGCGAGAATTCCTCCAAGCGCCAAAAGCAAACAAAACTCGATAGCCATAGTGAATTTTCTTTTGGACGTGCTCAGAAGAATTAGACCCCCATCCCCGGGCAGCTGCTTCTGATGATCACCGTCACTTCCGACTGCAGAGGAGGAGGACAGTTGTGAGTGACGCTCATCTCCCAAACTTTTGCAGCTACTGGCAGATTGCACACTTGAGGACTCCACCTGACTGCCAGGTTCAGTCCACAGCAGGAGCTCGGTGCCATTTGAGGCAGGAAATTCAAACTTGGTGGGTAGTTTCTTCCCGACGAGATACAGATCCGTTTGGGTCTCATTAGCAGTCAAGATCGAAGAAGCAATGGGTACCTCCACTTTCACAAGATTACTGGACTCCAAAGAGACGGAAGCGCGGGTGTGATGATGATCATCAGGTGGTGGAGCTTGCGTTGTTGGAAGGGATTTTTTCAAGGGCAAGGTAGACAGGGAGGAAGAAAAACCTGGAACAACAAGAGTAGCGCCAGTTGGAATCAGTTGAGTAGTTTTCTTCCGAGTAGGAGGAGGAGGAGGGATACGACGTTTCTTGTTCTTGGAATCTACGCTCTTGATCACTGCATTGGGGTCTACGCCCTTGACGGCTGCATTGGAATCTACGCTCTTGACCGCTGCATTGGGTCTACGCCCTTGACAGCGGCAAATGACTCTGGAATTGCAAATGCCACGTTCTTGACATGAGCCGCTTGATGATGAGCATGCTGCTTGTTTTGGCGGGCAGCTGCACTGGTCGCGGGAGCAGAAGGCGTGCGGCCTCCTTTCATATCCGATCTTCTTGATGATGGTGATGATGATGATGATACATGGTTTGCTTTCTCTGCAGTGTAGTACACGGGGAGGCGAGTTTTCGTCTTACCCAGCGACTTCTGACTTGCGCGTTGTTGCCGGAACATGGATGGCAGCCAAAACTCTCGTGTACTCGAGCCTCAAATTTGTGAGGTACGTGGGTTGGTTGCTGATCATCCACAAGAAGACTTAGCCAGATTTGTCTAGAGTTCAGAGAGGAAAGTAGAAAAGCTAATAATGAATCGTGCTATTATATGTTTTGAAGACATGCTAAATAAAACGTCTAAATCTGGTGATTTCAAATTTGTTTTCCTCATAATGTGGCGACTGATTTTGGGCCCATTTTTTTTCCCATAAGAAGCTTATATCTGGCTGCTACTGCTAAACTGGGTCTTTTTTCTTCTGTTTTTTTTTGTCCCCAGGTTGCGAAATTTCGCCAAAAACAGAAACACTGATTGCAACTTGCAAGGTATCCTGCAACAAGTCGAACTTTGCTTGCTCGTTTTTTTTGGCCAAATCTCTGTTGCCGTGAGCTCTGTTTCCCACGACCCTGAAACCCTATAATACCACCACGCAGGTCCCTAATTCTTATGCAACAGAAGTGCTACAAGATCCCCCCCTGCAACGGCAGCCTCATTAAGTGTTCGTACTTGTCGATCGTGTAACGAATGGCGGCCTGGGCACTTCCCACAATGACTCGGAACACTTGGGAGCTTGATGAGGAATCAGAACAGCTACAATATTGTGCGTTTGGCAGCAGCAAGTGATTGAAACCCTCGATCTTCTTGATACAATCTGCCGGCCCTTCCTCTCCATTTTGCAGACCGAGGCGTGGTTACGACATGAATGCTACTACGGGGGCTCACAACAGCAGCATCAACATTATTCAACTCGCTGAAGCTTTGGTCGTCATCATCACATGAAAGTAGTAATGGCTTTCTTTCTTTCAGCATTTCCACTGCAAAAAATTTCATTTGGATCTGAAATGCACCACGCCTCCACAGATTGTTGCATCGTTCAGTCAGTCGTCGCCTCCTTAGGATAAAAATTTCCGCAATCGATAGGCAACTTGATATTGTAATGGGAGTCACAATTTTGTTGGAGGAGGAGGAGGAGGAGGAGGGTGGTGGTGGAGGGAGGGAGTAGCTTGTTATTCAACATGACTGATCTGAAGAGGTATCGGCCAAGACGAAGAGTTGCAGCAGCAGGACAGAATGAGAGGAGAAGGAGAGGAAAAGAAACATGACATGACTATGCAATGCAATGATGTAAGTACTTTGTTTTCAATTGGTCCCACATTTTGATTAATGTTTGCAAAGCAAAGTTTTTTCGTCCATCCACAAGAAGATTTAGCCAAATTTAACTATCGACCAACTATGAAAGTAGAAAATTTTAAGAATCCTTTTATATTTTGGCTACTTTGCTTGAAACCTTTTGTAAAAATTTGGTGGTTTTTAATTAGTTTTTTTTTTCAAAATCTCGCAAATTAGGACCATTTCACAAAAATCCTTCATTTGTGTTGAAATTGTGTTTTCCTAGTTGAAAAAAAAGTGAAAATTCCCCAAACAAATTTTTTTTAAAAAAAAATGTTGTCAATCATCAATTCACTAGGTGTTATGTTGTACATTATCATGTCATCACTATTCGTACACATATGAAACAAATCACACAAAACACCTTAAATGGTGCATTACATTCAAACCAAATTTTATTTGTGCAAGTTTTTAGTGTTTTGATACACATTTTACATCTACATGTGACGTGTTTTGGGTTTGGATTCTTGTTTATTATAGGTGAGTAGATTTTTTGAATCATAAAAATGTTTAAAATCACAAATCACAAAATGATATCTCAAACACCAAATATTTCAAATTCAATTCACACTTGAAATAATTTAAAACTAAAACACAATTTAATTGCACTAATCCAATTTAAGACTAATCTAATTATAACTTAACTAGACAACTAAATTAACACTTCTGATATTATTATGGTCATGAATTGTGAGTCCACTTTTTGAGAATTTCATGAAATACTAATGGGCCCTGTGCCATTGTTCCTAATATGGTAAACCTCTTCTTGTAAAGTCACCCATCCCAATACTATTCAAGTTAAAATGAGTTTAACTTTAGAGTTATAGTGAAAAAAACAAACTTTAAAAAAAAAATTGATTGATTTCCAAACACAAAAATTGTTTTAAATTCAATAATTTTTGCTCCATGGGTTCAATTTTTTTGAAATGATAGACATGCACATTGTTTTGTTGAAGGCCTTCCAATGGCACCAAAAGTGCACCAAGAAACCCCATGGTTTGGGAGGTTTACAATGTGATGACAACCAAACAAACGCCTATTTTAATAACTAAGTGAGCTATTACATAATGGCTTTACCTTTTAAATGACAAATATTCAACATACTAAATTGAAAACATTTGGTGGGTAGCATGATGAAGCCCAAATGGATCCTTTAGTTATGCTTTTAAATGTTTTTTATAATGCAAGGTAGGAATTTATGTCTATCACTGCCTATCACATGCATTTTAACATGCAAAGAAGGTCAAAAGGAAACTTGCATGTCAAATGAAAGGAATTAAATTTTTTTTGCCTATCATAAAGGCCAAAAAAAGAAGTGCCTTTCACATGAAAGGCTATGAAAAAAATGCTTATCACATGAATCACAATGTATAAAAAATTGACAAAAAGGCTACAATATATGCACAATAGGAAGGAAAAAATTTGAAGTTCACAAGGTCAAGGTTGTAAAAAAACTATTTTTTTGTGCAAAATTTGGCATCCAAAGCAATTTTTTGGCAAAATGCAACAATTGAGTGTTTTCTAGGTTTTTGATGGCCAAATTTGAACTTCTTTTTGGGACCAATCATCTAAATTTTATTTCAGGTCCCAACAAGTAGCCATAAAATTGAAAGATCTTTAAATGATGTTACATTCGGATTATGGTCCCCATGTAAATCAAGGGGTATGTATCCTAGGTGGTGGCCATCAATCTCCCAATCCACTCGGTGGTATGCATGTTTGAATCAATTGTCAATTGTGAAACCTAATGGAAACATGGCCTCTTGCCCAATGAGCACATCGTAATTGGTGGCATTGGTGATTAAACATCTGACCTGTAGGTAAAACTTTTGATCTGTACCTTCATTGAAGTTAAGTGCAATCAAATCCGAGCTCTCCCCAAATACCTCCTCTACACTCCCATTAGTAGCGTGAATTTGCCACATAGATTTTCGTAGTTTAGAGTTGAGCATGCCCATCTTCTTGGCGAATTGAATTCCAAGAAGCACTGGTTGGTTCACCTATATCAAAAAGTACCACTTTGGGTGTATGTTCTCCCACTTGGATTACTAATTCAATATTGTCGACAATAGCAACTCTGATGGCGATGGAAGTTCACTCACTAGCCATCACCTTTGGAAATGAATGAGAGACTTTGTGGAAAGAATGGCTATCCATAATGCATTTGCTAAGTAACAAATCCACAAGTGAGGTGTTTTTAGCTCCATTTTGATATGTGAATGTAGAATTAGAAGTAAGAGAACCCATTAGTTTAATCATGCTAGAACTAATGATCAAATTACGAACGCCATCTACAACATGTGAGCCAATTGAATATTTTTCCAAGGTGTTGGATGGGGCCCATGTAGCATGTGGATCAGGAATTGGTAGAGGACCTGATGTACTGTTCAAGGTATCCTTTAGTATTGTAATTTTGTCCATGGTGCTTAACTTCAAATCTTGAAAACTAAACAACGATGTACTCATAAGCTTTTGCACCACTTCATGCATTTAAAATTAACACTCCATAAGCTGATCAGTGGAAAATTATGTGTTTTCTTGATCTACATGTACTCCTAGGACACAAGAATTTGATGCCCTAGGAGCTTGTGGTGTAGTAGTTTCCTTCCCCCTCACCAACAAGGTGCATTCTTCTTCCATGTTGAGAAGACGAAAAGATTGTGGCATGGTTATTCGAGCTCCTCTAGGCTTGGTAATAGTACTTGAACCATATGTGAATCCATTAGTTTGAATTACCTATCTAGTGGCAGAAACTATGGGTGACACATTAGCCTCTTGTGCCACAAAGTAGGAAGGGCAAAAAGAAGTGGCAAATTCTGGTGTGAGACTAGAATTGTGTGCACTAAAATGAACATACTATCCAACCATGGCATTGTGTGAGAGGCCATAGAACAACCCAGGAGGTCCCTCTCGTGATTTTGAACCCTGTACAGGTTAAGCATGGTAAGCTAGTTGGGAATATTTGCCTTTTAGATTAACAAATTAGGCCCTCAATGATTCAAATTCATTTTGCAAAATTTGAATTTAAGCGACATGGGCTTGAACACCTCCCTTTTGTTAACATTGTGCTCCTTCTTCTTAGCATTCTTACTAGAATTACCCTTGGTGCAGAAAGCCTGAGTGGAAGGCTGAGGTGCCTTGGCTTTTGGTTGAGGGGCAGCGAAAAATGTTGGCAGATTTTGCCATGGTAATTGAAGTTGTTTTCGTTTCGGGAACTTGGCAAAACAAACAACTTCCTGATGTCCCTCTTTCCCATAATAATCACAAAAAAGATCTTCAGAAGGAATGTTGCATTCACTAACTTTGTGGGCAGGATTGTCACAGTAGTTGTAAGAAGGTTCGATGCGTGTAGCCAAGTGCACTGCTTTAGCCCTTGAAAAATAATGTGATGATTTGGTTGGCACAGCTGGTGGAGGCTAAGGCCTTGCACGTGATAGAGGCCTCATAGTACTCACCTCATAGTGTGCATGAGCTAGTTCTAGCTTTTCAAAAATGTTGTACACATCCAACAAAGTGTACAAGTCTCTAAATTTTTACAAAAACTCGTTATAAAACTTGCTAATGAACGAAGATACCGATTGGCAGCTTTTAGGTCTGTGATGCTATGAATATCTTCTTTAAACTTGAAAAGCCTCATGTAGAACATCTTGAGGGTTTCATCCTTTTGCCGAAAGAAGGTGGTGAACTGCAAAATCTTTTCAAAAAAATTCACCGAAAATTCCAGCTCAAGAATTCGAAAGAATTCCCCCACTGGGTCAGCAAAAGTTAATGCATCAATGGTGGGAGGAATGTTTGTGGTAACAACAATGAATTGTTAAAGATAAAGGTTTACTAAAATAGGTACTGGATCTGGATTATTGGGCATAGTCCCATGATGTACAATGACAACTTAGAATGCAACTTGAAAGGCAGGGGCGATGGCTATGGCATAAACTGGATTGGGGATCTTGGTGACGCCCAAAATCTTCGAAAAATGTTGCTCACAGACATCCAATGCTTCATAATGCACATAACGAACCAATTGTTTGAATGCGAATGCCTTGGTGTAATTAGCACCATACTTGAGCTCCAATTCACAAACCAAAGTTGATAAAGTTGTATTGAATTCCTTCAAAGAAATGGTACCTAGCCTTCCACTGAACTTTTCAATTCTCCCAGAGTAACTATTGACCTCCATGGTGTATATGGGTGTAGAGGTCACGACTTGCAACGAAATATACGGTGATGGTGACAAAATAAATGCGACAGCAGGCGTACCCCACTAATTAACCCCTCCAAATGGACTATGATGTATCGTTGATGTAATGTAACCTGAACTTGAATTCTTGGTAGGAGTTGTGTGGATGACGGTGGTGCTCTCAATGTTTAATGGTATCGTTGTGAAGATCGTGAGCTCAAAAAAATCGGCTCAAATGATTGTGTGTTACTTCGTAGTTAATACTTTGGCTTTGGTTGAACGGTAGTGTTCTCATCATCTGAGGACATGGTGTTGTTCCATGCCCCAAAATTTTGTAACAATATAGAGCACTAATTAAGAAGTTCTAACACAACCATGTAATTAAATGCAATTATAATGGAAATTGAAATGTGAAATGCTGAGAACATACCCTAAACAACTTTTAGTTTCTATAATCACCAATGTTAAATGATGAAGTAGAACAAGAAATAATTATATATTTATGTATTAATAAGATTATGTAAATGTATGTATTAATACAAAAATAACATAAATATACGTATTATACTAAATACATAAATGTATGTATTAATTTTAAAATTTTATTTTAAAAAATAATAATACATAATAAAAATAAAAATGTCGGTGGACAAAATGGAACTAGATGGACAAAACCGTGACGGATGTCAATGGACGGAAGTTTGTGTTCAGCGATGGATGATGAGGGATGTCGGACGAAAATTGACGAACATCGGACGAACGTTGATTATGACGAACGTTGGACGAAAGTCAATGGACATCGAACAAACATTAACTGCAACAGACGTCGAAAACCTTAGCATTGCAAAACACTCGTGAGCTTCGCAATGGCGAACGAAGCGTTGCAATGATGGCGGATGTGGCGATGTAGCTCACCCGGGAACTCTAGCATGGAGAAGCAAAAATTATTTATTTATCTTTATTTATTTTCTTCTTACTTGATGCTACATTTGGCTTAGGTAACTTCAAAAGTCTTCAAGGCTCTTCCTGTGTTTCTACGAGAAAGAGATTTTTGAAACCTTATCTACTCCAAGATACATCGCTCCCCTGTTTGGTCTCGCTCTTCCTAGCTCCTTCAATTTCAATTCCGTTGGTTGGCAGAAGTGTAACAACACAAGCTCCCTCCAACAACAACAACAATAACAACACTAGTAGTAGTAACCCAAGAATTCAAAGCCAAGAGAAATCTACCGCTTCCAACATTAAATAACATACAGTAGTTTTTTTAGAATTAAATTGCAAAGAAGGAAAGAAAATGTAGTATATGTAAACGGCGGTCGTGTAATAGTCGACGTGAGCATCTAAAAATCTAGTCTAACTATGGAGGAAATTGTCCCTGACAAAAGAATTTTAAAAAAACTACCAAAAGAAGGGAAGAACTTGACCTTTTATACAACTGCCAATAAGTTGAAACCTTAAACAAGCCATAACCCTAAAACACCTAATAGTGTACAATAACCTAAGAATGCACATTAACCCTAAGAGCGTACATTAACCCTAAAAGGCATTAATGGCATGCACGTAACTGGCTATCATGTATGAAACCATGCATATGAGCATGACATTTTGCTCGATTTGGAACCTTGTTCAAAGATTAAACTCATGATCATAAAATTAAAATTTAACTAATATAGTACATTTCATAAATTTGTATATGATCATAAAATTATTATATTTATTTTTTATAATAAAGTCCTTTACCTACATGGATATGGAAAAAATAAAGTTAACATGTGCCTTTTTATGTTTTTGGATTAATCTAGAGCTTTTCCCCCAACCATCAAGGTTCTAATACAATATCAATGTATGTTCAGGTACATGTTCACCATAGGCACAATGAAACAAGTGAGTAGCCATTGAGTCAATAAATTAATACCAAACACTACATATGGATGCATGTAAAAAGCACAACCTTGATTTGAAACAAGGGGTGTGTCACACTGTGGCCTCGCCACTTACACTAAAAAGAATCTTAAGGCAAAAGAAGAATTATGAAAATTCAAGTATTTCACCATGCAAATATATAATCTTCAAGAATCCTCTAAAAGCAACCAAAATCCTTCAAGATATCATAACTCTATAACTAATCTCAAGTTTCAATACAAGCCAAAACATCATCTTTCAAAAGTCCTTTTATAAGAATAGACCTATTATTACCTAGGGGCCAAAATCCATTAAGCTACTACACTCTCTAATGAATCTAAATACAATAATATCCTTGCCTACTAAGGCAAGGCCAACAAACAAAAGATGTTGACAACATATTTAGCTTGAACCAAGTTCTTATACTTGGATCTACACATGACAAGATAAGGTAATGAATTGCATATGGTGCATTAAAAGAAATAAATGTTGAGTAAGGTGAGTGATGGTGTAAATTCTTTGAAATGATCTATTAATGCTAAAGAAGTTCAAATTTGTATGATGGGGATACAAACATAATCACATAATCACATCTTGCCTTGTTGAATAGCCATAGAATTGGGACCTTTTTCAGTGCACTCTATGCAATTCAAGCTCTCACTCACCATGTTTACATAGTCACCTACAACTAGAACTAGTCTTGAGAAATAGCAACAAATTTAGGCTAAATAGATATTAGAGAAGAACTAGGCACCAATTGTTTCAGTGAAATTTGAACACAATAAAATGGAATATTCACAGTGTTTCAAGAATCTGAGCACAAAGTAACATCTTCTTCACAGATTGGCCACTAAACTCCAAATTGCAATTCCAATGTCAATGTATCTCAACCTCTCTAGTTGAAGTGACACTGTAAACACCCAAAAAGCACAACCTCCAAACACTTTACTAGTGAAATTTCTCCTGATCTTTTTGTCCATCTGATCATAATAGTATCATTGAAAAGCCTTACTATTCCAGAGAAGAGAAGTCTAATGTGATGTGAAATTATTCCCTCAGAGTTTCTCCATCACCTTTGAAGCTCGGAGAATTTCAGAGAGAAAATTATGCCAATTATTACAACAAGCTCTTGTAGGGTTTTTAAGGAACTAAATCAGTTCATTTTCAATTGTTGTAGAGAGTAGTAATCAACAGATTGGAAGCAATTCAATAGAGTTTAAAAGTGCGTGATCATTTACAAGCTGGATCAGAAGCACTTTGGCTTTCGGTGACAGGCTTTACAATTGGAGCATATGGTCCGCACCCAATCTGCAAAAAATTGAACAAATTCAAATAAATATACACTACATAATTTGTGAAGCTCTAGTAGATTATGTAGATTATAAAATTTATATGTGAGATTAGTAGATTATCTACACAGTTTCCATCTTCATGGCCCTCTCCATGGGCGGCCAAGAGAATTATACAAATTGCTGCTAACATTGAACCCTAATTGTTTGGTTTTCTAATCCACTTGATGAACATGCAAAATGCTTTATGTTGTCCCAGCTAAGTCAACTAATTGGCATCTTAGAGGGGTACTTACATGTGTGGAAAAAACTCATTCCCACAAACAAGTACAACATGAGCATGAATTAAAGGTTTGAGTTTCAGGCTTCTCAATACTTATAGTGCGAATTCTGAGAATGTTCAGAATTCTTTACAATGCAAAACTTTGAGGCAATTCTAGTTTGATCACCTGCATGCCAGGAGGAATGAGCATGGAGTCAATGCCGTGGATCTTTTGGAGTGCATATGACTGATATATATCTGGTTTGTCAATTTTTGCATAGCCATTGAGTTTGAAGGTTCCCGTTGACACATTAAGCGTTTGCCCAGCAAATGCCGTTGTCGCCATAAAATCAGCTGTATCTGCCAGTTGTTTCAATTGATCATATGTATACACTCTGTTTGGAATTATGTGATATTGCAACACACTTACAGCTACTGTTTCACTCAAGCTTCCTGTACCTGAAAACAGGCACGGGAATTTCTGTCCTTGATTCACCATACCAACACAACAAAACCAACAATCCTGTTAGCCATGAGAATCATGCAAAAACAAACCCTGTAGACATTCTTACAAAACTCATATCATATATATCCATAATCAAATTTGGATCTCTAGCTCTATTTTCAAATTTGAACAGATCTGGTTTTCAAGCTTTCAAAATCTTTCAACCACAAAGCAAAGCAAGTAGAATTGAATCACATTGAACCCTATTAAAATTCAAACCAATGTTGCTTTCTTCTATCTAATATGCTTGAACTGCCACTCTGTGAGAGAGAGAGAGAGAGAGAGAGAGAGAGAGTCAGGTGGTGTTGCATTTAAGCTATTCATCTATCTCCTGAACCTTCATTGATTCACCTTTCATGTTGAAGTCTAGAAAGGATATATATCTGCACCTCCAGGGCAGAATTGGCTGGGGCAAAAAAGGTGAAGGTGGTGAAAGGTCCTTGTGCTGGAGGCCATGAAGTTGCTGTCATATTCATCAGTGTATTCCCGTTTATCCCTCCATAAGAATTTGGTAAGGTTGGTTGTCCAAAAACACCAAATTCATGACCAGAATTGGCCATTGCCAGCAACATAACCCACACTGTAATGTCTAAGAACTTATGCACTTTGTTGAATCCAATACACCAGGAGCAACCCCTCACTTTTCTGGCCATCTGAAAATTGTTGTCTACCCACCCACCCGGATGCATCTCCATAATCTCTATCCTCACATTTTGTTATACCATAAAAAAGCTCCAAGAATCTTTCACATGGTCATGTTACAACACAACCATTGAATTTCGGGTAGAGGAAAAGATACTTAGAAGAAAACATCACCACCAAACATTGATGCAAAATTCCAGAAGTTGGGAAACAAATTTGGAGTAAATATGAAGAAAGCTCTGAAGTTATGATGCCCTAATAAGAAACTCCAACTGACACCCACTTGGAATCTGCACACTGTCCATAGCCCTCATGAAATGTTAACCTATGGTCATTTGAGTGTTTCCAAGTGGAGTTGCTTTTGGCAAGTGAGTTTACTTCATGTCTCTTGAGACACATGGCACTCTCTTATCTCTTCTCTTTCTCCACTAGAACCTCCTTTGATCAGTCACAATAATTTCAGGATCATAACATTTCTTTCCATCTCTTTCTCAATTTCAATGACAATTATTAGCCTGACTAATGTCTCACTATTGTGCAGGACTAGTGGAATCTGTATGCTGTGGGATGAGGAGAGGATCTGGTGATAGACCGACGATGTCTAGAATTGATGCTTCTGTTCAAACATCACTCCAATTTTGACAACTTGTTTGTCAAACCCACCCACCAGTGTGACATTATCATATCTGTGCCATTTCTATTCATGATTTTGGGTGCACATCTTTCCTTGTTTTTCTTAGTGGTTTTGAAAAATGCTGGAAATTACAACGTGAAAATGGGTCTCTCCAGATTGTTGATTTGAGCTTCTGCTAGTATGAAATATCATAATGTGGAAATGGGTCTCTCCAGATTGTTGATTTGAGCTTCTGCTAGTATGAAATATCATAATGTGGAAATGGGTCTCTCCAGAATTTTAGTTTGAGCTTTTGCTAGGATGAAATATTGCAAACCTAAGGAAGAGAAAACCTGCTAGTGTATGAACACAGGCCAGGGTAGCTGACACCAAAGATCTTATGTGAAAATTTGTTGGAATAAGTGAGGGTAGATTGGTCTAGTAGAATTGTGTAAACCAAAAAGAGGGAAATCACCCTGGAGTTTCTCTTATATTTGAACAGATGGAAATAATTGTTTGTTCAAAAATAAGAAAAACAACTGGAAACCATTGCAAAGAAAAAAGACCAGACAGTGGACACACAACAGGGAGCCATACTCACTACAAATGCCTGAGAGAAGTCACAAATTACATAAGAGGGATGCCCCTTTCTGGGCCTCTAATAGCACCAAAAAGTCTTATATTTTCCCCTTTAGTATATAATATGCTCAGCTCCCCCACAATTGATCAAGTTCTTGAAGGAAGAGTTTTTCACATGCAAGAACCTTAACCATGTTGTGGACAACTTGTCTTCAAGCTAGCATGCCATAGGTAGTCAAGGAGGGCTACTACCCAAATAGTGTTTTCAACTTTATCCCTAGAACAATCAAGATCTTTGATTCCAAATCAATGGCCCAACCTCTGTCCAAGAAATAAACGCTGATTGTTGAGATGTTTTCTGGTTCACCGAGATAACTTTCACCATATCTAAAATGTTTCTATCACATTTATGGGCTCTTTGGCATTCCAAAGCTTGAAGGTGACAAATTTAGGGCCCCACAACAAAGCCCTTTGAGTTGGATGAAACAATGTGAGTTGTTGATGGGTCGTGTCAAGAGGAGGTGAAATCTCATCACAAGTCTGGAAAAACACTCTAAAGGTAATAGGTATTAGGGAGTCTTCAACATCAAAGAAACTAACCCTTCAAGTCCACATATGTTGTCCGAACCGGTGCAATCAATTAGCTATAATGGTAGCAAGAAGGTTGTCCCATATGGGGTTTTATGTTTGAAGAATCCTGAAGTGTTGTTGTGCTACATCCTAAGGAATGAAAGTCTACGAACTATTCATTCCATTTAGTTGATAGAGTCCAGAAAGCCCAGGGTTGTGTTGAAGTGCAGAGTCTAATGAAATTGCCCAGAATGAATTGACAAACAATTCTCCTTGCAAGAGTTTCCCAATTCTTAGGTGGTGGAGATTGCCAAGCCATCTTACATAATTGTTTCCATGAAGTGTTGATTCAATCCTAATTCCCAAGCTAGATTTGCAACTATGTCCATGGACCATCATTGCCCAAGATAAATTTTGATGCCAACTCCATCATAATTGTTTGGTTGACAACAACTCAGTCAGTTACGAAACCCTTAAAACATAGTGGACCCACTCAAAATGAGCAAATTTCAAGATCAAATTAGCTCAAGATCTCTAACACACTTTTTGACACAATAATATGACCACAAAACCCTTGTATGAGATACTTGTTTTGTACTACTCCAAATATAATTCTACAATAACCCCCTAATTGCTGCCATTTCTAAGTTCTCAAATTTCAAAAATGCAAAACAAACTCCATATATCTAGATAAACTGTAACTCTGGTAGTAGTTTGAGTCTTCCACAAATAGTTCATTGGACCAATTTTTTGCATTTTGTTTATTATTATTATTTTTTTGCAAGTTTCAATTTTTAGAGTATAAAAATATTTCAGTTTGTCAAGTAAAATAATTAGCTTGCATAACTGATTTAGTGAAATTAAACCACCTTTGAAAAGGAGTTGTAATTAAATGTATGAGAACTGACACTTTGAAAACTGGCTGGAATTAGTCTTTTTGAAAGTTTGAAACCCGGCTTGGTCTCTTAAAGATGAAAAACAAATTTAAAAAACCAGGGCAAATCTTAAACGCTCTTCTAAGAACCAGACTTTCTCAAAAAAAAGTGAGAATTTCCACTGGTTTTTTCTAGCTTTGTTAAGAAAAATGATCTACATTGAGATCTCCATACCCAATCCTAAGGGGATGCCTCGACAACTCTCCTTCCTTGGCCCATTGCCAATGAAATTCATCACCTTGAGCTATAGCATTTAGACAACTTCTTGAGCATCCATGAACACTAAGTAGACCATGGCAAAGATTTCTTCAACAACACCTAGGTGAATAAGGTAATCAAAAAAAAAAGAGGCAACAAGACCCAATCATACGATTTAGAGAAGTCTAATTTGGTAAAGACCATATCTTGTTCAGACAATCTTGCCCACACCAAGGGGTAGTGAAAAATTCATATTTTACTATGGTGAACCCGGGGCATAATGCACCGTCGAAAAAAAAAAAAAAAAAAGGTCCGGGCAGTTTAACTGACACAGAAAAAAAAAATCC